>Ga0255759_10002321_pt1 | contig 17021 bp, 20 predicted proteins | sample 101ome_20_FD_179959 | JGI IMG/M metagenome (GOLD analysis project Ga0255759, IMG submission 179959) | Coastal salt marsh microbial communities from the Groves Creek Marsh, Skidaway Island, Georgia - 101404AT metaG (version 2) | ecosystem: Environmental > Aquatic > Marine > Intertidal zone >...
TAGAAATAGGTGCCTGGTTTTTGTACAACCTTCTTTGCTGGTTTTACTTCTAAATCAGCACCATTTTCTCTTCGTTTTATGTTTCTAAGATACCTCTCGTGCGTCTTTTGAGATTCGGGTTTGTTAGCTTCTTCTTCGTCATTCTCATTAAACTTTTCTGGTATATACTTCTTCAATATTTTTTCATACTTCTGTTTTACTTCTTCTTGATATAAATTTCTACTCTCAAAACTTTTTAGTATATTTTTACTTTTAGACATTATATTTACACTCCTTACACTATTTCACAAGCACCGCCAGCACAAGCTAGCTCACCAGTTAAGTCAGTCATATCTTCCATCTCTACAACACCAGTAAGATTCATATCTTTCAATGTTGCAAACATTTCATCAAACTGCGCTTTATCTATTGTTTCAAACGGCGCTTGGACATATGAACCACCATCGTATGGCAAAACAGAAAGTCCATTATAACTATCTCTGTTTTTCCACATCCACTCACCAATTTCTTCCCATTCTTCTGGTTTAATAGAAATAGTGCCAGATACATTATTTGTATTGTTTCCGCTTCTGTGACCTTCCTTTATCCACTCTGTATGAATTTTCTTTATTCTTTCTAACAAGTCCATTGGTGATTCAACTCTAGTTGTTGCACCTTCGGGAGCTTGTTGTGGTATTGAAACAACAGCTTGAATATCTGGTTTGAAATAATCATCCTCTACTAATTCGGGGTGATTTATTGATAGATATGTATAAATAGCTTCATTCTTGCCCAAACGTATACGACGAATATAATGATTGTCGTGCCATGCGTGAATACCAGAGCTGCAACCCAACACACAAGAAGTTGTTCCAGATGGCTTTACTGTTGTTACTCTTGCTGCTTTATTGATGCCAAGTATATTAGAAACACGCTCGTTTTCAGTTGCTGCTTCATGTGCTCCCTGTGATATATCAATATCGTCTAATTTGTTAGATGCTATACCTGTCATACCTACACCAAGTAAAGCGTCCTTCTCTGTTGTCCTGCGCCATACATCACGTAGGTAGTGAAAGTCTGTGTATGAAGCTTGTAGTGTTCCGATGAATGCTGCTGCTCTACAACGTGCATCAAAGTCCTCTTGACTTTCTATATCAGAAACATTTATCTCGCAAAGATTACAAAACTGAAATGGTCGCAAAGCAATCTCAGCGCAAGGGTTAGTGCCGTATTCTACATCGTTTGTAAAATAAAAGCCAGGCTCACCTGCGTTTGACAATTCAATCTTTTTCCATAACTCAAGAAATTCTCTCTTCTTTATTCTATGTCTTGCCAAAACAACAGAGTTATTTGCTCTGCCTCGTTGAGGGTTTTGCTCCCACCATGAACCAAACTTAGAACTCAACATTTCGTCATCATCAAAAGAAAAAAGAGAAATCAAAGCCGCTCTACGAATACCACCGGCTAATACTGCATCAGCAATATAACAAACCATATCATGCGCTTCAATGGGTGTTAGTTGGTCTCCATTTTCTTTTGCATCAAGAATTTTTCTCAGATTGTGAATACAATCTTTTAATGGTTGAGGTCCAGGAGCCTTACCACCAGACGTAACAAGTCTTGCACCCTTTGGTCTAATGTCAGAATAATCAAAATCTGGTAGAGATGCTGTGCCTGTAAAATATGCTTTAACCAATGCTTTCACTGCATCAGCCCATCCTTCAATAGAATCACCAATAAGAAAACGTCTACGCTTAGTAGGCTTTCTAATCTCTGGTAGTTTTTCTACATGGTGTTTCTGTACAGAAAACCCTACACCACAACCGCCTAACAATAGAAACATAACTTCACCAAATCCACGCCAATCATCAATGGGTAAATATGAACAATTAAAAATCCTATTGGGGGACATTTCTATAGGTCTGCCAGCAAACTGCATACTTCTCATTGATGGTAAAACTTTCTTATCATACACAAACTTATAAGCTGATTCTATATCTGATAAAAACTCACTACCTTGGTCTTTAAACTTGTTGAGGTGCATATTCTTATTTCTATCTACAAGCTCTTCCCAAGATTCTCTACGCTGTAATTCTGTAATATATTTAGCGTATTTATTATGCACTGTAATGTCTGATAATATTTGCTGGCTTAAATCCATCACTATTCCCCGATGTTAAATTGTTATTGGGCATGTTCCCATTGATTTTCCGAATTTAGTCTTACACTTTTTATGTGTAAGATAGATGTTTCTGTTTTACTCCAATCTTGTGGAGATAAAATACTAAGAAATGTGGTTTCATCTTCTCTTTGATATAAATGATATATACTGCCTTGCTTTGGATCTATTCTAATTTCACTATCTAAAACTAACTTATTAATGTTGTAATCATCAACCAATTTGTCATACTCTCTTTTCAACTCTTCCATTTTGGAAGTAAGTGTTTTTTCAAAACTTCTTGCTGATTTATTCTTAAACTCTGTAGTGTCTGTTGGTTTTATAACAGGGTCTAGTGTTGATACACCATACTCTTTTAGTGCCTTGTCTGCAACAACCATGTCTTTTTTATTCGTCATTACTCGGACCTACATCCTTTGCACTCCTATAACCATCTTTGAAAAAACCTGCTCCAAACTTGATACCAGTCGGTGTGTAATGTCGTCTAACATTTTCTATATTATCACACTGAGGGCAACTTTGTTTTCTGAACCTATCATAGTCTTTGATAGCTATTGATACCTCAAAAATATTATCACAATCTTCACAAATGAAATCATATGTTGGCATTAGATACTTTTCTTCCCTTCCACTTCTATTGACTTGATTGTTTCTTGTTCGCCCATATCATTTATCAAAACAACATCGTAAAATATTGTTTCATTAGTAGCTGGTTTATCTTTGTTAGCCATGTCCGTTGCTACTCGTATTACATCATCTGTGCGTTTTATATCTCTTCTCATCACAGAATATAATTGTTGCACATTTGCTCCTTGATTACCATACCTACTAGTCCTCATCACGCTGTATCTTTCTGGCATTATATCGTATCCTTATGTTTTCTATACAAGTCGCTAAACTTACTACTTACATTAGATTCTGATTTTTCTAATAAGTTACTTAAAGGGTTGTTTTCTTGTTGCTCTTCTGCCATATCATTAAGTTTTATCAAAGACTTTCCATAATCAATATTGATAGTAAAATTAGTGTTAGCAGTGCCCATTCGGTTCTTACCAATGTGAAAATACTTTTGTGAGAAAGTACCGAAAAAGTCAACAACTTGAGCCTTACTAATAGCTTCGCCAATCTTGTCCATAGTAATGATATCATCATTAAATCCTTCTCTATTTGTTTGTGTCGCTGTCCACACAGGTAGTTGTGACTCCATACAAAAACTTCTAATATCTTCTGTAATAGCTTCTAATTCAAAGCGCTTTTGCTCATAACCCCTACGAGACTTCATTAGGTCAAGATAATCTACTATAATAAGGTCTGGGTTGAAACCATCAGCTTGCAATCTGCCGATGTGAAACTTTAAAGTATTTACTGTCGCTGATTTTGTTGGATACTCTTTAATTACAAGTTTACCCATATTAGCACTAGAAAACTTTTCAAGTCTTTCGGACCATTCATCCACTCGGCTATACAATTCTTTTACGGGAATACCGGTGATACGAGCGTCATAACGGTGTCCGATGTTTTTCTCGCTTAACTCAAAAGAGTAATGGACAACGTTTTTACCAGAGGATAAAGCACCATATCCAAGATTGACAAGAAAGAATGATTTACCGCCGCCAGTTGGAGCCATAACCATTCCTAATTCGCCAGGTGCTAGTCCACCATCAAGGACTTCGTTATGATCCAATGCTTTAAAACCTGTAGGCACCGGATCTCTCTTTTGCACGACAGACCTATTTGATAGTCCAGTAAAATACTCATGTCCTAAATCGGTCTCTGATGTAATCTTCAAGGCATTCTCAATAGTTTTTTGTATCTCTTCGTATTTGCCTTCCTTCAACAGCTCAACGGAATTAATAATAGCATTACGCATAGAGCCATTCTTGCACATCTCAAAAGCTTTGTCTTTGGTATATTCCATTTCTGAAATATTTGTGTTAGTGTTTAGATCTACCAAAATAGTAAGAATTGATTCTTTTAATTCTCCATCAGGATAGTTTACTATTTCTGTCTTAAGCATATCATATGTAGGCACAGCATCATATCTACTATATAGTTTAGACACCTCGCTCCACATAGCTCTATGTGGCTCATAAGTAAAATAATCTTCTTTAAGTATTTCATAAATCTTTTCAAAAAACTTTCTGTCTGTCATAACCGCCTTAAGCACTAAAGTTTGAAACTTTAATCCAAACGATTCAAAGTTTTGATTATCAGACATTTTGCATCTCCTGTGTATTTTTTAGATTACCGAAAGTGGTCGTCCAATCGGAAATGTTTTTAGGTGATATATCTTCGGTTAACAACTTCAACCGAAACTTCATTGGGTTATACTTAGGCTTGTTGTTATCAACAATATAAGTAATCGCATCCATATCTTGTATAGTAACGTTTACATCATGTAGTTGCACAAGACTGTAATTCTTTTCTATTAATTCTTTGTTATCAACATACTTCTGATACTTCTTATTCTTCTGTGCTACTTGCTCAACAGCGTGCTCATGTATATCATTTACAGTATATTGTGTGGTGTTAGACAAGAATGGAAAATCCTTCTTGAAGGTTTTCTCACCAACTCTTGGCACACCATCTATCTTGTCAGACTTATCACCACAAACAGACTTGATAAGGGTATAGTTAGGAGGATAACAATCTTCGGACTCCAACATATACTCCATATCAATCATCTGTCCGTGCTTTTTGTTTACCTTGACAGGTCTATACACAGATATATCATCGCTTACTAATTGGTAATAATCCTTGTCAGTGGATACGATAATCTTCTCATACCCATCAAAGGTGTTATTAGCCATCCAAGCGATAACATCATCAGCTTCTTGGTATTGGATTGCTACTTGGTGGAAAGGTAAAAACTCAAATGTTTCCTTGAGCAGACTTATCTGACGAACTAGTGATTCTCGCTCGTCTTCTTCATCATTCTCAAAGATACGATTTAGTCCAACCATCTTACGACCTTCTTTGTAAGTGGTGAGAGTTTTTCTGCGGCGTTCGCCTGATTGCTTGCCCTCCCAAGCTATCACAACCTCATCAACTTCCAACTTTTCTATAAGGGATCGTATACTAGCTAGTGTGCCATAATAACCACCTACGTGCTCACCATTGACATTAGTCAAAGTGACAGCGGAGAAATTACGGACAAACATATTCATCAAATCTACAAACATAACTTTTTTAGACATAACACATCCTTTAGAGCATAGAAATCCATATGGCACACTTTGTGCATTTTTTAAAACAAGGATTTAAGTTGGGATACAAAATAACCATTTCACTATAAATATAATACAATTTTCAGAAATATAATACAAAATTCTTACTATAATATAAAAAAATTTAGATACACTGTCAAGCTATTTTTTTGAGCAAAAATTTCAAATTTCTTCTTCGCTCTCTACTGCTTCTACTACTTCATCTGAGTAGGAAAACTGCTCTTTGTGTCGTTTTACAACAAGCGATTCTCTAAGCAGAGGTGTAATTGCTTTTTTGAAATCTGGATTGTTATCAACATACTCAAGCCAATCCTTGTTCTTAAATTCGTGAGTTTTACCGTCTACTGTAATAGCACTTTTCTGAGCGCTTATTTTATTTATGTGACCTGCTTTGGTTAGCACTTCCAACCAATCTTCATGGTCAACCATGCCTCTATTATAATAGACTTTAAATTCACATTGACCTAGTGGTGGCCCAAAACGATTCTTGATAATCTTCGCTCTTACCTTTGCACCGATGGTCTTTTTGTCAGCAACTGTATTACCAACAGTAATCTTGCCAGCGTTGATGAGCTTTATACGAAGTGAAGAGAAGAAAGGTACAGCACTACCGCCAGGTGTTATAGTGTCATCACCAAACATAACCCCTATATTCTTCCTAACTTGGTTGAGAAAGACGAGCGATACATTATGTGTGCCAATAAGCCTAATAACTTTACGCAAGCCTTGGCCCATTCTACGAGCCATTAGACCTATTGTGTTTTCATCATAATCGTTTCTAACTTCTTGATCTGTAGATGTAGCGGCAATAGAATCCCAAACAATACAAACCATACGATCTGGTTCGTTTGCTTTGATTAGCTTTATCATATTCTCTATAGCTTCAAATACTTTTTCTACCGTATCTAATTGTATCAAACAGAAATTTGTTTCTATAGGGTCTAACCCAATGAGCTGCAGAAATTCTATATTAGCAGCGTTTTCTGTGTCAATCAATACTGGTATACCGCCCTTGTCTAAACAATCTTTTAGAATAACATACGACAGCATTGACTTACCCGTTTGTGATTCTCCACTTATTTCTACGAGCTTGCCAACTGGTATACCACCTTCCTTCTCTGCATCATTAGTTATAATAGTATCTAACTGCGCAGAGCCTGTGGTCAACCAACGCTTTACTTCTGTTGGTGTATCATCTTTGCCGAATACATAAGCAGAACCGGCCATTTTAGTATTTAATTCTTTGACAATAAGATCACCCAATATTGAGTCGTCTTCTGTCTTTTTCTTTGCTGTTTTCTTTTTAGGTGGCAATATAAACTCCGAATGAAAAAGGGGGGCCGAAGCCCCCGTCAATTTACTTGCCGAGTATACCGGCAAACTTGTTTTGTATTTGCTCATTCGCCTCATCACCCTTAGAGCGTGATGAGTTTACATCAAAAGGGAGGTCGTCCTCGTCCTCCTTAACCGAGGCGAAACTCTTGGTAGTGCCAGTGCTATCGTTGTTTTCTTCTTCTTCGCCTGCAGGATTTAGGTGTGCGGCAAGCGCTTCCTTTATCTCTGTTACAGGAGTAAGAGGAAACATAGTGTCGATGTTTTCTACACTATCAAGAAGGTCAATAACAACAGACTTATTCTTAGTCAAGTTTTCAATAGCAGTTGATGGTGTAACATCAAGAGATACATCAACAGGATATACCCAACCGTTGAAACCCTTCTCTACGGTGACAATTAAGTCCATACCATTTTTGATATCAGTGATATCGATATCGCGCTTTAGGGCAATCTTAGCAGCGTTGAGAATCTTGTTGTAAGTGCTACGTGGTGAGCTTGACGCTGATACACCCCACCAACGAATAATATTATTAGACTTCGACCACTCTTGCTCCTTATCGGGTGACTCTTTAACAATGATAGGAATAAAAACACGAGTTGAAATGCCCATTGATTTAGCTAACTCCTTATAAGACTCATCCTCGGTCTTATTATATTCTGCCCATGTGGTCTTAACAAAAGCACAAACAGGACAATTTTCATCTCCATGACGTTGAGGACAAACGAAAGTCCGGCCATTAATATTGTAATGAAAATTAAACTCTCTAAATGGCATATCTTCATCATACTTATAAGGCATGATACGAATAGTTGATTGACCTTCAGGCAACTTGATAATATTTTCACTGCCTGTGCTGGTGCTATTGCGTTTGTCTGGATCAAACCTATCAATAGCACTTTGTATACGGTCAAGATTGATTGGCATATTACTACTCTCCTATATGTGAAGTGAAAAAAACCTTTAGTGTGAGATATTATAATAAAAAGTATGTGTATTGTAAACCACAAAATAAAAAAGGGCGAAATTAATCGCCCTTTTTTTACTCATCGGTTTCAGCTACTTTTGGTGGTTTTGGTTTGTCAGCTAAGATAATTTCAAAAATCTTCTTCAATGCATTTTGACTAATGCTATCGTTAACATTAATAACAATAATCTGATTTTCTTTGTCATGCATACAACCTTCTAAAAACGTATTCATCATATTATCACCTCAATATTTTTCATCAAACATTTCATCTAAGTCAGCAAGCTCATCTTCCGACATATTTTTAAAATCTAAGTTACGTAGGTTACTTGTCTTTTTTTTATTTGATGCTTTGTTATTTAAGAGCTTTCTTTTACGCTCTAATTTGTTTTCTACGTCTTGCTCTCTACGCCTGTTTGTTCTTGCCACTTAAGATCCTCCAAACCTTTTTTAGTAAAGTGTCTTTAACAATATCTTCTTTTAGTATAAAGCAAATAATAGATGCTAATTTTTCATTGTTTGTTTTATTGCTGTCTTCTAGACTACCAATAAATTTTTCTACAGAGAGATAGAAGTCTTTGTTATAAACATAAGACTCTAAAGTCTTTCTGTAGTTAATTGGTTGCAAATATGTTTCAGCGTCTTGTATTAGATATCTAACATCAGAAAACTTACCATTAATAAAAGTGGTGGTTAGTGTATGTATATCAGATATATGCTTGTCAGTAACAACAATTTCTTTGTCGGATAACAATTCAAGCACTCTATCAAAGAAGTTATAACCTTCATACTTACTATTTATGTGATGTTTTCTTGATGGAGCTTTAATCAAAGGCAAATCAATGGCGTTAGCGATGTTATTGAAAAACTGATAACGCAGGCCGTACACCCAACCGGCTTCATCTGTGTATCCGTCTTGAATATATTCACGGATTTTCCATTGAGCCTTATTTAGCTTGGGGAAATCCCCGACAACCTTAAAAATAAGATTTGGATATTCGATAACAATACCTTCATGGAAAGGTTTTGCTTCAGTTGGCCACACCTGAGATAACAGAGTGTCGTCTATAAGACTTAGTATGGACTCACCAGATGGCAGAATTACGCCATGGCTACGGTGGCGGAAATGAGGTATTTCTAAATTAATTGGATGGTTAGTCTTTACAATATACTGGCCTTGCTCTGAAATTTTAGAAACGACGGCATCGTCAGGATCTACGCTAGTGTCTTTTACCTTATAAACAAAAGTATCATAACTAAAAATTTCTTCGGATAAGCCATTGAATCTTTCATCATGCATAAAAATATAGTTTGAATCACCATAGTATATGACATTTGGTGTAGATTCATATAAAACCTCAGCGTTAACATAATCTCCAACTTTTAAAACATTAGTTATAGCTTCTGAAGAATTAAGAATAGCAGCGGCAGCAGTTTTAATAGCATTGTATTGTGGTGATTGAGGATAGTCATTAGGGTCATAAATTTTCTTATCTTGGCCTTTTACTTTGCGAGCAACATATACGTTACCATTTTCATCTACACCAAATCCAATATTAGCAGATCCATCTACCTTGATGGACAACTTGGCCTTGGTTTTAGATTCTAAATAACCTCGTAAGCAAATAATTTCTTCTTCTGTCAAGTCAGAATAATGCTTGATACCCACTTTAAATAACCTTTCTTAGTAAGTCTACTAAATACTCCGCTCTATGGACGGATTTGTGATGTTGGATAAGTTTTTGATACCCGTTATGGGCGATTTGTTTGGCTTCTTCATCATTATTGAGATAATAATCTATTTTTTCTAACAATTCACCTATATTATAATAAAATATTACGTCTTTGCCATCTAAAAATTCAGAGCAATAGGTAAAATCTTGAAGCGATTGTTGGAAAACTAGGCAACCATTTGCCAATCCCTCAAAAAATCTGCTCGTCCACTTACCAGCACCCCAAGCGTCAACACATATCTTGGTATTAAGAAGCGTTTTATAATATGCTTCGTTGTGAAACTGCCCTATAAAGCTATAAGTAGGGTTTTTTGCACTATCTTGAACATGTCCACCAATATAATAATCAGTATCACCATATTTTTCTTGAATAGCTTTTTTTATTTCAAATCTATGCTTACGATTTTCATCAGCTTTCATAAGACAACATAAACCGTTACTCTTACCAGCCCACAATTTATCAAAATCTTTATTGTAATCATTAGACTGTAAGAAGTAACGGTTTTCTGCCGCGAAAGGAAAAGGCTTAACATTTTTATGTTGTTGGGTATATTCTAAATGACACTCTCTCTTAAGATACATATAAAAATTTTGAGGAGAATAAATTAAATGACCTTCATCAGCTCCGTCTAAAAATATTATTTTTTTGCCAAGGGAACTATACTTTTGTACTAAATCATACCTAACAAATCTATTTGATGTAGCTATTATAAAATCAGATTGATTAGCGTATAAATCAATATCTGATGATGGCACAACATGGTCTGCGTAAAAGGAAGCGTAATTACTATCTTCAACACATTTAAAATCTAAGCAAAAATCTTTTTTACTTAGCTCATGTAAGCCTTCTATTAGGTTGGCAGTAAGATAGTCATACTCTTTTGTTTGTATAACCAATATCTTTATTTTTGCCTTTGGTCGGAGATTCACTTTCTATTCTTTCTCCGTGAAGACTTTTGCATAGCACGTTGTCTTTTTCTCTTTATAAAATCGCGGTGCTTCATCTTCTTATACCACTTGAATTCTTCTTTTTCTTCGTCCGTTAGACCTTCGGCTTTTTCTTGCATGGCTTCGGCCATACCTGCTTGCATATTCATTATGTGGGCCTCACAATACTAGATTCCATCATTCGCCTAAATTCTTCGTAGATGGGAGGTGGTAATTGAATAGTCATGCAGTTAGGGCATACAAGTGCTTGAAAAGAGTCACCCATGTTTAGGGACAATACCTTTTCGCCTGATTCCGATTCATAGCCGCAAGCCTTGCAAGACCACGGATTATCTGTCTTTTCTTCTGACATATAAAAACTCCTTTGTTTGTCTACTATTATAATAAAACTTTGAGATTTATATAACTACATAATTACCATGTAGTCTTATTTTTACATATATCTGGGTGGGTTACTATTAGGTGAGATATTACAGATTGTAGTCCTTCAGTATGTGGTGTAATGTTTTTTAGCATATCTGGTATAACAACACAAGAATTAGCAACGTCTTTTGTATAACCACCGTTTGGACCAACTATACCTACGATTCTAGTCTGTGTGTTGTATTTTATATATTCTAGCAAATTAACAATGTTGTTACTAACATTCTTTTCTTTATCACCCCCACCAACAGAAAAAATAAACACAAGGTCTTTATGAGTGGGGTTGCTTACTCTAATATACTCAACATAGCTATTTTCCCAACAATCATCATTTACTCTTGCAGTAAGTTCAGAAACGTTGTCTGTTACACAATAGCTCTCTATACCAGCTAACTTTCTAAAATCGTTTACAGCGTGAGAAGCGTGTGCGGCTCCACCACCAACACCAACAAAAAAAATGCGGCCACCGAGAGATCTAACTCTTTTGACTTGCCTCACCACTCCTTCTATTTGTTTTATATTCACTTCTTTTAAAAGATTTATTGTACTATCTATATACTCAACAGAAAATGATTTGTCTTCTATCATATCACTCCATAATTGATTTTATTGTTTTTCTTATACCATCTTCAAGAGAAGTATTTGCGTCCCAACCATTGCTAATACCTCTTGTTACGCTACGGTCAAGCTCCACTCGTTTAGCTTCATCTGGTCTTTCAGGTCGCCAATCAATATCATCTCTAGCAGTAACAGCGCCGAGCTTGAGTTGATTGCATATATCCCAAACTACATAATATAAATCTTTTATTGTTATGGGTCTACCAGATCCGACATTCAGAGTTATTATTCTTTTACTATCCATTTGCTCGGACATAGTATAATGTAAATCTACTAAGTCGTCTATATAAACAAACTCTCTAACTTTACTACCATCACCATATATAATAGGTTGCTCACTGTTTATAATTTTTTTAGCTAACCCACCAATAACTGGTGGCACCTCTCTAGTCAAATCCATTGACGGACCATATATATTGGAATAACGAAAACCAGTATAACCTATACCAAATCTCTTACAGAATGTTTGTAGTAGTGAAGCGGCACAAGTTTTGGTAATGGCATATACGCTATTAGGTGAATAACTATTAGGTGCTGCGTTTTCTCGTAGTGGGAATATGCGCTCGTCTGAAATGCCATCATACACGGCAGAAGTATCGGCAAAGTATATGTGCTTTGCGTTTGTTTTATAAGCCACATCTAATATATTTAGGCTACCTACAATGTTATTATTTACAGCATCAACTGGGTCAGACAAACATTTAGGTATATCACCAACAGCGGCAAGATGATAAACACAATCAAGCTCAATGCGCGCATAACGCTTAGCTAAATTCACATCCCTTATATCGGCAGCAATAAAAATAAAATTACCATTAGGCAACATATCTTCTATATTTTCTTTATACCCCTTGGAAAAATTATCTATACCATATACTATCCAACCTTCATCCAAAAACCTTCTTGCTGTGTGACTTCCGACAAAACCTGCAACACCGGTTATCAAAACCTTTTTCATTTCAAAATCCTACTTTCAATGATTTGTATATTTCTAATTGTTGAGAGCTTGCCAGTTTTGGGGTAGCATTTTCTTTCCAATTTTTTACACAATTTTTAGATAGCTGCTCATAATCAAATTCTTTATTAACAAATTTCTTGATTATATTATAATACATTTCTACGTCTTCGTATAACGCAACAAATCCACAATCACGAATTATTTCTATGTGGCCGTTATATGGAAAACCATAATGACTTACCACTGGTTTACCATGAGCAAAGCTCTCCCAAATACTCATAGGATTACATTCACCATCCAATCGACTATGAGCCATAACATCAATAGAGTTGAAGAAAGATGATATTCTATGTGCGTCTGTTGTCCTATCTATCTTTCTAAAATTCTTCACATTGTATTTTAGTATATCTTCTTCCAATCTTTTTGATGGAGCTACAACCAAAAAATATATATTGTCGTAAGTTTCTTGTAATTTTGATATAGCCATTGCAGCAAGTGGACTATATATGTTGTCAGCATCTCTACCTATTCTACCAAACACAAAAGCGTCTTGAGGTATACCTAATTCTTCTCTTAGGTCTGTGTCGGATACAGGCGCTGGCACAGGAATAGTTACTGTTATGTGGTTTTTATCCCTATTTCTAACATTTTTCTTAACCCAGTCTGATACATAAACGACTCTATCTATTTCTATTGTGTTGTCTTGGTCGCCAAAAGTAGATGTAGATACAAAGCGACTTGTATATTTTTTTATCTCTGGCACAAATGGAAACTCTGGAATCCCAGCGGCATATCTGTGTATAATAAAAGGTTTTATATCCTTTACCATACTAACGAAATGCTCTTCATCATTATAAGACAACATTCTATTTGCTGGCAATATCTTCTTAAAGTTTTCTTCTCTTGATAAATCACCATAAGACCTATAAGCAAGATAATGGTCAAAGTTACTATCAGCTAAGTAGAATGGCATATTTGTTTCTATAAGTTTTTCAGTGCCGCCTAATGTCAATTCGTTGGTGTGATGTATGATGATAGGCTTAACTTCACCTTGCATTATAGCAAAATTATTTTTTAAATTCATTTTATAAAACCTTTTACAAAATTACCATTCGTTATTTTATTTTCAAGTAGTAGTTTTTTCTTTAAAGAAACATGATGTGTATGCAGAAGTTTTGATTTTTCTGACCAAAGGTAGGGGTAATCCCCTCTATCCATAACGTGCCAATAAGGGTCAAGAATGTTTTCCCTGTAAGAAAAATCTTCACCTATATAAGAAACACACATAGAATGATACAACCACTCCTCTAAACATTCGCCCTCAGACAATCTATCCTCAACCATATTTTTATTTAGATTAGGCATATTCTGTGTATTATAAATAACAATATCACAGAATGGTCTATTATGTTCTGTGTCTTCGCCTGTCATAAAAAACTTTTCGGAAGCGATAAATTCATTCATAGTATCAACTAATGCCTGCTCTCCAAGTATCCACACATCAAAATTCATAACTATGGTATATTTTCTGTTTACCAATCTACCCATACGAATAGCTTCACCAAACAAATCAAAAGCGCCAAGTTGATAACCTCTGTTGTATTCTAGTGGTATATAATTGTTCTCACCCATACCAGTTTGTAAATCATTTTTCTTACCATTATACAAGCTAGTAATCCAAATCTTATCACCAAAAGAATAATTTTTTCTTATTATGTCTAAGTTTATATATAGATTATATTGCTCGTTGTTTCCTATTAGGCATATATGCAAGTCGTTTGGGTCAAACATTAGCAATATCCCTTTCTATGTTTTCATACATTTTAAGTGAATCTATTTGCTTTCTTAAAGTTTTTTTATGTATGCAATTTACAGGATAGAGTATCATTTGCAATCCACATTTTTTTATTACCTCATGCACGCTTCCCTCAAATCTCATATTATTTCTAAAAACTCTTTGTTGGAAATCTGGATAATTGACCCAACCAAAACCATTAACTTCCCAACCTTTATCTTCAGCAAACTTTTTAACTATAGATATATCTTCTACGTCTGTATAGGTGTTTATTCTAGACACACTAACGCAATCAGATCCTGTTTGTGTGGCTTCTGCCATATACCAAAATAATTGATTCCAAAATAGGTGTTCATAAGTTTCATCAGCGTCAATCCACACAACCCACATTTTTTCAGATAATTCCAAAGAATTATTCTTTTGCACATCAAACTTATCATCCCAAGCTATTTCTTTAAATTTTAGTTTTTCCTCTGGCACCTCATTCTTTATAATATCAACTGTCAAATCAGTTGAGCCGCCATCGACTACACATAGCTTATTGTTTATATAAGGTATAACATTTTCCAATGTTTTAGATATATGGATTGAATCATTATAAGAAATCATGCATATATCGTAATCAAATATAGGTCTAGTCTTTGCCTTCATAATATAGTTAAATTTATCATAAACAGACTTACTATCAATAAACTTTTCGGTTTGCTCTTTACTTTTGGTATCATAGAATGGTATAGATTTTCTTGTCTCTATGTAACAATTATCCCAAATTGCTGACGGGCCGTGAGGTATGTGGTTTTGAATAAAGAAAAAATTCTTAGTGTAAAAGCAAAAAGTTGGTATGCCTGCTCTAGAAGTTACTTCCCAATCCCAGCTATTACAAAAAATGCCACCATCAACAGTTTGCAGAAACGATATTGTTTCCTCTACACCCATACGCTTGTCTAAAACTTTATGTCCTTCATTAGTAAGCTCTTCTATCAAACCCCAATCTTCATCACCATGACCAACGAACGCTAACTTATGCCCGTCTGACATTAATTTTATACAAAGATGTTTCCATTCAGGTCTTGTCCAAAATCTTCCCTTCTCAACATCGCTTTCAAAACCTTCGGCGTTTCCAGATTTTGTTAATGGGTGAATAGCAACTACCGTTTCACTATCACGTTTTTCAGTTTCTACATTTGTTTTATAATTGTATGGAAACTTCATTTCATATTTGTAAAATGGTGGATCTTCGTTTCTAAATATCTCATCACAGAAACTCCAATCTTCAAATATATCTCCATCAGAAACGAAATTATCTTTTATAAGTTTTCGTATCTCTGGCAACTGATTATGAAAGTTTAGATTTTTGATTATGTTTGCTTTATAACCTTCACGTTCTAATTGCTCTTTACTAAAGTCAACTGATTTACCATAACCACCAAGATAAAAAACAATTTCATATTCGGGGTATTTTTCTTTTACTGCGGGCAATCTTGTAATAGCAGATAATGTGTCACCAAAACCTGCTAATTGTAGGATAATAAATTTTTTCATGTTTACCATAACGCTGTTAAGTATTTGCCAAATAAACTAAAACCTTCTCTTATTACTTCTTCTTTTTCTTCCGTACTTACTTTATTCTTACATTCTGGTTGTGTGTAATATTCAAAAGCAAGTATCATTTTATCAAGTATATTTAACCACTCTTCAAACATCAAAGAATACTCTTCACTACCTCTAATGTTTACTGGCTTTTTATTGGGGTCTTCTAATTCTATGATTGGGCAACTATCTACTGAGTATAATCTAAATGCTCTCAGTCTCGGTAATATAAAATTGCAAATAGTTATATCTAGATTTACAATATCCTTACCATCTATAATACTGCCATCCAATGTGTTTATTATTTTTCTTTTACCGATGTTGCTAGCTTTTTTTCGATCTTCCTTGTAGTTGACGCTTCTCAAAACTTATCTCCATTACTTGATAGAGCTTATCCAACTGTTTATATTCTCATCTATTAAATCAATGGTGTCATTTCTTTTTTTATTATACACCGACACTTCATCTGCTGCAGCAAGTCTTTCTTCATCAGATAGATACTTGTTTCTTCTTATATCTTCTAATTCCCATAGTTTATTGTTATGCTCTTTTAGTGTTTCTATAAGGGGCAACAAACCAACAGCCCCCATATTCTCAAAACTCTTTACATCTTTATCATATACTTTATGCTTCTTAAACATAAGAGGCCGGTTATCAGCGTATCCATCAATTATATTATGTGCAATCTCTAGCAACATCCAACCTAGTTGTTGCTTTAATTCATATTCAACAGAAGCATCAGAAGTTACGGACATTCTTTTTTCTGTGATTGACATCTTATCTATTAATGAGCCTACAGTATCCATGCGGCACCTCTCAGTTTTTTAGAATGTAGCTAGTGAAGCCAGAGTTTTCATTATAACTTTGACTATCTACAGTGAAACCTGCTTTGTCAAACAACTTCTTAATTGATTCATCGCTATAAAGATAATGATTTTCGCCAATGGATAATCTTTCATCTCTTTGGTCCACATATTCAATATCAAACAATTCAACAGATAAAAATACCTTAGAATCTGATTTTGTGTGTTTCTTTATATTCTGTAGCAACTTTAGTGGGTCGTGTGTCTTAGCAATTACATCAGCACATATAACAACGTCATACTTGCCCGCAAAACTTGAATCATCAAGAAAATCAGCGTGTGAAATATTTACGCCATCAAATCGCTTTTTGCCTTTGTTGACACTATTTGTATTTATGTCAATACCACTTACATCGGCGTATCCAAGCTCTGATATATTGTTTACCAGTATACCCATATTACAACCGA
>Ga0255759_10002323_pt1 | contig 17013 bp, 21 predicted proteins | sample 101ome_20_FD_179959 | JGI IMG/M metagenome (GOLD analysis project Ga0255759, IMG submission 179959) | Coastal salt marsh microbial communities from the Groves Creek Marsh, Skidaway Island, Georgia - 101404AT metaG (version 2) | ecosystem: Environmental > Aquatic > Marine > Intertidal zone >...
CCATTCAATTAGTTTTCTCATAATATCCTCCATAAGATATATTTTCATTCATATTAATTATATATTAATTCTTAGAGGCTTTTGCCATCTCTTTTAATTTTTTAGCGTCGATTGCTTTACCAATCTTTTTACGACGATTCTTTAAATAATCATCAGTGTCATCTACATCACCGTCATTATCGATGTCTGCATCTGCTTTATCGACTGGGTCAAGCTTTTCTTCTTCTTTCTTTTTAGCTTCTGAAATGTCGTGTTGTCCGCCACAGTGCTTGCATTCCGGGCCACATCCACATTTACCTTCTTCATCAATTTTATTACCACAGCAAGAGCATTCATCTCCTGCTTTAGCTTCGAAAAAGGCATTCAGAGCGTATTCTAATTTTTCATTTAAAGTCATTACTTACTCCTTTTCCAGCCACGGTCGATGTAGTCTTTAATTTCAGAACTAGATACATATGCTACTTTACCGTTTGGACTAACTATTTTGTTTTTACCGGATTGGTCTTTACCATACCCTTTAATTTTTTGCATTTGTTTGCTTGTTTTCTTAGATAAAGTATGATATCCAGCATCTTTGTCTAAATCCCAACGGCCAACATGGTCGTTACCGGACCTAGCTCTACTTCTTTTATCTGCTGAACCAATTCCTTTGTGTCTTTTATCAGCAATTTTTGTGTGTTTAGCAATACCCTTATCAGAGTAAACTCTTCTTGAAAAATTAGCAGTTCTTCCGAGTGCGTCGCTCGATTTTTTATATGATTTAAACGCTTTCTTTCTGTAATTTGAAAGTGTTTCTGGTGATAATTCGTCAAGTTGTGCTTCAACACAGAACTGACAGAAAGACTCAAACTCGTCGTCAGTCATTTCTGCAATACGCTCTAATAGTTCAGCATCAATGTTTTCACCGTTAAAATCTTCGTTATACCCAAATTGAGAACCAGGTCCACCAGCAACATCTCTTTGAATATCGCTTAATGTTTTTCCATCAGTACCTAAATATTTTCTCGCATAACTAATAATGGCTTTTTCATCGCCAGTAAATATTACATCTGCGCCTGGATTAGAGTCACCAACCTTCTTCATTTTGAAGCCAGCTTTATCAGCAATTTTACCTGTAAAATTACTAACTTTCAATGTAGCTTCGTTTAATCCTAAAGACTGGTCAACAGCTTCTGTAACCTTAGCTTCAATAATTTCTCTAAATGACATTTCAGTCTCCTTTAAAATTTATTATATGTTTCTATTTATTCTAATTTTTAAATCATTAATCCCTTTAATGATTCTATGGTATTCTCCAGCTTTAATTTCAAACCTTAAACCTGGTTTTAATAGAAAAGGTAAAGCATTTTCAGCTTGAAATTGCCAACCGTCACCTTCAAGTATTTCTATTTCTCGGTCTTCGTTATCTCTGTGCCAAACAAATTCTTCGTCTAACGCATTTATATCAAAGGTACGAATACCACCATCATCAATATATGGATTCATTTTAGCTAATTAAACCAGCTATTACTTTAATTCCATCTATTGCTTTTTGAACTAAAATTTTATTTTCTTCTAATTCTAAATCAGCGTTAATCTTTGACTCATCAATAAGGTCTTCTATTAATTCTTCAAATTCGTCTTGTTTTAAATGTCCGTCATCTAACAGACTTTTATATTCTTTTGCTCTTTGTTCTGTTTCTGCTTTCCAAGTATCAATACTCACTTTCTATCTCCAAATGCACTTAATACATTAGTTGTAATATCGTGTATGTTTGTTCTCTTAATTCTACAATATGCTTGGCTAGGTTCTTCTTTATTTACTAATTCTTCTGTAAGCCCATGCAATCCTTTATATATCTCTGTAATATTATCGTTTAAACGATGTTCAGCATATGTGTGTAAATATAAAGCTCTGTAATTCATTTGGCTGATTGTTGATTTTTTGCACCAATCATCTTGTGGCATATTAGCTATAACGTTGAGTTCTACTAACTTACCATACTCAACATTATCAAAATCACTTGGTAAGTATTTACCAAGACTTGAACAACCTGCTGTTACTATTAACAAAGCACCTATTAAAATATTTTTTACCAAAAGTAATTTCCTCCACCTTTTAAACCTAAGCTTTTTGCATATTTAGGTAAACGACATGCCCAATAACCAGCTTTAGTTTTATCTGTTTTTGTATCACAGTTATGTCTTGCATTAAAAGATTTAGCTGCTTCTCTGTCGTTTATTTTAGAAGTTAGTCCACCTTTGACATCGCCAAAGTTTATCTTTTTAATATTACCAGTTTTAGGGTCTTTAACATATACTACATATTTTGTAGGACCGCCCGATCGCTTTGGTTTATTAATTTCTGGGTCTTTGTCTTCCTCAAACTCAAGCATAGGTTGCTCGAGAGGTACTGTAACTCCCTCGTAAATACCAAAGCTATCCTTAAATCTTCTCATTGTCTTTGCTCTTTTGCTCTTGCTGCTTGTGCATCTTGGTTGTCATGTCGGCGCTTTAAAGATTCTTTTTCTCTTTTGTGTTGGTCAATCATGCGCGCTTTTTCTGCAGCTTGACGAGCATTCAATTCAGCATCTTCACAAAATTTATTGAATCTTTTCATAGATTATTCGTCTTTTAAATCTTCTATTCTATTTTCTACTTCACGAATTCTCTCTAAAAAATATTCTTCTTCATCTTGATATTTTTCATATGCCAAATCATCGCCTTCTTCATCAGCTTCATAAGCTTTTCTTTGGGCTTCAATAGCTCGTTTCTCTAAAGCATCTATTTGAGATTGATATCTTGCTATTTGAATTTTTTTCTTCCCTTCATCAGAAATATCATGACCGCCCGTAGATGCAGAAGGATTTTTACTAAAATAATCTATTTTATCGGGTTCTGACATTTTAGAAACTTCTTTGTCTTTTGCTCTTACTTTATCGGCAAATTTTCTTTCGCTATCAGTTGGTATTTTTGTATACATTTGATTACCAGGTTTTTTCTCGTAACCTGCTGCTTTCATTTCTTTATCAACAAATCTATCTTTTTCGTCTTGACCCATTTTACTCCAAACTTTACCCATTTTTGCAGCTTTCTTTTTTGCTTGTTGTAAAGCATAATAAGAGTCAGCACCGCCCTTAATATGTTCGTTTATAGCATCGTCAAACATACCAGATGCTTTCATATCTCTCATAGCCATCTTTTTGGCTTTTTCGATGTTTGCTCTATTAAGTTTTTGAACAGCTTTCTTAATCATAAGTAAACGCTTTTCTTTCTCTTTAGGAGATAGAGCTTCGTTCATTTCAATTTCTTCTATAGACAAAGAGATTGCTGTGTCGTAATCTTCTTTAACGATACTATATGACACACGACCAGGATATTGCTTTCTGATTTTTTCAAGAGCAGCTTTTTGAGAATGAGCTCTTGTCTTAACATTTATATAATCGCGACCAGGTGCACCTTTACCTTGTACTCTTACAATATAAGACTTTTCTTCTTCTTCGTCTTCGTTCTGAACTTTTTCTTTTGCTTTATCTAATTTAGCTTTTTTAAGTTCACGTGCAGATTGCTCTACATCAATATCAGTAACTCTCCTTTCGCTGATTTCAACGGACTCACCATGTTGGATAACAATGCTTCTTAAATAGTCGCCAGCTTTTGCTCGAGGATACATTTTCTTAAATGCTGCAGGGTCATGTTGAGCTAGTGCGTAAGATAAAAATTCTGAAGGTTCAGTATCAGATGTATAGATTAATTTCTTTAAAGACTTCATATCACCTTTTTTAACTAAGGTAATTGCTTGCTTATATGTAGGTGTATCAATGTCTTTAGGACCATACTTTTTAATTTCAGCTTCGATTGTTTTAACTAAATCGGCTTTAGCTTCAGTTATTTCTTCAGAGGATTCTAAAAATTTATTGTTCTTAATGTGTAAAGCAGTTTTCTTACCTTTAAACTTGAATTTCATTTTCTCGTTATAAGCATAACCCTTTAAAGGCTCATCTGCTTTAACTCCAGCTGGTTTCTTTTTCTTTACACCAACTGAGATATCATCGACTTCTACTTTAGCTTCTTTATATAAGCTCTTAAAACGTTTCATTTTTATCCTCCGAACTCGTGTCCTGCTACACGTTTCATTTGTTTGTTAAATTCTTCTTGAGAAGGTTTGTCTTTATATAACTTGATTGTGAGATGAGCTTTATCTTTACCCTTAATTCTCCAATTGTAACCTTTTTCTTTGTGCTCTGGCTTGGTTGTTTTTACAACTCTTCTTTTATATCCATCTTCCCAAGATTCAGAACCTTCATCTAATGACTCTTTTTTGTATTTACCCATTTGTAAACCCATAACGAAATCATCAAACTCGTCGGCGTCATCTGTCTTTAAAGCATCTGAACCAACATAACCATATAAAGCCATTTTAGCACCGCTTGATAAATCCTTTCCACCATCTTGGAATGCAATTATCTCTTTAGCATATCTCTTTTTAATATCGTCTAAACTCATTTCTTTAGACTCATGAACTTTATCTTCAAGGTCAACTCTTTTGATATACTTCATAATATCGGTATAATTACCAGTAACATGTAGTAACCACATATTTTTACCTTGAATCTTTTCAGAGTCAACATCTAATTTTTTCATCTGCATGGCTTTACGTTCAGCCCTTGCAGCGTCTGCTAATTTGTCAAATTTAAATGATATTTTAAGTTCGTTAAGTTGCTCAACTGATTCGCTATATCTTTGAGGTGTATCACCAGCTTTTTTGTTTTGTATATCTTTAGCTATTCTTCGTACATCAGCAAATGATTTTTCTGGATTTTGATTAGTTCGTGAAAGTGTCTTTTTACGAGCATCCATATAGGCAGCTGATTTATAACCTAGGTCTTGGTAATGTTTGACTTTATCGCGAGTAGCGTAAACAACGTTACCATTTTTATTGACCATCTTAAGTCCTTTATCAGTAACTTGTTCTGTTTGAGGCTTACCTAAACGTTTTTGTCTATCTCTAAATGTTTCTCTGTCTGAGCCTACACCAGCTCTTTTAGCATCAGATTGTTTTGCACTATCTCTTAATGCTAAATCAATTAACTTAGATTTACGCTCTAAATCTTTTAATTCGTCTTTTAAACTTTGAGATGCATTACCAGCTCTTTTACGTATACGTTGTGTTAAGTTAGCAACATTATCTCTCATGTTTCTCTTTAATTGCTGAAGCTTTTGGTTATCGTATGCTTTATAAGGATTTTTTACATCTTCAACAATGACAGGTTTACCATCAACATGGATTACAGGTTTACCATCTTTATTAACATTGCCGTCCCATGTTCCTGCTCTGTACTGTCTTCTAACATCAGCAATTTTCTTTTGTAACGCTTGATGTTTTTCAGAATCAGACATTGCTTCAGAAACTTTCTGAGACTTTTTAACGAGCGATTTAATCTCTTGTCCAGGTGTATCTTTCTGTAAGCGCTTACGTGCTTTATCTGTCCCCCACAGTCCAGCACCGCTTTCGTTAATTAAGTCTCTTACTCGTTTATTCATTATTGTGGTAATCCTGCAAATTTCTTAGTCATTGCTATTTGAATTTTTAACTTATTAATTTCTTTTTCTTTCTCAGCAATCTGTTCTCTAAGTTTACCAATCTTATCTTTATCAGCATCACTTAGTTTTGGATTACCGTATTTATCTGTTTCTCTTTCGTCTAAAGTTTCAGTTTCTGCTTCAACAATAGGTCGTTGACCTTTATTATAATTAGCAACTTGTGCAATTGCTTCGTTAATACTGCCTTTTAAATCTTTCATTATTTGCTATCCCTTACTTTTTTAGCGAGGTCGCTATCAGCCTTACCCCATGTTCCTGATGATTTAGTAGCAAAACTATTAACACGAGCTAATCCCCATTGTGTTGGAGTTGTTCCAGGTCTGTGACCTGTTCTCCATGCAGCTACTCCTCTATCAAATACTTTCTTTAATATTCCATAAGGCATACCAGTTTTTTCTGCCTTTTTCTTAAGAGCAGCTTTTGGGTTACTCTCAAAAATAAATTCTACATCTTCAGCTACTTGTAATAACGCTGCCATCTTTCTTTGACGTTCAGCTTCAAGTTGCTCTGGTCCATTGCGAAAGTGTTTAAATCTTTTATCTACAACTGGTTTACCATTTCTTGCAATAAGCATGTGAGGTCTTTTTAAGATTTTCTGTTCTGTTCCAAACATTTTCTTAAATTTAGTTGTGTGATTAGATGGTTTTGTTTTCTTTAGTTCGCCCGTTTTAGGGTCTTTGTCACCAGGAGCTGGTGTATATGCTTTTGGATTATCATCGTCCATTTTAGCTTTACGCTTAAAATGAGCATCACGGTCGTCTTTAGTATCTTTCTTGACGCCCTTATAATATTTGCTTGGTTGTGTACCTTTTAAATCTTTAACATCTTTATCTTGTGGACTCTTCATTCGAGCTTCAAGAGTATATTCTGCATAGCTTTCATAGTCAAAGTTTTCATTAGCACTACGCAATGCTTTTTTAACTTCAGGATGTTTAGATAAATTGCGCTTTAATTTTTCAATTTCTTTTATCGCATAATTCATGTTACCGCCTAAATCCAGGGCCAACTCAATAGCAAGTTTGACATTTTTATCTCTTGCAGCACGTTTAGCAGCTGGATTATCTCGGTAGTATTGTGAGACTTCTCTGCCGGTCAGTTTCGTTTTTCCCATTGGGCTGTTTGGGTCTAGTTTACCTTTAACAACTCTTTCAGCTTGAAATGCTTCCCATAGAGCGTCGTAACTCTCAATTGCTGGTTTTGCAACTTTAACTGACTTTGGTTTAGGTGTACTTGTAGAATTCTTTTTCTTAATTTTATTAGCTAATCGAGCTTTTTGAACTGCTTTAACTTTAGGTAAGAATCTTCTCATTAAAGTATCAATTCTATTTTTAGAAATCTTTTTAATTCTGTCATCGACTCTTTGTCTTGCTGAATAAGGCATTTCTGCATATCGTCCTTTTGAGAATCTCTTCTTTAACATACGATATACTAACCTACGAGACCTATTCTTTAATACTTCAAGAGTAGCTCTCTTTTTTAATGCTCTACGTCGACCCATCATAATCTTAGACTTCATACGACGCATAACCATTTTACGTCTAAGTCTTTGTTGACGAGTCAATGCTTCTTCTAAATAGTCTTGTTCAATTTCTTCAATACCTTCTTTAATACCCATACCTGCTCTTACTGCGCCATATACCGATTTGGCTTTTGATTGTAATTTACGAGGTAGGCCTTTTTTGAAGGATGCTAAATCTCCGTCTTCAGCTGCTTTTCTCATTTTAGATGCAGACATTCCTGTAACACCTTCTGCATCCGGGTCTCTTTCCCCAGCTGAAATAACTTCAATTTTATCAAATGTAAACTCTTTTCCATTATATCTGTTGAGTAGGTCATCAAATTCCTTGACGCGGTCTGAGCCAACCACGAGGATTAGAGTTTTAAATGTCTTTTGTAATTCTTTAGCAACTTCAATGATTGTTCGTGCTCGAGATTTTACAACAAGACGTCGACCAAAGGCTGCCTGAGCGAACATGAGTTTTTGGTCATAAGGTAGAGGGTTTTTCTTAGGGTCTGTAGAGTGAGATAGATATACAAACGGTGTAGCCCTTCTACTTCTTGCAGTTGTAAGAACTTTATTGATGAGCTTTTCGTGACCTACTGTCACGGGATTCATACGCCCAAATGATATAACAGCAGTGTCATACGCTGCTTCGTTTAAATTTTCTGTAATTTCTGGTTTAACGTTCACGAATCTCGTTGGATTAAATCTTTTCTTGTCTTGTTTTTCATCTGATGATTTTTTATCGGCTGTCTTTTTAACTATGTTTTGGCCGGTTTCTTTGTCGTCATCTTCTTTATCATTAATTTCACTACCTGCTTTATCGCTGTCTTTACTTGAAGCTTTCGGGTCGTCTTTGGTGTCGTCGACTTCGACTTCGTCATCTGACTTAACTTTTTTCTTTGGCTTAAGTTCTGCTTCAGGTTCATCATCTGTCTCTGGTTTTGTATCAACCTCAGTTTCTTTGCCATCAGCTTCAGGCTCTGGTTTTTTATTACCACGAGCTTTCTTCAAGATTTTGCCGTCTTTGTTGACGATGTTGCCATCGGCATCTTTTTCGACTTCTTGAAGTTCTTTTTCTTTTGCCTTTGCGGCTAAGTATTCTTGGAATGTTTTGCCCATAAAAATAAGCCCTAAATTAAAAATGTATATCTACTCTGTTTTATTTATAATATTTTGCAAATGACGGAATAAATTCATAATTTACATGTGCAGATTTATTCCATATTGTACTTTCTCTTAAATAACCTATTGCTGGTGTTGGTGACATAATACACAACGGAATATTTGTTCTACGTTGTCCTCGTATAAAATATGCATTGTCAACAGCGCCTAAAATACCCTTTTCTTCAATCTCATGTATAAGATTTTGTGCAGTTCGTTTAGTCATCATATATGCATGAGCACCTTCGTGACCATCAATATTAATTAATTCTCTAGGTTCATTCTTAGCATCTAAAAATCTATAATCATGATAGTTAGCTAATTTATAACCTAATACAATAATATAGTTATCTGGTACTTTAATATCTGGTTTATAATACATTAAAGCATCGTGCTCTAATACAATACCAACTTCATCGTCACCTTCTGCAATCTTTTTCCATATTGCTCCATGTCCAGCTGAACACGCATTTGCTTTTTGAGCTGGTGTCATATTATCAACAATTAAAGGTGGTTCGTAAAATTTCATCTTAATACCAGTTTGGCACCAAGCTGCACGACCAGTAATATCTGACCAACCATCAAAGTATTCCCAATCTAAATCAATAACATCACATGTTTCTGCACACATTTTTGCATACTTATGTGATATAGGTGTATCTATCCTGAGAATATAAGCTTTCACTCTGTTAACTCTTCGTATAATTTAAAATCTTCAGCAAAAGTAATTTTCATTTCGTCAATGTCTTTTTGCTCAAATTCAATCTCATTTATTTTTGTTGCTCTTGAATCTGTTTTATGTCTTGGTAATGCATGGTCAATACGTAACCTACGATTAAACATAAAATTACTTAATTCTTTTTCTAAATTTTCATATAACCAAAAACGACCAACGCGCTTATTACCAAGTTTTAATAAGCTACTTTGAACAATACCACTATTTGGTTCGCCTTTAAATACTCCGTTAATTGTCCAATCACGATATTGTTCTATAGAAGGGTCTGTACCGTGCGCTTTCCATTTACGATAAAAATAATAAAAGCTCTTTGCTCTGTCAACAGGATTTCTCAATAAAGCAAATATATCATATTCTAATGCTTGTTCTTCTGTTAATACACCTTCGTCAATTAATTGGTTTAATGTAAAATGATAAAAAGCATAAGGACGATATTTACTTACTATTGCTTCATCTAATGTTCCTGGTAGATTACTATCTTCTACTTCAGTATAAATTGCATCTTTATCGTCTATATTACGAATAAAGAAATCCGATAAACTACTACTTGCAGTTTTCGGCGTACGTAAAAATAAGAATTTGTGTTTATGTGATAAGTACACTATAATACTCCTTGAGAATAGTCCACGCAATTAAAGCCCATACCAGTTGAGCCCCATTTATGGTCTGCGTAAACTTTATCTGGTCCATCGTATCTTTGTGAACCATTAATATAAAATTGTGGTATAAAGTAATGAGATGGCCAAATAGTTAATTTGTCTTTCCAATTTGGAACATGTTTTGCTAAGAAAGCATTACCAGTAGAATTATGCGGTTGTCTATGTAAATCTTGAGGTCTAAGTTTTTTCAGCTCATCTAATATAAATTTAACAAAAGGATTTTCTGGATTACATCCAAAAATTGGTTGAACATAATTAGGTCTACCCTTTTCGTTTTCATAACATGTATAAGCATGGTCAGCTGGTGAATTCCATAATTCATCTGTATTTTCTAAACAAATCATATCAGCTTCACAAATAAATCCACCACGTTCATACAATAGCTCATATCGAATTAAATCAGATACACCACACCAAGCTTTTGCATTATAGTATGTTTCAATTAATGCTTGGTTTCTCCACGCACGATTTCTTAACATTTGGTCTGTGAATATCTTATATTCCCAGTCTGGGTGTTTATCTCGCCAAGTATACATCCATTTGAGTGGAGCAGGTTTTGGTCCAATCCAAATGTGGGACATCTTTTTTGGAATATTTACACTCATACGTCTGCTATTGTTTTTGGGTGTATAACTGTACTTTCAAGCCGACCATACTTATCGTAAGTATAAACAGTTTCCACCTGTTCGTTTCCATTAATACGAACTGTTGCTTTCACAACTCGAGTATCGTATTCAACTTTCTGAAAATAATTTGTGGGCCACATTGGGCTAATTGGTGTGATTTCCATTATCGTAATAACTCCACTATTCTAAGGGCTAATCTTGCAAACCATTCTTCGTCATGGCCTCTTGTCGTTTCTGCTGCAGTACCTATACGAATACCTGATGTTTCCATAAAGGGTCGAGGGTCATTTGGTATACCGTTTTTGTTTACAGTAATACCATTCTCTTCTAATAGGTCTGCTGCTTGTCTACCACTAAACTTACTCTTGCTTAAATCCATTAATATAATATGTGAATCTGTTCCACCTGTTTGTACAGGAAACCCATTTTCTTCAAATACTCTACACATTGCTTGTGCATTTGATATTACTTGTTCTGCATAATCATAAAATTCTTTTGTGTCTGCTTCAATAAATGATTGAGCTTTAGCTGCAATAATATTCATCAATGGTCCACCTTGTGTTCCTGGGAATACAGCTGAATTAATCATTTTAGTATATTTATCGTTATTCCACAAAATAATTCCACCACGAGGTCCTCTTAATGTTTTATGTGTTGTTGATGTGACAACATCAGCATAAGGAACTGGATTATCGTAAGCACCACCAGCGATCAGGCCTGAATAGTGAGCCATATCTACCATTAATAATGCTCTACATTCATCTGCAATCTCTCTAAACTTTTTCCAATCAATTTGACGAGGATAAGCAGATGCTCCAGCAATAATCATGTGAGGTCTAAACTTAAGTGCTTTTTTACGAACTTCTTCGTAATCAATATATCCATTATTGTCAACACCATAATGTTCAGTCGTATAATTTTTACCAGAAATATTAACTGGTGCGCCGTGTGATAAATGACCACCACTTGCTAGGTCCATTCCAAGTATACGAGAACCAGGCTCTAAGAATGCTTGGAATACAGCTAGGTTTGCATTAGCTCCACTGTGAGGTTGTACATTTGCGTATTCACAATCATAAATATCTTTGAGTTTTTGAATAGCAAGAGATTCAATCTCATCCATGTGTTCGCAACCATTATAATACCTACGACCAGGATAACCTTCAGCATATTTGTTTGTAAATTCTGAACCACATAGTTTCATTACTGCATCTGATGCAAAATTTTCAGATGCGATTAGTTCAATTGTTGTTTGTTGGCGTTTTAATTCTTTTTGATAAATTTTGTCAATACTAATGTGCATGAGACCTCACTATATAACGATAAGCCGCATCAGCATTATCTTCACTTTCTATTTGTGTAAATGGAATATCAAGTAGCTCAAATTGTTTTAATATATCTAAATCAATTTGAATGCTTTGGATTTCGTCTTGTGCTCTACCATCTACTTGGTAATTATCACGAGGACGACTTAACATGAAGTTAACGTTTTCGTACTTATTATAACACTCTAATGCCATTTTGTCAATAGCATCTGAATACATCGGGTCGCCATATTTAGTACGATAAATTGGACTAAGTAATACAGGAGAATCTGTAATTACATAATCTACCTTTTCTGCCAATCTTAAAATTTTTCGATGCTGATGTGCAAGAATCCATAATTGGTCTTTGAGCATTGGGATATTTTCTTCCCATACACACTCTTTAGCAAACTCATCCGTGAGTTCTACACTGTATCCTAACAACTTCATCTTATAAAACAATCCAGCCGCAGCTGTGCTCTTACCTGAGCAAGGTCCACCATAAAAATTAATCACTGTTGTTTTTGTCATTACTGTTTCTCAACTAACCATAAAAAATCATCTTCTACAATATAATTACCTTCTCCGTATAACTCTTCCACTGCTTGTTTCACAGTTGGAAAATGAATATCATGTCCAATAATCATACCACCCTTTCTTACTTTTGGTGCCCAGGCTTCTACGTCTCTCATAACACCATTATAACTGTGGTCAGCATCAATAAAGACAAAGTCTAAGCTTTCATCTTCTACTTGTTTTGCTGCTTCAGTCGTGTAATCTTTAATTATTTCTGCACGGCCTGGATATGCTTGGCAGAATCTTAATAGGTCTTGATAGTAAGTCTCGTGGTCCCAGGCATGGCCATTTTCCCCTCGAGTCCATTGCTCGGGTCCGTCGTAACCTGGTTGAGCTTCGTATAAATCAACACCAATAAGGTGCAGATTGTGGCAAGTTTTAACCAAATGCTTAAATGTTTCTCCAAGCCAAACTCCAAGTTCAGCTCCTTTTGTCCAGCCATTTTTGCGGACATATTTTTCAATTGTTTGCCATCGCCAAATGTTTCCACCGTCGTGACCTCGGTCCTGTATTCGTCCCATTTCATAATTCTCCTATGATAAAAAGTTATTATATACTATTTTGCTATGTTTGTCAATCATTAAGGTCATTGATTTCATAATAAAATTTGATATGTCTATTCTGTTGGATTAACCCATTGAATTTTTATTTTGCGTCTGGCTAACTCATTTAAACACTTTTGTTTTATTTTTGGTTTACCAGATTTATTATTGATATATTCAAATAACTCTTTTTGTGGAGTCTGTTTGATATAAAAATGTTGTGTATTTAGTTTGCCAGTATTTCTGTCTTTAACCACCTGGCTTGGTTTTAATTTTGTAGGCATGTACAATCACCTCATTATATTTTATTTATTTCTGCCACCCTTTAATATATTCAGTACTAAAGTTTGCTTTACTAAATTCTAATCTATCAACAAGTTTTAAAGCATTACGACCGAGATGGTCAATAGCAACGAACCCTTCTTGTCCTGTTACTTCAAATCCTGTGTTTGTTTTCAAAAGAGTTCTTAAACCATCACTATAATTTAATTTAGCAATTACAATCATCTTTGCATCTACTAATAAATTATATAGGGTAAATACTTTGGTTACTTCTTTGAGATTACCTCTAGCAAAATATTTTAAGACACTGTCACGCACTGCAGCTTTTCTGTCTTTAGCCGCTTGTGATTTAACCTTGTCCATTTCTTTTTGATAATATTCATTAATAAATTTCTGCATATCTTTGATCGCCGCAGGAACGTTTTGAATACGAGAATTTTCTCGTACTTTCTTATTAATGAATGTATTAATTCTTTTATTGAGTTCTTCGTTGTCTTTTAATTCGTTTAATGCGTATGGCTTAATAGTTCTAAATATACGACCAGCATCTGATAATAATTTATTGAATGACTTTGTTTCTGCTGCTGTAAATGTTACTCTACCAGATTGGTCTTTAAATACAGCATCTACATGCCAGACCGTTGGTATTTCTTTAAGTTTTGTTGATATCGCCTTTCCAAAACTTGCTTGCATTCCTTCAAGAGTTTTTCCTCGGTATGTTGTGTGCCAAACCACACCGATTTTGGATCGTTCAATTTGTTTACCGAGGTCTGAGTCTTTAGGTATCGCGTAAACAATGGTATTAGGATGGAAAGTAATATGCGGTTCTCCATCAATATTTTCTGTTTTGAGATCGTCGTTCGTATATAAGAAATCACCTTGCACTACTCCTTCAATTCCAAGCTTAGAGAATTCTGCAAGAGCTACTTTAAATTTAGCTCCTAAATCTCCGCTTAGGTCATTATCTATTTCTGCATTTGTTTTATATAGTTTTGGAGTCTTGTTAAATACTCCCTTTTTAGCAACAAAGAATTTGCCATCAGATGGGTCAGTACCTGCAAAGATTGCAGGAGCGCCATCCCATTTAACTGAAATTTTAACTGGTGCTTTTGTATTACCACCAAGCATATCACGAAGTGCTTGAAGATACTGGAATACATTACGCGTTCCATTAACTCCACCATCTAAGACAGCATCTTCCAAATGTGTCATGTGGAGATTAGCTCCGGCCGCTTCTTCTAAATATGTCTTAAATCTTATCATTTTGCTTTAAACATCGCTTTAAATTCGTCTGTCATTTCTGCAGTAAATGTTGGTGCTGCTCTAAAGTTTCCTTTATATCTTAATACGATATGAGCAACTGCTACTCTACCAATCATTAAGTCAAACTTTAACATAGCAGCTGTTGCTTCTTTTTCAAAAGCTTGAACTGCACCCTTTGTTGGTCGTATTGAATTTTTACCTGTTTTAACTAAACCATTTAACATGGTAGTGACTGTATTAATATCTTTATAGTCACCTTCTGATATATCTACACCTTTACGAGGACCGTAGTCACCAATACCTGTAACAAGAGTAAAATCAAAATTAACTCTTTTGAGGTCTTTTAAATCAGCTTTAAAAATTAAATCTACTAATTGATTTGCTAATAAGTCTGAATTTTTTAATATTAATTTATATAATGGTTCAAAGAAAGAACCTGCACCTTTTAACTTATAATTAATCAAGTCGTTTGGTAAACGTGTTACAAACTTTTTCCAATTATTAACGTTTAGTTTTGTTATATTTTTCTTAATGTCATTAGCTACTGCTGGAGGTATTTTCCATCTTTTAGGATTACGACCTGCTTCTCTAATAACTTTAATATAAAATGCTGCAGCACTTCTGTCAAGCTGTTTCATTAACTTATCAAATTTGGGGTCTTGGAACAGAGTTCCAAATGATTTATTAATTAGTGTTGGGTCATTTTCTGTAATACGTTTTTTCTTTTTAAGTGATACGCCACAGAAGTTAGCACCTTTCTTAACGATAAAGTCAGAACTATTAAAGTCCTTCATTCCATATTTTGTTATTTGAAATTGTTTGACATCGTTATCCCATGCTTGACCAGTAAGATATACCATATCTGCTTTACCATAACCTGCTTTATGCATTGATAAAGCAGCAGATACAGCTTGACAAAGATTAACATAATCTTGTCCATCTAAACTTGCTATTTGACCGGCTGATGCTCCTTTAACTTTATTGAGATTTAATTTACAAAACTCAATTAGTTCGTCCATTTCTTCGACTGTTTTTGGTGCAGTTAATTTTGACTTAAGACATAATGCAGCAGTCATTAACTCATTTGGGTCATCTCCTGCTTTACTACGCTTACCGTCTGGTCTACAATTAACATAGATATATCGGTCCATATCCTTATGTTTAATTGTAATATCTTTATCCATTCTATCAGAAGGTGGTTGTGGTCCTTCTTCTAAATCTGGAGTATCAGCAATAATTTGTCTTGCTAATGATGCCCATTTAACACGTTTATTACCAGGCATAATAGCAAAGAGGCCGAGCTTTTTACTATTGGTTTTACCATTACGATTGTCAACTTCAATTGCACCATCAATTGTTGAAATACCATCGTCGATTTTAGATAAAACATTGATAGCAAATGATACATCATCTCCAGAATAATCTGGAGTATCAATAGGTGCTTCTGTTAAACCTGAAAAATCTCCAAAGCTCAAACTAATGTTTCGTTCTTCTTTAGGAACACAATTAGGCACCATTTTATTGCCTTTCTTTTTCATTCCTACTTGTTTATGAGTACTCCAACAAGGGTCGTTTTCATCAAGTTTTCCACCTGCAGAAGTAAACGCAGCGATCGCCATATCACGTCGCTTTTCTTTATCTGCATTTTTAAATTGAGGTGCATCTGACTTTTGGAAATCATCAATCCATGCACCTAAGCCATCGGATACTTTAAGCTTTTCTTCTAATGGTTGTTTTGCAAATGAACTAAAACTTTTCATAATACCTTTATCAAAAATATGGTGTTTCAGTTATTTATAAAAAATTAAATCAAATGAGCGTCGCTGAATACACCTTTCTTTTTCTTGCTTAATCGTTGACCGATGTCTGTCTTGTCAAACACAGGACCATCATCAATCACTTTCTTTTTTCCCGAGTCACCTCCGGAACTGTCGTCAAGGTTGATATTGTTTTGAGCACTTTCTTCGAGTTCATAGATTTTCATCTTTGCTCTATCAATACCAACAAGGAATCTACGATACCAACTGATATCACCCCAACGATTCTTTAATTGTTTAAGCATGAGTTGTCCAAGCTCATCAAGCTGTTCAGATGTTACAAGACCAAGAATACAGTCAGCAGTATGAGTAATACCCATAGATTCAGATGTATTTGTAAGGTCAACATCAGAGTTGCCGTAGCCATCACGGTTGAACTGAGATGATGTTACAAGTGCACAGTTAAACTCCATCGCAAGACCACGAACCTCTTCAGCAATACTCTTAACAAGGTTATAACTACTTGATGCTGCAGCACCTCTTACACGAGATGAAGCACAAATGTTAAGATAGTCAAGGAATATCACATCAGGCTTAAAGTTTTTCTTCTGTTCAAGCTCATTTAGTAAGTGTCTAAAGTGACCAGAATGCACAGAACCAGTAGGATACTCTTTAATAACAAGTTTACCAGTGGTTTTAGTTTTGTATCTGTTGAGTCTTTTTTCATAAACATCTCTTGGAATCTCATTGACTTCGTCCATTGTAATATCCATAATGTTCGCATCAATACGTCGGCCGATTTCTTCTTCTGCCATTTCCATAGTAATATAGAGAACATTTTTACCATACATCAGATGATTAGCTGCCATGTGACATTTGAGTAATGATTTACCACCACCCGTCGTAGCAAGTAATACTGTCATTGATTTACGAGGTAAACCACCTTTGGTAATTTTGTTTAGAATATCAATGTCAAACGGAATCCGCTCTTCTTTTCTGTGGTAATGTTCGTAACGATCT
>Ga0255759_10002326_pt1 | contig 16997 bp, 7 predicted proteins | sample 101ome_20_FD_179959 | JGI IMG/M metagenome (GOLD analysis project Ga0255759, IMG submission 179959) | Coastal salt marsh microbial communities from the Groves Creek Marsh, Skidaway Island, Georgia - 101404AT metaG (version 2) | ecosystem: Environmental > Aquatic > Marine > Intertidal zone > Salt...
TCCAATAGGTTCACCTGAATTGGAAAGCCGGCCTCTGTATTGGTCGATAAGGCTCAGTGTGGCTTCCTCATAGTTTGCAAGGAATCTCTCGGTGTCATCGGTGATCACCCCGTAACCAAGCGGAGACAAGCTATCTGCCTTGCCAAAGCGATGATTGACCCCGATTAGACTCCAGTTCTCCAGGGTGATTGAATCGGACTGCAGGTTGTGCAATTCGATGAATTCAGCACCCTGCTCATTGAGCGGGTGATACATAATTTCATTGAGCAGGACCGGGCCATGTCGGTGACGCTCATTAGGAAGGCCTGGGGTGGGTGCTTTTTGGTGAAACCAGTCACTTGACCCATCGGGGAATCGAGCGATGGAACCATCTATTTCAAGGGGCCCGTAGTGCATGGATGAGGCAACGAATTTCAGATCACTACCGCTCAGGTAGATCGACTCTCCCGAGGAGCTTAGGCCGAACCCTGTGGTATCTATCCCGCATTCGATGACATGAAAACCGTGAGGCTCGATGATTGTGCCAGCAGGAATCTCAAACAGCCCCAACGCTTCCGATTTATCCGAAAGCCACATGCCGCCCATATTTATCGCTTCTGAGGTAGGGTTGTGGATTTCAATAAAGTCTGGTTGGAGGCTTCGGTTGGAAGCTATTTCGTTGATGACGAGCGCCCTTTGCTGAAACTCCACACTGGGGGTTGGTTCAAGCTCCAGGTCGAGTTGTGGGCTGAGAATGAAGTCGGAGCTGTTGCCAATCCCAACGTTGTGGCCCTGCACGCACAACCAGTTGGTTCCAGCCACAAGGAGGCTCGATTGCCCTGTCAGGTTCAACGTGACAGGATCATAGTCCGAACCAGCGCTGGCAGCCTGGTCGAACGCGGGTGGGTTGCCAGAGACACCCTGGCTGCCTACTCGAACACCATTGAGGTAAGCGACAAAGCCATCGTCATAGTGCATGGTGAGGGTCAGGGTGTTGAGGGTCTCCAGATCCTGGGGAAGGATTTCAAAAGGGATCCTGGCATAGACCGAGAGATAGGCATTGCGCATGTCATCCAAGAGGGTGGTCAGCTGGGATCGCTCCGCCTCATTGTTGCTGTAGCCGTAGCCTGAGCGCCCAGCCAGCCAGTCACCGTCTTGAACAAAGGCTGGTTTTGTCCAATCAGTGCTCCCCGGAGACGGTTCCTTGATTCCTTTAAAATAATGCCCTGGGCTTCCGTTTTGAACGAGCCTCCTGAGCGTGGGGTCCTGGCCTCTGGCCGGCTCTGCTTTGCCTGGTGATCCTCCAATCAGGAAGCTATGGCCCCAGCTTGCAGCATCATCGTTGTCCCCTTCTGGATCCTGGCGCACAAGTGAATCGCCAGCACCATCTGCCGAGGCTGGCCAAGACCCACTTCTGCCATAGCGAAACCGGATCCTTCCTTCACCGAATGCATCCACTAGCCGGATCATTTCCCCTGTATTATCAAGAGATCCCTGATAATCACCCACCACATTAGTGATACCGTAATGGGTTCTGATCGCCTGAGCATTTTTGGCGACAACCAGATAGCTATTTGGCTCAAGCAGGATGCCAGCTGGGAAGTCAAACAGGATACCTTCGACAAAAGCCATGCCATCCAGAGTCATTGCCTGATCGCCGTGATTGTAGAGCTCGATAAATTCTAGTGACTGGCCAAGTGACTCCTCCAGGGCCTTGGGAGGATGATACATCACCTCGGAAATAATTAGATTGGCGGCCACTTTCTGCCAGCCCAGACAAAGAAATAGTAAGGCGAAGGCTCTAAAATTTGGCAAGGTGAAGCGACCCGTCATTGGGCATTTCGTGAAGGCAGTGGTCATGGGTTTGAATCCGGTTGAGCCCTTAATTTCCAGCATGATTGATGCCACCTGGAAGCTTTCTTCGTATCAAAACACCGCCGTGAAGGTCACTCACCAGCACCCCCTTCTAGGATTTCAGGCGGGCTTGGTCTCAATTATCGGAACACAACGCAGACAGGGGTTGGTACTTTGATGGTATGTCCGGTGGGTTCGAGAGCACCAGAATGTTCCTGGATTTTGAAGACAACGATGGTGTCACTACCTTGGTTGGCTGCCAGGAGAAAACGACCCGCAGGGTCAATGCCGAAACTGCGAGGGGTCTTGCCCTGAGTCGGTTCGAGCTCGACCAATTTGAGTTTTCCTGAGGCCTGATCAATCTGGAAAACCGCAATGCTGTCATGCCCACGATTGGATCCATAAAGGAAATGCCCACTTGGATGCATCATGATTTCTGCCGTGTAGCTAGTCTCATCGTAGCCCTCGGGCAGGGTTTCGATGGTTTGGAATGCCTGCATCGTCATCCTGCCTGAATCTTCATCCATCGCCACGGCTGTGATGGTGTTGTTCAATTCGTTGATGGCATAGCCAAAGGGTAATGTAGGGTGAAAGGTAAAATGGCGTGGGCCTGCACCAGCTTTGACTGAAATGGATGTGGCTCGATACAGATTGAGATGCCCTGTTGCCTGTTCAAAGGGATAGGCAAAGAGTTTGTCGACTCCCAGATCGGCAGCCACAGCAAATCGGTTTTTAGGGTCCAGGTTGATGCAATGAGCATGTGGGCCCTCCTGACGAGAAGGGTTGACGCTGGAGCCAAGGTGTTCGACCACATCAGCCGTAGATCCCAGGCCCCCATTTGACTCAATAGGTAGGACAGCAACTGTGCCACTGCTGTAGTTGGCGACAAGCACCCACTTGCCGGAGGCGTCAACTTGGATGTGGCAAGGTGCTTTGCCTCGACTGGCTACTTGGTTAATAGGTTCGAGGGATGTGGTCTGTTCCGACAGACGAAAAGCTGTGACAGCTCCGGTTTCTTTTGATTCGAACGAACTGGTTTCATTGACGGCGTAGAGCAGAGGCAGGTTAGGATGCAAGGCCAGGAAGGAGGGGTTTTCCGATGACGCAGCTAGGCTGACTTCGGAAGTGCTTTCTCCGCTTTGATCATCCCACTCAAAAGTATAAATGCCCTGGCTTTGGTTTCCCGTGTAGGTGCCAACATAGACTTGGTGAGTGGCGGCTTGCATGAGTATTGAGGCGGTGAATCCGTGAAGCATGCCAAGAAGGCATCGCCACTTAAAACTTTGCTTGCGCGCAGGGATGGTGAAACGGTTCATGATGAGCATGAACCCTCAATCCAAACAAAAAATCAAGGCTCAACTGGCTATTCTGGGTCAGGGCTTGACCCCATTTCAAAAGTGATTATCTGACCGACCTCCCGTCCTTCAAGCTGAGCTAGGACCGATTCCCTTCTTTGCTGAATGAAGACCTTGATTTGATGCGATGGATGTTCTGTTCCTTTGGTATCGCTGCCTGACACCGATGCCTGCGCCTGGCTAGCTTGAGCTTGGTCAAACTGGGCTGTTGTGGGCGCGGGTTCATGCTGAAGGATGGGGCGGATAAGAGGAGCCAAACGATCCATCTGCTGACTGATATGCTCCAAGGTGAAGGGAAACTGGAGCTGATCGCGCAAGGCCTGGTTATAAAGTCGCAAAAAAACTTCAGATTGAAACAAGCGTTCCACGAAGAATTGATCGCCTATCCATGGGTGAGTGATGCTAGCGCGGGTTCGCTGCTCCAGTGTTCCGGTCAGGGGGAACTCACCCCAGCTGTGATCCAGGTCCCACGGCGCGAAGGCAATACGATGGGTTTGCGGCTGCATCGTCATCAGGAAGTTTTGCCCGTTAAAGAGAATACCATCGTAGTTTGAGAGCAATACTTGAGCAGCGAAGAATCGTGCCACCGATTCCAGATCGAAGTAGGTTTCCCAACCAGCTTGAAACCCCTCTTGATCGGGTTGGTTGAACCACCTGATGGTTGACATGAGGTGCGCTTGCTGAGCTTCGCTCAAGGGAGTCTTCGGGTCGTAAACAGCTTCATAAGCTTCCCAGCCTCCTTCCAGTTCATCAAACAGCTTCATCGTGACTGGCTTTAGCAAGGCGCCTCCGGATTGACCCCATTGTGAGTCGAGCCATTGACCGTCAGGTTTTTCAACCATGAGATACAGGCCCAAGTGGGACGCAGGCAGGATTCCTTCAATGGCAAGTGTCAGATCCAGGTAGCTGGTGCGAGGGCTTGGGATGTTGATTGCCTTAAAGTAGGCATAACCCAGGGCATCACTCATGCGTGTTCGATCCGCCAGCAGCGAGTGGAAGTTGAGGGTTTGGTGACCTAGCAACCCGGCGGGGTTCTCTTCCGGGCTGAGCTTCAATTTGAAGGAGCGTTTGTAACGGTCTTTGGATTCAAGAAAGGTCCCATTGCCCTTGTAGCGAACCCGAGGAGCGACAAAGTGTAAGCCTTCAAAGTCAAGTGAGAGAGCCTGGGACCAGGGTAAGTCCCATCCAATCACGCCAAGCAACCCTGCTCGGCTGGCATATGGATTACGTAAGGTCATTTGTGGGCTTAATTTTCCAGACAGGGTTGGGATCTTCACCGGAGAGAGGGCTGCCCATTGGTTGCTTGTAAAGTTCAGATGCACATGCCAGGCATGATCCCACTGAAATAAGCTGTCTGGCTGGATGCCGAGCCTGTTCGACTTTAAGGTAGCAGGGATTGTCTCCTGGACGGCAGGAGCAATGGCTTCAGGAAAAGGTTTGAATCCAGCCGTAAGAAGGGTTCGCAATGCCCATCCAGAGAATGAGGGATGTTGAAATGCCAGGAATAACCCTGCGACAAGCAGGATCAACACCAGAAGTCCGTAACAGCATAAAACCAGACACTGCAGCAGGTGTCTTAGCAACCGGTTGGCTGGCCAATTGCGGGGAAACCACTTCATGCGAGGTTCTTGATCTGATAGGAAGCCTGGTCGTGCACTCCCTCGATGATCAAATCCCCTTTCGCAGGGTTGAAGTGTATGAGGGAATAGGCATTTTTTTCGGGCCATTTTCCTTCGATCATGGCTTGCATCGTGAGGTAGTGAATCTCTTCTAGCCTTTGATGCGCATTGAGATGGTTGTGGCCCTGGAAGACAGCGGCCACCTGCCCCGATTCCTCGAGGATGCGCCGTACTTTGGCTGCACTGCGGATGCCGTAGTGGTTGTCCACATCAAGGCGATGATGCACGAAGACCAGGGCAGGTTCTTCTGAATCCTGTAGGGTTTTTTCCAACCAGAGTTGTTGTGAGATGGGGATGTCCGCCTCCTTCCAGTCATAGTTTTGCCTTCCATATGGGGCACCATCGTGGCGGTAGCAGGCATCAAGCAGGATCAGTCGAATACCTTTGAGTCGAATGCACTGATAGGCAGATGCCTGCCCAACGCCGGTGAGGAATTCCTGTTTTGTTAGGCCCCAAACGCAATGATTGCCCAATACAAAAGCAATCGGTGCTTGGAGCTGCTTGAGCTCTTCCCTGATTGTCTGGAGATGTCCAAGCTCCTTCTCTATCGTACTCCCCGAATCAATCAAATCACCCAGGCATAAAACTGCGTCGACTTGAGCATCATTGAATCGAGCGATTGCCTCCCTCACTTTCTGAATCGAGTCTCGGTAATGACGACTCCCTGCTGCTGGTAAATCGGCGTAGTGAATGTCTGAAATCAATCCCAAGCGCAGTGGCCAATCCTCGGTAGGGATAGGCTGTCCAAATAGTTGTCCCACCGCTGGGGTTGAGAGGCTGCTCACCTTGAGAAAGAGTCGTTTGCTCAGTCGTCGAGAAGATAGTTCCAGGCCGCTTGGATTGTGCATGATTTGTTCAGGGTTTTTTATTGGGTGGCTTGGGAGCCCAGCGAGGCATGCTCTCCAGCGCTTTGATCAGCGATTGTTGGGCCTGATAGGTATCCCCAGAAAGCTCGGTTGGCAGAAGCACATTCTTTTCGAGTTCATCCTCTTGCACATCGAAAAATCGACCATCCTGATAGAGTTTGAACCGGTGGTCGCGAACAAACTGATTTTTGTACTGATCAAGATTTCCCCAGAGAGGATCATACCAGCAGTAGGTCCAAGGACGCGGGTTGCCTTTTTCACCCCTTAGCTGAGGGAGGAAACTACGCCCTTCGACTACAGCGGGGTTGGGGTGTGTGATGCCCATGGCTTCGGCAAAGGTGGGTAGTATGTCCGAGAAATCAATGAGATCTGAGCTTGTCTTTCCCGTCGGGGTCCTACCTTTCCAGTAAGCGATCATGGGTACATGGGTCCCTGCATTTGGGGTCGTTCCCTTGCCTCCCTGAATGATTCGGTTGTCCCATTTGGATCGAATCGAGCGGTGCGTCCCATTGTCGGCGGTAAAGATCACCAGGGTGTTTTCGCTCAGCTTGAGTTCATCGAGTGTGCGCACAATCCGCCCGACCAGATGATCCATGTAATGCACCATGTCAGCAAAAAACTTCGGATCTTTTCGATTTCGCTCTGATTGCCATTCGGGACTGCTGGGAGTGGGTACAAATGGATCATGGGTTAGAACCATTGGATAATAGGCTAAGAATGGCACCTCACGATGACGTTGAATAAAATCGATGAGGAAATCGGTGAAAACATCAGGCCCATAAGTTGCATCCGAGTATTCCCGCAATTGCCCGTTCTGTTCGATCAGCGCTCCTGCATAGCGTTCTCCACGAGCTTTGGGTTGAGTGAGTTGCCAGAGGCAGTATTCATCAAAACCAGCCTTCGCGGGTCTGTTGTTATCTTGATGACCTTCCAGTTTGTAGGTCAGTCCATTGAGTTGCCACTTACCGGCAATGCAAGTGGCATAGCCCGCCTCCCTAGCGAGGTTGGCAAAAGTGATTTCTGCAGGATCCAGATAGCCAAAATGGGTGTAATTAGCATGATTGTATCGGCCGGTCATGATCTGAACCCTGGAAGGAGTGCAAAGTGGTTGGCTGTAGCAATGTTCAAACCGCATCCCTCTGGAGGCCAAGGCGTCCAGCTCCGGGGTATGATAGGACTGACTACCGTGACCACTAAGACATTCATAACCCAGATCATCTGCCATGATCAGAACGATGTTGGGACGTTCTGCCTGCATGATCACCATACTGCAGGCCATCATGGTAAGGCCGACGACCTCATGGATCCGCTTCCAGAATAAGGAGGGATTTCTCATGATCTGATTGCAGCCCAGTTATCTAGAAAAGTCCAGACCCATCCCCGTGGGGTTTTATGGTCCTTATGACTTGATTGTGTCGCAGATCTTGTCTCATTTATTCACTGCTTATGCGTCAATCATGCTTTTTGAACTCAATGCTTTTGCCACGCGGTTTTGCTCATGCTGCCTCCCTATACTGGCCAGGGCGGTTGCTTTGGTTCTGGCTCCTATCTCCCTGTCTTGTATCTGACTCATATGCCGAAGCACGGCTGACTTTCACTCAGGGCGATAGAGAAGATCATCGGGTTCAACCTGAAATGGCCTTATTCGTTCCGGTAGACCAAACAGCGACTCCATTCTTAGTTCACGGGTCATTCCAGTGCGTGCTTGAGGCTCAATTGGTGGTGGATCGGCGACAGAAACTTCGCTTTGAAATGAAGGGAAGTGGTCAGGCTGTAATGAGTGTGAATGGCGAGGAAATCCTGGAGACGCTTGGGACCCCTTCTGAAGACCTGACTCTTGCCCCAGGTCCTCATCGGCTGAAGATCACCTATCGCAGCCCAGATCAGGACGAGGCACAACTCCGGGTGTATTGGTCTGGGGAGGATTTTCTGCAGGAACCTTTGTCAGCGAGTCATCTGAAGTGGTCCGAGACCCATGATGTGGATCGATTGCGTCAGGCAAGGCACCAACTTGCCGACTTGAATTGTGTGGCCTGCCACCAGAGCGATGCGTCCATCCTGATGCCAGAAGCCCAGTGGCGAGGACCCTCACTCAATGGTGTTGGCAGCCGGCTTCAACCCGCATGGATGGCACGTTGGATTGCCGACCCCCAGAGCCTCAGAGCTTCTTCCCACATGCCGCAGATCTTCCGTGGAAAAGGAGCTGCTCAGAACGCCGCTCATATCGCCGCCTTCCTGGCACAACAGCGAGGTTCGGTGACCTCAAGCGGTGATGGCAATGTGAAGGAGGGAGGCTATCTTTTTCGTGAGCTCAATTGCATTGGTTGCCATCAGATCAACGGTGAAAATTCCGATCGCATTTCGCTCCTGGCAATGGGCCAAAAATACCAGCCTGGTGCACTGGCTGCCTACCTGCTTGCCCCTGAAAAACACCACGAAGCGACGGCCATGCCCAATTTTAGCCTGACATCTCAGGAGGCTAGCGATCTGGCCAGCTTCCTCCTGTCTCAGGGTGAATCTGATTCTGAGTCAGGCGATCTGTCTTTTGGTGATCCTGTCATGGGGAAACAATTAATCGCTTCCTCCGGATGCCTGCAGTGCCATGATCTTGATGGGGTGAGCTCTACCATGAAAGCGCCCCCAATGCTTAACGCCCTTCTGTCCAAGGAAGGATGCCTGGACCCAACCCGTGAGGACAGTGCGGCTCCAAGGTTCCAGCAGGACCTTTCTGGTCTACACCTTGCTGATGTGGAGCTTAAGAAAGTGGTCGAGTCACTCGGTCGCTACAGTCCGGTTGAATTTGCCCAGAGGCAAATGCAATCACTTCAATGCTCGGCCTGTCACCAGCGCCACGGTCGCCCGGCGAGCATAGGTGCCTATGAGGAAGAGGTGGCTCACCTCGTTCGGCCTGTACCAGCCAAGCAGGATGGTGAAGCCGCTACCCAGCCGCCTCAGCGCATCCCTTCCATCGACCACGCAGGGCAAAAGCTCAACACCGACTGGCTGAGTGCCTTGCTCAAGGGAGAGAACCCCGAACCCACCCGCCCCTGGCTTGCCGCTCGCATGCCTGCCTGGCCAAGTCGCGCTGAGAACCTGGCTGTAGGGATTGCCCATGGGCATGGACTGAGTCCTCAGCGGGATGAGGCACCTGCTTTCACTGAAGCTTCCGTAGCCATGGGGCAAAAATTGGTTGGGGTGGAGGGATTCAGTTGCAATGCCTGCCATGCCATCGGTGACCAGCCAGCTCTGGCTGTTTTCGAAGGTGCTGGCCCCAATCTCAAGCTGGTCCCATCCAGGCTGCGTCATGATTATTTCTATCAGTGGATGCATCACCCTCAGCGCTGGATCGCTGATACGATCATGCCACGTTATGCTGAGAATGGGGTTTCTCCCCTCAAGGATTATGCCGATGGGGATGCCACAAGGCAGTTTGAGGCGATGTTGGGAAGTTTTTATGAGCTTGCCGAACGTCAGCCTCCAGGTATGCAGCCTGGCTTGATCGGTTCCTATTACCAAGTCCGTCGAGACTGGCAAAGAACCCTCAACCGATTGAACCGGACTCGTCCCTTTTTAGTCCGAGTGGATCCATGGATAGCCTTCCCTAATGGTGAAGACACTTTTGCTGACACCAAGCTGAGCGATCAATTCATGGTTCAGTGGCAGGGATCATTACGTATTGAGGAGGCGGGAACCTACCAATTTTTCCTCCAATCCGATGATGGTGCCCGCTTGAAATTGGATGATGAAAATCGACTCGATTTTCTGGGGCCCCACTCGTTTGCTGAAAAAACCTTTACCATCGATCTGGAGCCAGGTTTGCATCCTTTCGAGCTGACTTATCATGACATAGCCGGTGGTCAGGGTTGCATCCTCTCCTGGATCCCTCCCGGAGGCACTCGAGAGGTTATTCGAGGGGCTCATTGGTTGCATGCCACCTCGGATCTGCAGGGGCTTTCATGGGATCAAGATGCCTGGGAGTCGTTCAAGGTTGCCTCCTCGCGTGCGCCGACCAATCAAGTGATCGATGGCGCTGGTGAGGCGCTTGATCCCAAATATGGATCCTTGATCGGGACCGCGGTTCGCGTTGGTAATGACTCACTGGGTGAGAACATTGCCTTTCGTGGTCAGGTCCTGAAGTTAGACTCACAAGGGAAGGCTGCGGTGGTTTTTGATACCGACACCATGCGCATGGCAGCCGCCTGGCTGGACGGTGGGCTGAGGCTCGAAGGCTTGCCCTTCACCGGTGGTCATGGCGCTTTTCCTAATCTCAGGACCGCACCCCTGATTCGTAATCGTGCCGCCCCAGGCTGGGCCAACACTCAGGGATCCTTCCAGGAACCCAGGGTGAGCGCCTACCCACCTTTGGGTCCTCTGCCCAAGGACTGGGCTCATTATGAGGGACTCTACCGTCACGGCGATAAAGTGGTGCTCGAATACACTGTGGGTTCAACCCGAGTTCTGGAGCATCCATCGCTGATTCAGGGTGATGGGGACACTGCCATTTCACGTCTTTTAGAAATCCAAGCACATGATCAGACCCTTTGGGTGGCCGTGAGCGATCTGAATGATGAGGCCAAGGCAGAAGATGCCAAGCAATGGCTCGTATCTGGGGCCCGCATTGGGTTGGTTAGCGCTCCCGCTGAAGCTTCCTTGGTCCAGGTTGAAGGTCAATTGTGCGTCAAGTTACCCCCTTCACCCAGAGCCTATCAGGCGGAGATATTGATTGGGCGGCAAGGAGATGTGCTGCCTTCTTCCAATGGGCGTCAGGCTCAGCCTTTGACCCGGTGGACTCAAGGGGGCCCGATTCGATGGCCCGAGGTCTTGCTCAGTCACGGCGAATTGGCTTCCGAGGAAGCGGGCGAAGCCTATGTCCTGGATCGTCTGACGCTGCCAGATGGCAATCCGTACGGCCTGGAGTTACGCATTGGGGGTTTCGATTTCTTTGCTGACAGCACCAAAGCAGCCCTTTGCACCTGGGATGGAGATGTGTGGATTGTCAGTGGCATTGATGAGGATCTCGATACGCTGGAGTGGAAACGTTTCGCATCTGGGATTCACGAGCCTTTGGGTCTGAAAATTGTGGATGACCTGATATATACGGTGAGTGATGATCAGATCACTCGATTTCATGATCTGAATCAGGACGGTGAAGCTGACTACTACGAGAATTTTAATAATGACTGGGAGCTAACCTCCGGGTTCCATGCCTTCCTATTCGACCTTCACACCGATCCAGAAGGAAATTTTCTTTTTGCCTTTGGCTCACCTGTACGAGGTGGAGGACGCAGCTTCGAGCGGATGAGTGCCCATCACGGATCCGTGCTCAAGGTCAGCCGTGACGGATCGACCATGACCCGCTATGCCAGCGGTCTGCGTGCTCCCAATGGGATTGGGGTCAGTCCGACCGGCCAGGTGACGACCGGTGATAATGAGGGCACCTTTGTGCCTCGCTGTCCCATCAATTGGGTCGAACCAGATGACTTTCTGGGTGTCGTGGATTCCTATGAACACCGCGATGCGATGAAAACCACGGCTACAGTGGAGGCAAGGCGCGGTGGCAGGCCAACCCAATGGGATCCATCCGAAGAGCCCAGGCCACTGGCTTGGCTTCCCAAGGGTGTGGATAATTCGGGCGGTGGACAGGGCTGGGTGACCAGTGATCGATGGGGCCCCTTGCAAGGACAAATGCTTCATGGTTCTTACGGTCAGAGCTCCCTTTATCTGGTTCTCAAGGAATCGGTGCAGGGACAGATGCAGGGTGGGGTCGTCAAAATTCCTCTTCGCCCGACCTCGAGTGTCATGCGCATGCGCTTCAGTCCGGGAGATGGTCAACTCTACCTCAGTGGTCTCAAAGGTTGGCAGTCCAACGCCGCACAATCTGGCGGTTTTGATCGAGTCAGATACACGGGTCAACCACTGGCTATGCCTGTGGGTTTGAAGACCACTCCCAGCGGCCTGAGGGTTACTTTTTCACAAGCTCTGGATTCAGAGAGTGCCAACGAACTCAGTCGCTACAGTCTGCGCGCCTCAGACATCCTTTGGGATCAGGCTTATGGTTCTCAGGAATACCTGTTGGGTCAGCGGGATGTGGCCCCGGATCAGAAGCAGACCGGGTGGAGTACGCTTTCACTGCTTGAAGCGCGCTTGTCTGCAGACAAGTTGAGCGTTGATCTGAGGGTGCAGGATTGGCGCCCAGCACACATGCTTGAACTCAATCTTGATTTGTTGACTGGCTCTGGCCAATCGATTCGCACCCGGGTGCATCACACCGTTCATGTGATCCCACAGGAGTAGTCACTAGCGAAGTGAGGGGGCCAAAGCTGATTTCACTTAGGCTTTGACGGATCGTTCAAACCTCAACATGTTGAGGTTTGAACGTCCCCTGTTTGGCTCATGATCACGCTCCCATCTTTAATCGTTAGATTGACCTCCGGATGCCTTGGGGCTCTGGCTTGCCTTATCCTGTTACAGGCGGCTCAGGCTCAGGCTGCAACGCCCCCCAACATTGTCTTGATCATGGCCGATGATCTGGGAATTGGAGATATTTCTCCTACCAATCCGAACTGCCGGATCAAGACCCCCAGACTCCAGCGGCTGGCTGAAGAGGGGATGACTTTCCTTGATGCCCACACAACGAGTTCGGTCTGCACCCCTACCCGATATGGATTGCTGACTGGTCGCTACAATTGGCGCTCGCGCCTGGCACGAGGTGTACTCAGTGGCACGAGCGAGCACCTCATACCTGCCAGCCGACCTACATTAGGTCACAGGCTCAGAGAGGCTGGATATCAAACCTCCATGATAGGTAAGTGGCATCTAGGTTGGGACTGGCATAAGCCTGACGGTAAGGTAATTGACTTTACCAAAGCTGTTGCCAATGGCCCTGATATCAATGGATTTGACCGTTACTACGCTCATTGTGGCTCCTTGGACATGCCGCCCTATGTCTGGGTGGATACTGGAATAATCACAGCGGCACCGGATCGCGAGGAAGGGGTGACCAAGGCGCAGGATCGTTATGGCTGGTATCGCCAAGGGCCGATCGGTGCGGACTTTCATATCGATCAGGTCCTACCTCACCTTTTTGGCAAGGCTATCGAGCAGATTCAGCAGCATAGCAAGAAAGGTGCGGCAGGCAGTCCCTTCTTCCTTTATCTGGCCTTGCCCGCTCCCCATACACCCATTGTGCCACTGCCTCCCTTCAAGGGGGCCAGTGGACTCAATCCGTATGCTGATTTTGTCATGCAGACCGATCACCTGGTTGGCACCCTGCTGGATGCACTCAAAGCCTCCGACCTGGAAAAGGATACGGTTGTCTTGTTTACCAGCGACAACGGGTGTTCCCCTGAAGCCAATTTTCCTCTGCTGGCAGAAAAGGGGCATCACCCGAGTGCTCGCTACCGAGGCCACAAGGCTGATATCTACGAAGGAGGGCATCGGGTTCCTCTCATCATACGCTGGCCCGGTCAAATCAGCCCCAATAGTCGGTCCAGTCAGCTAGTCTGCCACACGGATCTTTTCCCAACGCTTGAGGCAATCAGTGGTCAACGGCCTCTCAGTCGAGGCGGAGAGGATGGGTTCAACCTGCTTCCATGCCTTCTGGGGGAAGGAACTTCAGCTCGTGACTCCCTGATCTCTCATTCCATAGGCGGGTTTTTCGCGATGCGCCAAGGAGACTGGAAGCTTTGTGTCTGCCGTGGGAGTGGCGGTTGGAGTCATCCTAACGAGAAGACCGCAACCCAACAGGCGTTACCTTTTTTGCAGCTTTTCAATCTCGCTGTGGATCCTGCTGAAACCCACAACCTCATTGACGTTTATCCTGCCAAGGCTAAGGCCCTGCTCGCTCTGCTTGATGACCAGGTCAAGCGAGGCCGGTCAACGCCTGGAGCTCGATTATCCAATGACCGAGAGGTGACGTATCTTCCAGAGGGGTTCAATCCTGCCCAATTCTGGTGATTTATATCAGCCCACGAGAAAAGGGCTGAATTCATTTCTCCATTGATGGCATAATGCCAGCATGTATCGAACGGCTGTGACGGATTCGGCGATCGGGTGGAAGTCCTCCTGGGTGATGATGTATCTCTTGCTCGGGTTGACAGTTTCGGCCTTGGCTCAACGAGTGGCCAATCAGACGCTTAAGATGCCTGAAGTGCCCCCGACCCGTTCCTACGAAGTGGTGGATGCCCTGCCTGGATTACGCTTTGCCAACCCAGTGGCCCTAGTGGCTGCCCCGCAAGATGAGACATCTCTTTTTGTCGTTGAAAAAGTCGGTCGGGTCAAAAGGATACAACTCGGATCCGAACCGATCATGGAAGTGTTTCTGGACCTTCGTTCCCAAACCAGAGTCAGTTCCGAACAGGGCCTGCTCGGGCTGGCCTTTCATCCACAGTTCCATGAAAACGGTTACTTCTTTGTCTTTTACACTGCCACTGGTAGTGGCAGCCCCAACCGCCTCTCACGCTTCCAGTGCGATCTTAACGATGGCTGGGAAGTCATCGAAAACTCCGAGGTCATACTGATCAGCCAAAGAGACGACGCCAGCAACCATAACGGTGGTGATTTGCATTTTGGACCCGACGGATACCTTTACGTGGCGCTTGGTGACGAAGGAGCTGCCAATGATTCACTCAATAACAGCCAGAAACTCGATGCAGATTTTTTTGCGGGGATACTCCGACTGGATGTCGACCAAAGGCCTGGCAGCCTAGAACCTCAGCCCCATCCTGCTGTCATGGGTCATTATAGCATCCCTCCTGATAACCCCTTTGTGGGTCTGAAATCCCTCAATGGCGTGGCATTGGATCCAGCTCAACTGCGCACTGAGTTCTGGGCGATTGGATTGAGGAATCCGTGGCGCATGTCCTTTGATTCGGTGACAGGAGACCTCTACACAGGGGATGTGGGGCAAAATCGAATCGAGGAAGTGAATCGGATTACCCGAGGGGGTAACTATGGGTGGAACTTTCTTGAGGGAACCCAAAACGGCCCCAAGGCAAGACAGATGCCAAGGGACTTCGAAAGCATCCCTCCTTTACTAGAATACCGACACGGGACGCGGGAGGATCAGGGCAACTCAATCACTGGAGGACTTGTTTATCGCGGGAATCAGTATCCAGATCTTTATGGTGCCTACGTCTTTGCTGATTATGTCAGTGGTCATATCTGGGCCATGCGTCATGATGGCAAGCAGTCCACCCAGTGGTGGAACCTTGCTCGTGAAAGTGGTATTTCTTCCTTCGGGCTGGATCCGACCACAGGTCATTTACTCATGACCGACCATGGTTCGGGAAAGGTTTTGCGTCTTGTGTCAAGCAGCCAGGAACCGGGCCAACCGCTTCCTGAAACCCTCTCCCAAACTGGCGTCTTTGCCGACCTGAGGCGACTGACACCCAATCCCGGCATCGAGCCCTATGAAATCAATGTGCCTTTCTGGTCAGACCATGCCATCAAGCGCCGTTGGTTTTCCTTACCCCGTTTGGATCAATCCATCAGCGTGGTTTCACCGACTCAGTGGGCTTTCCCTGCAGGAGCTGTTTGGGTTAAGCATTTTGAAATGGAAATGGTGCGTGGTGATCCCTCGACCGCACGTCGTCTGGAAACCAGACTGCTGATGAGGCACGCCGAAGGTGTTTACGGTCTGACCTATCGCTGGAATGAAGATCAGGATGAGGCTTTCCTGGTAGCAGCTGAAGGGGAAGAGACGACGCTTCGTATCAGGGAGGGCAACCAGTTTGTTGATCAGATTTGGCGCTTTCCTAGTCGTGGCGAGTGCCTGGCATGCCACAATCAACCAGCTGGTATGATCCTTGGTTTCCAGCCCCCACAACTTGATCGGAAGAGAGGGCCTGCCTCAGGGAATCAATTTCAGCTGGAATGGTTGAAACAAGCCGGCTACTTGAATATCGCTGGCTCCGAGGGGTCTGGAAAGCTTTCTGCTATGGTGCCCTCAAAGGATGCCTCCGCCAGCCTGACTCGGCGTATCAAGTCATACCTGGCCTCCAACTGTGCCTCCTGTCATCGTCCCGGGGGTGAGGCCCTTGGTTTCTGGGATGCTCGCTATCAAGTTCCCATCCTGGAATCGGGGCTGCTGGATGGTGCCCTGGCACGTGAGGAAGGTCGTACCGACCTTGCTGTCATTCGTCCGGGTGACCCCGAACGTTCGGCCATTTATCTCAGGATGCTTAGTCAAGACAGTGGCCGAATGCCCCCGATCGGGAATCATGTGGCTGATGAGGCTGGCATTGCTTTGATGGCGGAGTGGATCAGGAGTCTGAGTGATTTACAAAGTTTTGATTCCTGGAATCAACACTACTTTCAGGGAGCTATGACGCCCGTTGAACATCAGCTGCAGGATGTAGATCGAGATGGTTGGACTAATTGGCAGGAATTTCAACTGGGGAGTGATCCAACCTGGGAGATCGATCGCTGGCGTATGGATTTGCAGGTTGTCGATCAGGTAGCATCCCTTCGCTTTCCCGCGATCCCAAATCCACTGATAGGCTGGAAACTTACCTTGTCCTCTGCCGCGGATTCTCTCAGTGAGCCCACGCTTCTTGGGGAGCGCTCGACGGCCCTGCCAGACCAAGGGATACATACTTATTCAGTCGAAATCTTGCAGCATCCCCAGGCCTTCTTTCATATGGCCATGGAATGGCCCGCATCGCCGCTTCCCGAAGAGTAGCCCTAGCTAAGGTCCTTAAGCTGGTTGCTTGCTTTGGGCATTTTTGTGGGTTAAGGATCATGAAGGGATGACAAACAATCGGTTCGTCACCTAGATCCTTTGGTTTTCATGAGGCTTATCGGACATATCAACGGCTCAAGCTCGGCTCAGCAATTTGGTGATTTCCTATACGCCAAAGGTCTGGACAACCGCGTGGACCGTTCAGGAAGCGGGGATCAGTGGGAGGTGTGGGTGCTGTCTGAAGATGACGTGAATCAGGCTAAATCCTATTTGCAACAGTTCCAGCAACGCCCCGGAGATGCCTACTTTGCCCAAGAAGCCATGCGGGCACGCGACCTGCGTCTTGAAGCAGCCATGGCTCAGCAGGCCCATGCCCAGAAAATGCAGCGGAGCCGTGAGGCGGTGCAATCTCTTGGTCGCCTTCCCCTAGGCCGGTGGACGACCGCGATCATGGTGTTGTGCGGCATTATTTTCCTGGCTCAGAATCTCGGTGATGCCACCTATCGCAACCTTTTTTACTGGTTGTCTATTTCAACCATGGAACCAGGAGGGGGGTCCATCGGCCTCCCAGAAGTGCGGGGTG
>Ga0255759_10002327_pt1 | contig 16996 bp, 12 predicted proteins | sample 101ome_20_FD_179959 | JGI IMG/M metagenome (GOLD analysis project Ga0255759, IMG submission 179959) | Coastal salt marsh microbial communities from the Groves Creek Marsh, Skidaway Island, Georgia - 101404AT metaG (version 2) | ecosystem: Environmental > Aquatic > Marine > Intertidal zone >...
CTATGGGTCGCAAGATTTCGGTTGATTCGGCAACCCTCGTTAACAAAGGGCTGGAATTAGCCGAGGCCTGTTGGTTGTTCGATCGAAAACCCTCAGAAATCGAGGTGGTCGTTCACCCTCAAAGCATTGTGCACTCACTTATTCGATACGTGGATGGGTCGGTGGTCGCTCAATTGGGTCAGCCCGATATGAGGACGCCGATTGCCTACAGCCTCTCATGGCCTGACCGCCTTGACGCCGGTGTTGATGTGCTAGATCTTGTAAAGGTGGGCCGACTGGACTTTGAGGCACCGAATCTCTCAGCCTTCCCGTGTCTGCGTCTGGCCTACGAGGCAATCGAGTTACCCGGTGGTATGTGTGCGTTCAGCGCAGCCAATGAAATTGCGGTCGATGCTTTCCTGTCTGAGCGTGTTCGATTCACCGATATCGATAGGGTGATCGAGCATACGCTGAAAACAGTGAGTCTCTCTGAACCATCGAACCTTCGTGAGGTCCAAGATCTCGACAGCGTGGCACGTGAGATTGCCAGTGATTATGTGACTGAGTTGGCGGGGTAGGGAGTCGCAACAAGTAATGCAGGTGTTGTTTTCGATTGTCATGGCTTTGGTGACGCTGGGAATCCTCGTCACCATTCATGAATACGGGCATTACTGGGTCGCTCGTCGTTGCGGTGTTCGTGTTTTGCGATTCGCCGTTGGCTTCGGTCGCCCGCTGGTCATGCGGGTGGATAGGCATGGGACAGAGTTTGCGCTTTGCGCGATCCCGCTCGGTGGTTATGTCAAGATGCTCGACGAGCGCGACGACGGTCAGGATGTGACGGCAGAAAACCGTCACGAGTCCTTTAACGTTCAACCCGTTCGCAACAAGTTGGCGATTGTCTCCGCCGGGCCAGTCGCCAATTTCTTGCTGGCGATTCTTGTCTTGTTCGGTTTGTTTTTGCGCGGAGAAACTGGGATAGCACCTGTTGTGGAGGCGGTTGAGCCGGGTTCCGTGGCCCATGAAGTGGGTTTGATGCGAGGTCATGAGATAGTTGCGGTTGATGGAGTAAGTACGCAAACCGTATCGAATGTCCGCTTTGCGCTACTTAAGCGCTTGGGTGATACCGGAACCATCGATATTTCAGTCGGTAGTGCGCTGCGTGATCTTCAGCAGACGTACGCTCTACCAATTGACCGATGGCTAGGGGGCGCAGAGGCGCCCGATACAACCCGCGCTTTAGGTTTGACGCTGGGTATTCCACCGTTGCAACCGACTGTCGCGTCGCTGGTAGAGGATGCCCCAGCAACGCGCGCAGGCTTTGAGGTTGGTGACACTATTATTGAAGCCGGCGGTCAGGCGATCTCGACGTGGTCACAGTGGGTTGATCTTGTGCGAGCCGCACCGGGGCAATCATTAGCGGTTCGTGTTGAGCGCGATGGGCAGCCTGTGAATTTAACAGTGGTGCCCCGCAGTTCCGGTACCTCCGGTGCTGAAGTGGGCTCTGTTGGCATGGGTGTTGTCATACCGGACATTCCCGAGGATCGGATCAGACGGCAAGGCCGTGGCCCCCTTGAGGCGCTGTCAGCAGCCATTGAAAGAACGTTTTCGCTCACTGTCTTCACCTTCGAGTCGATGTGGAAAATGATTCAAGGCTTGATATCCACTAAGAACTTGTCGGGGCCTATCGCCATTGCCCAAGTGGCCGCCAGCACGGCGGAGAGTGGTTTCACGACCTGGTTGTCATTCCTTGCCCTGCTGTCGATTTCACTGGGAGCGATTAATTTATTGCCCATTCCGGTACTCGATGGTGGCCACATTGTTTTTCACTCGCTGGAGGGCTTGTTGGGTCGCCCAGTGCCCGAGCAGATTCAAATGATGAGCTATCAGGTGGGATTGCTGGCAGTTTTCACGCTTATGGTGTTTGCCATCTACAACGATGTGGCTCGACTGTGAGATACTTCGGCGCTTTCGCCACGGACAAGAAATCAAAGACGACTTAAATCAGCGAGTTATCTGAAAAGTAAGCGAATAAAATGGTGCGAAAATTCATCAATAATTGGTTCACAAGGCTCCTGGCCGCATTCAGTTGTGGCGCGATGTCGATGATTGCGGTTCCGATAGCGATAGCGCAGATCGAGCCGTTTGTTGTGGCAGATATTCGGGTTGAGGGTTTGCAGCGAATTGCCCCCGGTAGCGTATTTGCTGCACTGCCAGTCAGTGTCGGAGACGTGGTGGACGGAGCCTCCGTCAGGTCTATCTCTCGAAACCTCTTTTATACCGGTAACTTTGATGATATCTCGGTCGGTCGTGACGGTAATGTACTGGTGCTCACGGTGGCCGAGCGGCCTAGCATTAGCGAAATTACGATCGACGGCAATAAGGCTATCGAAACTGAGGCACTACTTGACGGCCTAAAGGGCGCAGGGCTTGCTGTCGGCCAAGTTTTTCAGCGATCAACATTGGACGGGATGCAACTGGAGTTGCTTCGCCAATACGTTATTCAGGGGCGTTACGACGCCAATATTGATACGGAAGTTATCCCAGAGCCGAGAAACCGTGTATCTATAAGTATCGATATCGATGAGGGAACCGTCTCTAAGATCAAGCACATCAATATTGTAGGTAACGAGATTTTCGATGATGAGACCTTGTTGGATATCTTCGAGCTGCAGGTCGGCGGCATGTTTAGTTTCTTCTCAAGCGCCGACAAGTACAGCAAGGAAAAGCTGGAATCAGATTTGGAGACGCTCACAAGTTATTACCAGGATCGCGGCTATCTGCAGTTCGAAATTGAATCAACGCAGGTTGCTGTTTCACCCGCCAAAGATGCCGTTTATATCACTGCCAATGTCGTTGAGGGAGATCGCTTTACCGTCACCGGTGTCGACCTCTCGGGCGATTTGGTTTTGCCGGAGGAGGATCTATCGCGCTTCCTTTTAGTCGCCGAAGGACAGGTCTTTTCTCAGCAGCTGGTAACGAGCACAGAGGAGTATCTAACGCGCCGCCTGGGTAACGAAGGCTATAACTTTGCAAAAGTGACCGGCATTCCTGAAGTGGGTGATGGCGATGCGGAAGTGTCCATCAAGTTTTTCATCGATCCGGGTCGACGCACCTATGTCCGGCGCATTAACTTCGAAGGAAATGATCGTACGGCTGACAATGTACTTCGGCGAGAGATGCGGCAGATGGAAGCTGCGCCTGCCTCGGCCGCTGCGATTGAGCAGTCAAGAATTCGCCTTGAGCGGTTAGGGTTTTTCAGCACAGCTGAGGTGGAGACGGTTGAACTACCGGGTTACGACGACCTCGTTGATATTGATTTCACTGTTGAAGAGCAGAGCTTCGGCTCGATTGGCGGCAGTTTGGGCTACTCGCAATGGGCCGGTCTGATCGTCGGGCTGAATCTCCAGCAGAATAACTTCATGGGGACGGGACGTCAGGTCGGCCTTAACCTGAATTCTTCTGCCTATCAAAGCCTGGCAAGTATTAACTACAGCAACCCCTACTTCACCGAGGATGGCGTGAGTCGAGGCTTTAGCCTGTTTTATCGAAAGACTGATCTCTCTGAGATTAACGTGGCCAGCTACACGACCGATACCGTGGGTGCGCAGATGACCTTTGGTTACCCCATTAGCGAGACGCAACGACTCGGTTTCAATGTGGGCATTACCGATACTGAGATCACGTCTGGGCGCTATGCGGTTCAAGAGATCCGCACGAGTCCCCGCTTAATCCCGGGTGTGGATCAGTATTACGTGTCAACGCGTCAGCCAAATGGCCTGTACGATGGTCCGGAAGAGCTTTTCCCCATTGCGGATTTGCCTGACGAAGCCTTTGCTACGACGAGCTCGGATGGTTTCCTTGATCAAAACGGGGATGCGTTTACCAACTGGTCAATTACGGGCTCTTGGCTTCAGTCCACATTGAACCGTGGTCAGCTTGCGACACGCGGTGTCTCTAACTCTCTGTCAGCTCAGGTGTCGATGCCCGGTTCCGATCTTGAATTCTTCAAGGTTAACTACCGTGGTGAGATGTATATTCCGATTTACCGCGAGTTCACATTCCATTTGCGTGGTGAGGTGGGCTACGGCGATGGCTACGGTGAGACCACTGAGTTGCCATTTTATGAGCACTTCTTCTCGGGTGGCTTTGGTAGTGTCCGCGGTTTTGAGACAAATACCCTCGGTCCGAGAAGTACGCCTCCCGTCCTCTATCAAACTGGTTTTGCTGCAACAGGGGTTGATGACGAAGGCTTGGCTACTGAAATTGGTGGCCCCGACGGTCAGGGCTTCGGTTATATTGTTAATCCCGAAACAGGAAAGATTGAGACTCAACAGGTATTTTTGGGTCGCAGGGCTGATCCCTTCGGGGGCAACGTGGTGATCGAAGGATCGGCCGAAATTCTGTTTCCGATGCCCTTTGTTAAAGATCGGCGATCGATTCGTTCAGCTTTGTTCTTTGATGTCGGTAATGTGTTCAATACCAACTGTCGTCAAAACCAAATCAACTGCTTCGGCATCGACGCCGATGAACTCCGGTATTCAGTTGGAATTGGCGTGACGTGGTTGAGCGGGTTTGGTCCATTGACCTTTGCGCTTGCCAGACCGCTCAATGCCAGCGAGACTGACCGTAGAGAAGTTTTCCAATTCACGCTGGGGCGTGGATTCTAATAACTAACCAGGAGGTTACCCCACATGTTGTTCCGCATGATCGCCGTTATGGCATTGTTGATTGCATCGACCGTCGCGCACGCGCAAGGCCGCACTGCCGTCGTGGATTTAGAGCAAGCAATTCTTCAGACGGATCTGGCTCAGCAAAGAATTCGTGATTTTGAGGCGAGTGAGGCGTTTGCCGAGGATCGCGCTGAGTTCGATAACCTCAAAGCCGAATTTGACAAGCTGGTGCAGAACTTCCAGCGGGATCAGGCAGCGATGAGTGAGGATGAGCAAGTAGCTGCGCGTCAGAAATTGGCGAGCAAAAATGCCGATCTCGAGTACGTCGTGAAAAAGCTGCAATCACTTCAGCAGCAAAATCTGCAGAGCGTGCTTCAGGAATTGGCGCCAGCAGCTCAACAGGTCCTGAGAGAAGTAATCCAGACAGACAACATTGCGCTGTTGCTTCCAGGACAGTCAGTGATTCATTTTGACCCTTCCTACAACATTACTGCGAAGGTCACTGACAAGCTGAACCAGTTGCCACAAGAGTAATATGCCGACGCTAGGCGACATCGCCAAGGCACTGGATTTGCCGTTTCGTGGCAATCCAGAAACCTCGTTGTCCCGCCTAGCTTCTCTCGACTCTGCTGAAGAGGGTGACCTCTCTTTCCTTGCACAAAAAAAGTTTTCAAAGCAGCTCGCTACGTCCTTGGTCACTGCCGTTATTTGCCCCGACGATTGGGTCGGCGATTACACGGGTGCTGTGCTCTTTAGCGCTCAGCCTTACCTTGATTTCGCGAGAGCAACGCATCTATTCGATAACCGACCGCAGCCGTCAGGGCGTGTTCATGAGGCCGCCATTGTCGCCACGACAGCGCAGTTGGGCACGAATGTAACCATCGACGCCGGTGCCGTGGTCGAGGATGGCGTGGTGCTGGGCGATAACGCATGGATTGGACCGAATGCGTGGGTAGGCTCGGACGTAAAAATGGGTGATGCCACTGAAATACGATCAGGTGTCAGTCTATATCACGGCGTAACAATTGGCCGTGGGTGCCTGATTCATGCCAATACCGTGATTGGATCAGACGGCTTTGGGTTCGCACCGACAGACAGTGGGTGGGAGAAGATTCTCCAGCTGGGATCCGTAACCATCGGTGATCGTGTGGAAATTGGTGCTGGTTGTGCGATTGATCGCGGCGCGCTAGACAACACCATCATTGAAGACGACGTCATCATCGACAATCTGGTGCACATAGCCCACGGTGTCACCATTGGCGCGCGATCTGCCATTGCGGGACAGGTTGGATTTGCGGGCGGTGCGAAACTGGGTGAACGCTGCACAGTGGGTGGTCAGGCGGGTTTTGCCGGTCATCTTGAGATTGCTAACGATGTTCACATTGGCGGGCAGGGAAGAGTCTCGCGTAGCGTGACAGAGCCTGGCCACTACGCCTCCGGCACTGGCCTGATGCCAACCAGAGATTGGGCCCGTAATGCGGCACGCTACGAGAAGCTGAACGACATGGCTAAACGCATAGAAGCGTTGGAGAAAGCCTTGGCTGAAAAAGCCGAAAGAAATTCATAGGACACTACTATCATGATGGATATTGAAGATATTCGCCGTCATTTACCCCATCGCTATCCGTTTCTGTTTGTAGATCGGGTTGTGTCGATTGACCCAGGCGTCTCGATTGAGGCTTATAAAAATCTCAGCATTAATGAGCCGTACTTTGACGGACACTTCCCCGGTAACCCCGTGTTTCCCGGTGTTTTACTTGTTGAGGCTATGGCGCAAGCGGCGGGTATTCTGGGTTTTGCGACTATGGGTAAAACACCAGAAGATGGGTCTATCTATTATCTGGTAGGGACCGACAAACTAAGGTTTAAGCGCCCCTGCGTTCCCGGTGACCGAGTCACCCTTGAGGCCTCGATTGTGAGTGAGAAAAGAGGCATCTGGAAGTTTGATGTGCGTGCATCGGTCGAGGGTGAAACGGCAGCTACAGCGACTATATTGTGCGCGGACCGCTAAACGATGATTCATCCTACCGCCATTATTGACCCCGAGGCTCATCTGCACCCATCCGTGACGGTGGGTCCCTACAGCATCATCGGTCCAGGGGTAGTGATTGGCGAGGGGACAATAATCGAGCCGCATGTGGTGATCAAGGGGCCTACCCAGATTGGTGCTAGGAACCACATCTTCCAATTTAGCTCCATTGGCGAGGCCACGCCCGACTTAAAGTATAAGGGCGAGCCTACGACAGTCACCATTGGTAACGACAACGTCATACGCGAGAACGTGACGATTCACCGAGGTACCGTGCAGGACCGAGGCGATACGTACGTGGGAAATAACAACCTCATCATGTGCTACGTGCATATCGGTCACGACAGTGTCGTCAAGGATCACACGATTCTTGTGAACAATACGGCGCTGGCGGGTCATGTCGTTGTTGACGACTGGGCAATCTTGTCGGGATATACCTTGGTTCACCAGTTTTGCAAAATCGGCGCTCATAGCTTTAGTGGTATGGGCACGGCAATTGGTAAAGATGTACCTGCTTATGTCACCGTATCAGGGAGTCCGGCTGAAGCTAGAACCATCAATACCGAAGGCCTGCGCCGTCGTGGCTTCAGTGATGCCTCGCTCTCAGACTTACGCCGAGCATTTAAGCTCATATACCGTCAGAGCCTGACACTCGAGATCGCGATGGAGCGATTGGAAGAAATGGCGACAGATACGCCCGAAATAACACTTTTGCTTGAATCTCTAAAGTCGTCTGAGCGCGGTATCGTCCGCTAATGGGTCGATCGCAACACATCGGTGTCCTGGCCGGTGAAAAGAGCGGCGATATTCTGGGGGGCGCGGTCCTGCGGGAGCTAAAGCGTCGCCAGAGTGACCTATCATTTTCTGGTATTGGTGGTGAGCACATGACCCTGCATGGGCTTACAAGCCTACATGACATGGAGCGATTGTCGGTTTTTGGTTTGGTGGAGCCACTCAAGCGGTTGCCAGAATTGCTGTCCATTCGCCGGTCAGTGGGGCAGCACATGATGAAGCATCAGCCTCAGCTCTTTTTGGGTATCGACAGTCCCGATTTCAATCTCGCGCTTGAGCACAAACTGCGTCACAACGGCATCAAAACGGCTCACCTCGTCAGCCCCTCGGTCTGGGCGTGGCGCCCGGGAAGAATCCACAAGATTAAGAAAGCGGTTGATTTGATGCTATGCCTGCTGCCGTTTGAGCGAGATTTTTACGAACAGCACGGTGTCAGGGCTGCTTTGGTGGGGCACCCATTGATAGAGGAGTTAGCGGTCCTCCCTGACCAGGAAACTGCACGAAAATACCTGGGTTTATCCCAAGAAGGGCAAGTGTTGGTGTGTATGCCCGGTAGTCGCGCTAGCGAGATCGAACACTTAGGACCCATATTTGCCCAAGTAGTGATGAAATTATTGGCGTCCGACAGCGAGCTTGAAGTCGTGGTGCCTGCGGCATCTCTCGAACGCCTAGAGCAAATACAACACTTCATGCCCATTGAGGATGATCGCTTCTCAGTCATTGAGGGGCAGAGTCGACTTGCGATGGTAGCGTCTGACTCGATCCTCTGCGCGTCGGGTACCACGACCCTGGAAGCGATGCTCATCGGCAGGCCCATTACGATCGCCTACCGTATGGCCTGGTTATCGTGGCAAATTCTGAGCAGGATGGTGACATCACCGTTTGTAGGCCTCCCCAATATCATTGCAGGTGAATCTGTTGTTCCCGAGTTCCTGCAAGGTGAGGCAACAGTCGATAACTTATACCAATCGGTGCTTGAGTCGTTTGGCACTGCGGGTGATACGCAGCGTCTGCGTTTTGCTGAGTTGAGTACGCGCATTGGTAGCGATTTTGCGACGCGATCTGTGGATGCGATTGAAGAGCTCTTAGCGGATCATGCCGACTGAAACTATGAGTGCGATAGGGATAAACGCGCCGACCCGGACAGCCGGCTGTGACGAGGTAGGCCGCGGTCCGCTTGCCGGCGATGTTGTGGCAGCGGCAGTCATTTTGGGGTCATCGGTCCCTGAGGGATTGAATGACTCTAAAAAATTAACTGAGCGTAGGCGAGAGCGCTTGTTCGATGAGATTAAGGTCTCGGCATTGGCCTGGTCGATCGGGCGTGCCAGCGTTGAGGAGATAGACCGTTTGAATATCCTCAACGCCTCTCTTTTGGCAATGAAGCGGGCTGTCGAGTCACTATTGCCGTTGCCCGATCACGTGCTCGTTGATGGCAATAAATTGCCCGTCTGGCAATTTTCGGCGGAGGCAATTGTGGGTGGCGACGGCAGCGTTCCCTGTATCAGTGCGGCCTCTGTTCTAGCCAAAGTGACGCGCGATAGAGAGATGATCCAGCTTGATGAAGAATATCCGGGCTACGGGCTTGCGAAGCATAAAGGCTATCCGACAGCGCAACATCTGGACGCACTGGCGCGCCTCGGCATCACCCCCATACATCGACGAAGTTTTGGCCCTGTTGCCCGTTTGATTTAGCGTTGAGAAGAGGTTTAATGGTGGGTATGTCCACCTCGTTCGTTCACCTTCGCGTTCACTCCGAATTCTCCCTGATTGATGGGCTTGTTCGCGTGGGTCCGCTCATGAAGTCTGTGGCCTCGGCTGATATGCCCGCGGTGGCAATAACGGATAGAAATAATTTTTTTGGTCTTATCAAAGCGTACAAGGCAGCCGAACGCGAGGGCGTGAAGCTGATTGTCGGAGCAGACTTTGAGCTGCTCGAAGCCGATGATCGCCGCAGTCAAATTACCTTTCTCGCGCAAAATCACTCGGGTTATCGAAATCTAACAATTCTCATTTCGCGGGCTTACCAAGAGGGCCAGATTCTTGGCCGACCGCTACTACGCCGAGACTGGGTCGAGTCGCACGGCGAGGGTCTCCTGGTACTGTCAGGTGGCCGAAACGGCGATGTGGGGCAGCACTTACTGGCGGGAAGAGAGAGTGACGCGGAGCAGGCGCTCTCGTGGTGGATGAGCCACTTTCCCGAACGCTTTTATTTGGAGCTGCAGCGAACGGGCAGAGAATATGAGGAAGATTATTTGCATGCCGCTGTGACACTTGCGGCTCGTAAAGATTGTCCCGTGGTGGCGACCAATGAAGTCTGCTTTCTGACGCCTGATGACTTCGATGCGCACGAGGCGCGTGTGTGTATTGGCGATGGTCGAACGCTCAATGACCCGCGCAGGCCTCGACATTTTTCCGAGCAACAGTATTTACGTACGCCCGAAGAGATGGCGGACTTATTTCAAGACATCCCGGAAGCGATTGAGAATACCGTCCACATTGCGCAGCGATGCACCGTAGAGATTGAATTGGGCAAAGCCTATTTGCCGGACTTTCCTACCCCCGATGGCGTCAGTATCGAACAGCATTTGGAAAACCTCTCAAACGAGGGATTAGATCAGCGCCTTGCATTGCTCGAGGTCGAGGACGAGTCGGTATACCGGGACCGTCTGAAGTTTGAACTCGACATCATCAACCAAATGGGTTTTCCAGGCTATTTTCTGGTGGTCATGGATTTCATACGCTGGGGCAAAGCGAACGGTATCCCTGTGGGGCCGGGCAGGGGCTCGGGTGCGGGCTCTCTGGTCGCCTATGCACTCGAAATTACGGATCTTGACCCCATTGAATATGACCTGCTGTTCGAGCGTTTTTTGAATCCGCAGCGGGTTTCAATGCCTGACTTCGACGTCGATTTTTGTATGGACAGGCGTGATGAGGTTATCGATTACGTAGCAAATACCTACGGCAGGAATGCGGTATCGCAGATCATTACCTTCGGAACAATGGCAGCAAAAGCGGTGGTGCGTGATGTCGCCCGAGTTCAGGATAAGCCGTATGCACTTGCCGATAAGATGTCGAAACTCATTCCGTTTGAAGTGGGAATGACGCTTGAAAAAGCAATCGAACAAGAAGAACAGCTAGTTAATCTCTTACAAGAGGACAGTGCCGCCCAAGAAATTTGGGATATGGCGATCCAGCTCGAGGGACTTACTCGGAACGCCGGTAAACATGCGGGCGGCGTGGTCATTGCGCCCTCAAAACTGACCGACTTCTCACCCTTGTTCTGCGATGAGGAAGGGCAAGGTCTTGTTACGCAGTATGACAAGAATGACGTTGAGGACGCCGGTCTCGTCAAATTCGACTTCCTGGGTCTGAGAACACTGACCATCATTGATTGGGCAGTGAGGATGATTAACAAGCGTGCTGACATCGAGACGCCGGTAGACATTAATCAGATTCCACTCGACGACAATACGGTTTACAGCTTACTTCAGAGCGCTGAGACGACGGCCGTTTTCCAGCTCGAAAGCCGAGGTATGAAAGAGTTGATCAAGAACCTGAGGCCTGATTGCTTTGAGGACATCATCGCCCTGGTCGCCTTGTTCCGACCCGGCCCACTCCAGTCTGGGATGGTTGAGAACTTCATCGATCGTAAGCACGGGCGGGAGCAGGTTTCTTATCCCGACGCGCAGTATCAGCACGAGTGGTTGAAGCCTATTTTAGAGCCGACCTACGGGATTATTCTTTACCAAGAGCAGGTTATGCAGATTGCGCAGGAACTTGCCGGCTACACCTTGGGCGGTGCTGACCTACTGCGGCGTGCCATGGGTAAGAAAAAACCCGAGGAAATGGCCAAGCAGCGCACTGTTTTTGAGGAAGGAGCGAAAGGTAAGGGCGTTGATCCAGCCCTTGCGATGAAGATCTTCGATCTGGTTGAAAAGTTCGCAGGCTATGGTTTTAACAAGTCCCACTCTGCAGCCTATGCCTTGGTGAGTTATCAAACGGCCTGGTTGAAACGACACTACCCATCTGAGTTTATGGCCGCTGTCATGAGTTCGGAAATTGATAACACAGACAAGTTATTGGGACTACGCGACGAATGCCGTCGGATGGGGCTGACCGTGCGAGCCCCCAACGTTTTGGAGGGACAACATCATTTTTCGGTTAACACCGAAGGGCACATTATTTATGGCTTGGGCGGTATCAAGGGCTTGGGTGAAGGTCCAATCGAGGATCTATTAGCTGCCCGAGAGGAAAAGCCGTTTGCCGACTTATTTGATCTTTGTAGTCGGACAGATCCGCGCAAGGTCAATCGAAGAGCGCTCGAAGCACTCATCAAAAGTGGCGCGCTGGATGAACTCGGTGCTGAACGTTCGGTGCTGATGTCAGCACTCGATGACGCGCTGAGAGCGGCAGAGCAATCTGCTGCAAACGAGGCCGCTGGCATGGGTGACCTGTTCGGAGAGGTGGTACCTACCTCTGGATCAGGCGACCCCTATCGCGATCATAGGCGCGCGCGTTCTTGGACATTGCGGGACATTCTTGCCGGCGAGAAAGAGAGTCTCGGAAGCTTTCTGAGTGGTCATCCGATGGATGAATTTGAGCAAGAGGTACGAAAGTTTTCCCCTCGCTCCATCAGGGAGTTAACCACCGGAAGTAAGCAGTGGGTCGCCGGGCTCATTGTTGATGTCAGATTGGTCAAGACCCAGCGCGGCACGATGGCGGTCTTGCAACTCGATGATGGGACGGGACAGATCGAGGCGACAGCGTACAGCGAAGTCTACGAGCAAAACCGGGATTTGCTAGTCAAGGATCAGATCATACTCGCTGATGGTCGTCTACAAATGGATGATTTTCGCGGACAGCTATCACTGAGAGCAAAATCGTTCACCACACTGGAGCAGGCGAGAAGCTCTCGTGTCAGAGAGCTGAAGCTTGGTTTGAGGCCCGATGCGATTCAAAGTGGTGTTACATCCGAGTTGAAACGTGCCTTTTCCGCTCACACGGGCGACTGCCCGATTATTGTTGAGTATCGACAGCCTGCCGGCTCAGCGGTGGTCAGATTTGGTGATCGGTGGCGGGTCACGCCAACGGATACCTTGCTAGATCAGCTCAAGGAGCTCGTTGGACAGGAGTCGGTAGAAGTTATTTACGAACGATAAGCAGTGGCTTGCCTTCATTGTTGACTCTGCGGAGCTGCTGTTGTGGTTTGCTGTCTAGACCCCGATAGCCTATTACCCGCACTAATTCAGTGCATTTTTGGCTTAAATACCTAATTTCCAACATTTTTTAGGCAAACGCGTCTAAACTTTTCCCCCAAAAAAGCATGAACCTCAACGCCACTCGAGAGAGATTGGAGCGTCTTTATGAAAATGCCTTGGATTCTATTGTTGGTCATAGCGTTGTTTTTGTCGGCCTGTTCAAAACAGCCGGCGTGTTCGGTTGCGTCAGGCGATATGGGAGTCCCTAGCGCGGGCTGTCTCGCTGTTGATGACGGCGAATTGCTACTGGTAAAGATTATGGGGGGTACCTATGGTCCTCCCGGTGGCTCGGTTGATGCTGATGAGCCAGCGCAGTGTACAGCCGAGCGAGAGACTTGGGAGGAGACCGGCGTCCAAGTTAAGGCGGGCGATCTTGCAGCTGAATTTGACAACGGTTTCCGGCTGTACTGGTGTAGCCCAGTGGCTGGGCGTGAGATTGAGATTAGTCGCCCTATCGAAATACAGCATGCGGACTGGTATCCACCTGAGCTCTTTCAGCATCTCAAATGGCGTTATGCGAATCAGGCCGATATCATTCAGACGCTAATGGATGAGAGATAGTAATGAACCAGACTGAACTTGAAGCTGCCGCGTTTCGCCGTTTGGTATCGCACCTTCAGGAAAGAAACGACGTTCAGAATATCGACCTTATGAATCTGGCGGGATTTTGCCGTAACTGTCTCTCTAAGTGGTACGCGGAGGCGGCGAGTCAGTCGGGGGTAGAGGTGTCAAAGGACGATGCTCGAGAGGTCGTTTACGGCATGCCCTACGACGAGTGGAAAGCGCAGTACCAAACGCCACTGCCTGAGGATCAGTAAGTCGACAAGGCCGAGCTTTCATTTTCCGCCAGCCGGGTCCTTCTAGAGCGCATTAAGCGGGTTCTAAATAAGACTCGATGCTCGGACACGAGCAAATCAGGTTGCGATCGCCGTAAACGTTGTCGACTCGATTGACGGGTGGCCAGTACTTATCGGCTCGCAATGATGCCACGGGCCATACAGCTTCTTCTCTGCTATAGGGACGGTCCCACTGATCAGCCGTTACTTCGTCCAGCGTATGTGGTGCGTTTTTAAGCGGGTTATTGGTTGGGTCAGAGCGGCCTTCCTCCACCGCCCTTATTTCACCGCGGATTGACAACATGGCGTCGCAGAACCGGTCGATTTCAGCCAGCGACTCTGATTCTGTCGGTTCGATCATTAGTGTGCCGGCGACGGGAAACGACATGGTTGGCGCATGGAACCCATAATCGATAAGTCGCTTCGCAACGTCTTCCTCCGTCACTCCGGTCCGTTCCTTGAGGGGACGAATGTCGATGATGCACTCGTGGGCGACCGTACCCTTTTTCCCGGTATATAAGACGTCGTAATGACCTTTGAGACGGCTGGCAATGTAGTTGGCATGAACAATCGCAACGCGACTGGCATCGGTGATGCCATCCGGCCCCATCATTGCGATGTACATCCATGAGATGGGCAGAATCGATGCGCTTCCGTACGGGGTCGCTGAAATGACGTTGTTGGTGGCATCTAAGCCTTGAAGGGGCGCGACCACCGATGAGGGCAGGTATGGTGCCAAATGGCCACCCACTCCGATGGGCCCCATGCCAGGGCCACCACCGCCGTGCGGGATACAGAACGTTTTATGGAGGTTTAGGTGGGATACGTCAGCACCAAACTTACCTGGACCCGCAAGTCCAACCAGTGCATTTAGGTTGGCGCCATCGACATAAACCTGACCACCGTGCTGGTGAATCAATTCGCAGAGCTCAACAATCGACGTCTCAAACACCCCATGCGTGGACGGGTAGGTCACCATGATTGCCGCGAGATCAGAGGAGTGGAGTTCAGCTTTGGTTGTGAGGTCTTGCATATCGACATTACCGCTGTCATCACAGTTAACCAAAACGACCGTCATACCTGCCATCACCGCGCTCGCTGGATTCGTCCCATGCGCCGACGTTGGGATAAGGCAGACATGCCGATGCGCTTCACCGCGCGCCCGGTGATAGCGCCGGATGGCCATTAACCCTGCGTACTCTCCTTGTGCCCCTGAATTGGGCTGCAGCGACATGGCGTCATAACCGGTGCACTCCGTAAGCCATTGGGAGAGCTCATCGAGCATGGCGCGGTAGCCCGCCACCTGATGTTGCGGCGCGAACGGGTGGATACGGGAGAATTCGGGCCACGATACCGGGATCATCTCCGCAGCCGCGTTAAGTTTCATAGTGCAGCTACCGAGCGGAATCATCGCGCGTGTTAGCGAGATATCCTTGTTCTCTAAACGCTTGAGATAGCGAAGCATCTCCGTCTCTGTCCGGTAGTCGTTAAACAGCGGATGGCTTAGGTAGTCCATTTTACGCAATAGACTCGGCGGTATTCCCGAGAGACCCCCTGCAGGCTCGGCGCCAAATACACCACAGATGGCCTGAAGTTCCTCGTCCGTCGTCGTCTCGTCGAGTGAGACTCCGATACACGTAGACGAGATTTCGCGGAAATTGAAGCCAGCCAATTCGGCCGCTTGAATAACCTGGGTCGCGTCACCGACTTCGACGCAGAGCGTATCGAACCACGATGCATTTTGTAGGTTAAAGCCAGCACTGGTCAGCGATGCCGCCAACGAAGACGTCATTTGGTGGACTCGCTCCCCAATACCCCGCAATCCCTGTGGACCGTGATGCATAGCGAAGAGTCCGGCCATGATCGCGAGCAGGGCCTGTGCCGTACAAATGTTGCTTGTCGCCTTCTCTCGCCGGATGTGTTGCTCGCGCGTTTGCATTGCCATGCGGAGCGCCTGTCGCCCTTTGCTGTCAACCGACACGCCGATGACGCGCCCGGGGATAGAGCGCTTGAACTCGTCACGGGTTGCAAAGAAGGCCGCGTGGGGCCCTCCATAACCTAGGGGGACGCCAAATCGTTGTGAGTTTCCGAAAACGACATCGGCTCCCATGGCGCCCGGTGATTTGAGGAGGGTAAGCGCCAACAAATCAGTGGCTACACCCACCAGGGCGCCGGCGCTGTGGCAGTGACCAATCATGTCACTGAGGTCTCTAACATCGCCGTAGGTTCCCGGGTATTGGGTCAATACACCGAAGGCATCAGTGATATTAGCCAGATCATCAGGCTCGACGATTTCCACGGTGATACCCAGTGGCTCAGCACGTGTTTCAACCAATGAAATGGTCTGCGGGTGACAGTCACTGGCAACCACAAATCGCTTTGATTTGGATTTTCGGTTCATGCGTTGCATGAGCGTCATGGCCTCTGCGGCCGCAGTGGCCTCATCCAGCAGTGACGCGTTGGCAAGCGGCATGCCTGTGAGGTCGATAATGACTTGCTGGAAGGTCAGCAGTGTTTCCAGACGACCTTGTGAGATTTCTGGCTGGTAGGGTGTGTAGGCCGTGTACCACCCCGGATTCTCAAAAACATTTCGCAGTAATACTGGCGGGGTGATGGTGTCGTAGTAACCCATGCCGATACAGCTTCTGAGTACTGTGTTTTGATCGGCGTAATGTCGGAGCTTTGTCAGCGCTTCGCTTTCGCTAAGAGCAGGCGGTAAGTTCAGAGTGTTTTGAAGTTTGATGTTGTCTGGGACGGTTGTTTCTATGAGTTCTTGAACACTCGCAAAGCCCGCACTTTGAGCCATTTCTTCTTGTTGAACCTGTGTGGTACCGAGGTGTCGGTGCCTGAAAGCGTCAGTAACATTGCGAGTCAACGGCAGATCTCCAACTGGGTTGAGCGTAAACGACTTAAGAGGATCTTAGCATTTGTCAGTCCGCTCCCAAGGCTGTTAGGTCGCTTTTGTTGGCGTGAATTTTTATTAAATTCACCTATTCGTAAGTGATGGACTCGATGTACCACTCTGTCTCGCCTTCCGGGGTTTTTAAATACACGGTATCGCCCGAAGCTTTGCCCAATAGCGCTCTACCGAGGGGCGAGTCGCAGCTCAGAAGTCCTTGATTGAGATCAAATTCATCAGGGCCGACGATGCGGTAGTTGTGGGTGACGCCTTGCTCGTCCTCGAGGCCGACCCAGCCGCCAAAAAAGATGCGATTTGTATCCGAAGGCTTTGTGTCGACCACTTGAAGCTCATCCAGTCGCTTTTGAAGAAACCGGACGCGACTATCAATTTCCCGTAACCGCTTTTTCCCGTAAATATAGTCACCGTTTTCAGAGCGATCACCGTTGAGTGCCGCCGCATGCACGATGGCGGTTACTTGCGGTCGCTCAACTTTCCAAAGCGTGTTTAATTCGTCCCGCAACTCCTGGGCT
>Ga0255759_10002330_pt1 | contig 16978 bp, 13 predicted proteins | sample 101ome_20_FD_179959 | JGI IMG/M metagenome (GOLD analysis project Ga0255759, IMG submission 179959) | Coastal salt marsh microbial communities from the Groves Creek Marsh, Skidaway Island, Georgia - 101404AT metaG (version 2) | ecosystem: Environmental > Aquatic > Marine > Intertidal zone >...
TTTTTCTTGTTCAGATTTATTTAACATTTATAGTTCCTGGATGTTTATAGAGTTTTTATGGAGTGGTATGATCATTTCTTTTTTCAAAACCTTTCTTGTTAGCATTGGTGATAAATCTTCTAAAGGCATAGATTTAAGAGTACCATCACTTTGTGGGATATTTTTAATTTTTGGTTGAAGGATATCATTTTGCTTCAATTTAACAATGCATACATTTAAATAGTTCTTATTTAAACAATAATCGACAGTTTTCTCCATTTCTTCAATCTTTTTTATTGTTTTATAACTAATATCATGAGATTTGAGAATCTTTTCAAGATTAGGCATGAATAACTTAGATTTTCTGTCAGTTGCAATTTGATTACCATTGAAATAATTATTTTGTGTGTTTCTTATTGACGCATATCCGTTATTATCAAAAATAAAAATTGTCACAGGTATTTTTAGTCCTTTTATAACAGCTAACTCTTGAATATTCATTTGTAAACTACCATCACCCTCAATAGCAACTATATTTTTTCTCTTATTAGCATAGTGACTCCCGATAATAGCAGGCAAGCAATATCCCATAGCACCAAGTCCAGTCGTATGAAAAATCCTTTGATTTATTTTATTTCTAAAATAAACATAAAAAGCTTCTAGACCAAGACCAGAGCTTCCAGTAACTATTAAAGTATTGTTTCTTATTTTATTTGATAGGGTATCAACAATATGAGCATGAGAAATGGAACCATAATTTTTAAAAGGTTTACCATCATTTAACCCATATCTTTTTTTCCAAGAATTACATTTTAATAACCATTCTTTATTATTTTTTAAATTCACTGTTTTTAATTCAGTTACAAGTTTTTGAAGAAACAAATTTGCGTCAGATAAAATTTTGAAAAAATCATTACTACTAAATTTATTTAATTCTTTTTGGTCAATATCAATTACAATTCTTTTTGCATCTCTTGCAAAGCCTTTAATATTAAAACCTGTGACAACATTATCTAATCTGGCTCCAATGCACACTAATAGGTCACAATTTTGAACTACAAAATTTGCAGGCCTTAACGCTACTGAACCAGGTTTACCAAAATTTTTTTTTGAATTGTAAGGAATTAAGTCCATGGCATTCCATGTTGTTACAAAAGCAAAAGGAAATTTGTTGATAATAACTTTAAGTAAATCTTTACATCCTGAAAGTCTAGCCCCACTACCTATAAAGAATAATGGTCTTTCTGATTTTTTCAAAAGTGCGACAGTTTTCTTTACTAAATCAATTTTTGGTGAATACCCTGTGTTTTGCATTAAAGTAAAACTAATTTTAGAATTACTAATGTATGAGGCCTGAATATCCAGAGGAACATCAACCCACACTGGACCCTTTCTTCCTGAAATTGCAATCTTATATGCTTGAGGTAAAATTTTTTTTATGTCCGATGGTCTACTAATGGTAATTGCAAATTTGGTAATTGAAGAAACTATTTTTACAATATCAATTTCTTGGGGGCCTTTTTGTCTAAGGCCTGAATTTTTTTTTAAGTCTTTTCTTTTTACTTGACCAGATAAAATAATTAATGGAATAGAGTCAATAAATGCCCCAGCAACACCTGTAATTGCATTTGTTGCTCCAGGGCCAGTAGTTACCATTGCAACACCAATATTATCAGAAACTCTAGAATAAGCTTCTGCAGCAATTACACTAGCTTGCTCATGGTGATTTGCAACATGATTGATTTTTTTTGAACAATAAAGAGCATCATTTAGATACATGGCACCGCCACCTGGAACCATAAAGATTGTATCTACACCAATTTCTTCAATAAACTTAATTATGTAGTCAGCAACTCTAACTTTTTTATCCATTGTTAGTCTAACCAGTCGGTTAATATAGTTTTTCTATTTTTATTAGAATTAATTTTTTTGTCACTATAGAAAGAATCATCAATAAAATGGGTGGACGAAATTTCTTCAATTATGGCCCCATTTTCGCTGGAAAAAGAATGTTTTTCTAATAATTCAATTGTGATTACTTCACCAATTAAAACTTTTCTTTTTTTATTATTGATAATTAATTGAAGATCTCCATGAAGCAAACAAAATGTTTCTTCTTTTTTCTTATGATATTGTTCAGGATGAGTTTGTCCGGGAAAACAAATAAGCAATTTTTTGCAATATTCTCTATTAACTAAAGTTAATATAACTAACCCATATTTATCAAATTTTTCAATTCCATAATGGTGAGAAATTTCAAGATCAATATCACCAGGTATTGAGATGTTAGCTAATCTAAGCATCTCATTACAGGCATCAGCAATTTGATCAATTTTTTTTCTAATATATATTTTTTCTGTATTGAGGTTATTAATAGGCGAATTTTTTTTTATTAAATTATTTGATTTGAAAATATTATGTTTTGAAAAATCATTTGCAAAAAATTGATTTTCTTCAGATGGAAATGCAAAAAAAACATCATCAAGTGAAATCTTTTGATTTTTATTTATATCATTTTTTGCATAAGCTCCTCTTTTTAAGGAATTTAAAGTCTTTTGTTCATTTTTATTTTTGAGAATAGATTGATTAGTTTCTCCGCAAATTTTAAACGCATCATATGCAATCTTAAGCCAATTTTTTGTTTGGTCTGGAGAAGAGGAATAAAGATTCGAACTGTATTTTTTTGTTGGTAAAGCTATATGTTTTTCAAAAATATCTGCCCCTTTTGAAACAGCATTATTAATAATCATTTCTTGATCAGGTAATTCATGGGTTGAATAACCAACTCGAATTGAAGAGTACCTTTTTTTAAAAAGGTCAATTCTGTTCATATTAAAGTTTGAAATATCGTTAGTGGGATACTCAGCAACGCAATGAAGTAATGCAAATTCCTTTTTACGATGCAACATAAACGCAACAACTTGATCAACAGTTGAAATATTAGCACCTGCAGTTGACAATATAATTGGTTTTTTTACTGAAATTGCATCCTCCAATAACGGCCAATCATTAAATGAACAACTGGCAATCTTCAGAAAATCATAATCAATATTTTTTAAAGTTGATATTGAATCATTGTCAAATGCAGTAATTACAACAAGATGGTTTCTTTCTCTAATTTTTTGAATAATTTTTTTAAAATCCTCAATGTACAGTTTTGTTTCCTGAAATCTTTTGATGTAATGCAGGTCATTTCTATTTAAGTAGTCTGGATGAATAAAGGTATCAAGGTTCCTAAATTGAAGTTTGAATGCAAATGTAAATTCTTTAAAATCTTGGGTAATAGAAGAAAATTCTTCAATTATATTGAATGCATGATTAATATCACCCATATGATTATTTGCAATTTCAAAAATAAAAAATTTTTTTGGAATTTTCTTCAAATTTTCTCCATGTTTTATTAATCCAATTAATAAGCTAGTATTATCCTAACATTTTGACACCGTTAAGTTTATTCAAACTTTATAAACTCGATAATTTTTTCTGCCATATAATCCATCATCAATTTATTAAGTTTTGGATGTACACCAATCCAAAACATGTTATACATTATAAAATCAGTATCATCTAAACTTTTAAAAACTCTAAAATTTTCTGATTGCATGTAGGGTTGTTTAGTGACATTCCCAGCAAAAAGAAGTCTGGTTCCGATATTATTTTGATTTAAGTAAGTAATTAAATCATATCTTGAAAAACTTGCATCTGAATTAATAATTATCGGAAAACCAAACCAGGAAGGCGACGATTTTTCATTAGGTATTGGAATATAAATTTCATCGAAGCATGGTGTTAGTTTTTTGTATAAATAATTAAAATTATTTTTTCGCGCTTCAATAAATGATTCAAGTTTCGATAATTGCCCAAGACCACATGCTGCTTGCATATCAGAGATTTTTAGATTGTAACCACGATGGCTAAAAATATATTTATGATCATATCCGTAGGGGAGGGAACCCTTCTGCCACTCATATCTTTTGCCACATGTATTTTCTTTTCCTGGTGGACAATAACAGTCACGCCCCCAATCCCTGAAGGATTCTGCGATTTTTTTTAAATGAGAGTGATTTGTAAAAACTGCACCACCTTCACCCATAGTTATATGGTGTGCTGGATAGAAACTTAATGAGGCAATGTCACCAAATGTTCCTACATGTTGTTGTTCATATTTTGAACCTAGTGCATCACAACAGTCTTCTATTAGCCATAAATTATATTTATCACAAATATTTTTTATTTTAGATAAATCGAAAGGTATTCCAAGAGTATGTGCAATAAAGATGGCTTTTGTTTTTTTTGTAATAGCCTGTTCGATTAAATCTACCTTAATATTTAATGTCTTTCGATCAATATCAATAAAAACAGGAAGAGCACCAAATTGGAGAATAGGGTTTATTGTTGTTGGAAATCCAGCTGCAACAGAAATTACTTCGTCTCCAGTTTTAATGGCTCTTTCCCCAAGTTCTGAAGATGTTAAAGTTGAAAATGCCACCAGATTTGCTGAAGAGCCAGAATTTACCGTTAATAAATGTTTAATTCCAATAAATTCAGCTAGTTTTTTTTCAAATAAGGCATTAAATTTTCCAGTTGTAAGCCAGCTTTCAATTGAAGCTTCAACCATCAATTTGATCTCATCTTTATCAACTTTTTTGGCAGAGGCAGGTATAAAAGTTTTGCCTGGAATAAAATCTTCCTCAAGATGATCAATATCTAAATTATCTATGAATTCTGAGATTTTTTTTGTTAGCATTTTTTCTTCTTTATTTTAATTGATTTTACATTAATATAAAGTGTTAGAGCAAAAACCATTCCTTTCTTGGAATGTTTATTGCTTGTTCTATGATTTAATAGATTTTTTTATAATGTTAAAACAACAGGATATTGCTAAATTACAAAACCATTTTAAAAGTGGAAAAGTTGAGACCCTTATAGAGGAATCGATTGAACTGCTTAAAAACAACTCTAAATCAGTTGTTCTTCTTGATATTCTTGGTTCTGCCTATGCATCTATAAAAAATTATGGAGAAGCTACTAAATACTATATTAAGGCATTGGAGCTAAATCCTGAAACAGTACATCTTTATAATAATTTGGCAAATGTTTATATTGACGAAAAAAAATATAATGAAGCAACTCCTTTATTAAAAAAATCTCTTGAAATAGACCCAAAGAATATTGAAAGTTTTCTTCAATTAGCTCATATTTATAAATTAGAAAAAAATTTCTCATTAGCATTAGAAGTTTTAGAACAATCCTTGACTATTGAACCCAATAATGTAGCTGTAATTTTTTCAGTTGGAAATGTAATGATTGATCTAAAAGAGAATGATCAAGCATTAGACTGCTTTTTAAAATGTTTAAATATAGATCCTTTACATATAAGTTCATTACTTAATATTTCTCATATATATATTCATCGAGAAGAATATGATATTGCGCTACATTATCTTGATACATTGCTAAAACATGATCCGAAACATCCCAATGCGCTAAATAATTTTGGTGTTTGTTGCCTTAAAACAAAAAAACTGAAAGAGGCAAAAAATGCTTTTCTCTTAGCATCAAATCTAGACAGCGAAAACGTCGAAGTTTTCATAAACTTGCATCTAGTTGCAATGGAGGAAAAGGAATTTGATGTCGCAAAAAAACATTTAGAAAAAGCCATATCTATTGATTCGGAAAATAAACTTGCAAATCTTCATTATGCAAATCTTATGATGAATACTGGCGATATTGAAGAGGCAATTCAAAAATTAGATGTAATTGAATCTCTAGATGATAAAGATGTTACTGTTTATATAAACCTTGGAAATATCTATAACGGAATCGGCCAACCCTTAAAGGCCATGGAATACTTTAAAAAAGCATTAGATATTGAGCCTAGGAAACCAGAAACACTTCTGAATATTGGAAATGCATTCAGAGAACTCAAAAAAATTAAGAATGCTATTTCAAGCTATAGACTTTCCTTAAAATTAAAGCCCAATTATCCTGAGGCCTATAATAATCTGGGTGTGGCTTATTGTGAAGTACAAGATTATGAAAAAGCTGTTGAAAACTTTGACAAGGTACTTGAATTAAATTCTGATCACCACATGGCTCGAGCACAAAGAGCATTTGCTGCTGGCCAACTCTGTGATTGGTCAAAATTTGATGAAGACAAAAATCATTTTAGAAACTTAGGAGATTCTAATTTTGTTATTCCTCCATTTGCTTTATTAGCTCTTGATGATAATCCTGAAAAACAACTGCTTAGAGCAAAAAATTATACAGAATTACGTTGCCCAAATAAAAGACCACATGAAAAAAAATCACCACCAAAACAAAAACCCGAGAAGATAAAAATAGGTTATTTTTCTGCTGATTTTGTAAATCATGCAACAATGCATTTAATGAGAAAACTATTTAGTGTTCATGACAGAAGTCGATTTGAAATTCATGCCTTTTCTTATGATATGTATGGTGAGGATAATACAAAAAAACATTTAAAAAAAGAGGTAGATTATTTTCATGATGTTAGATTTATGTCTGATGCAGATATAGCCTTATTAGCGAAAAAACAAAAAATTGATATTGCATTGGATTTAAAAGGGTTTACCTTACAATCAAGGTTGGGGATTTTTTCATATAAATTCGCACCCATTCAAATCAGTTATCTTGGATATCCTGGGACCTTAGGAGCAACATTTATAGACTATATGATTGCTGATAAAGTGACAATTCCCTCAGAGTTTAGGGATTTTTATTCAGAAAAAATTATTTATTTGCCAGGTTCGTATCAAGTAAATGATGATGAAAAGAAGATTTCAGACAAAGGGGTAAAAAGATCAGATTTTGGTTTGAAAGACGAAGACTTTGTGTTTTGTTCTTTTAATCAACCCTATAAAATCAGTCATATTGAATTTAAGTCATGGATGAATATTTTAAAAGCAGTACCTAACTCTGTTTTATGGCTGATGGACTATTTTGAATTATCGAAAACCAACTTAAAAAATGCTGCAAAAAATTATGGCATTAACCCTGAGAGAATTATTTTTTCAAAAAGAATGGATATTTCAGATCATCTCGAAAGACATAAACTTGGAGACCTATTTCTGGATACTTTTAATGTTAATGCTCATACAACAACTAGTGATGCATTATGGGCAGGGTTACCAGTTTTAACAATGGTTGGTAAGAGTTTTTCTGCGAGAGTCTCAGCAAGTTTATTAAATTCAATTGGTTTAACAGAGCTCATAACCAACAATATTTCTGATTATGAGAGTTTAGCAATAAACCTTGCAAATAATAAAGGTAAAGTACAAGAAATTAAAGACAAATTAAAAGAAAATAAAACAACATCACCATTATTTAATACTTCACTTTATTGTAAAAATCTAGAGAAAGCTTTTGATATTGTTTATGAAAATTATTTTAATGGATTACCAGCAAGAGATATTGAAATTAAGTAAATTATTTGGTTGAAATGGTTGAACATAATTACTTTTTTCAATTTTGATTTTACGATAAAAAAAAGGCCCTAAAGATTAGGGCCATAGTTTTATTATATTTAGGTAAATAGAAAATTTAAGTTAGCATTGCAAGAACTGACTGTGGTGTTGAATTGGCCTGAGCCATCATGGCATTAACAGCTTGTTGCATGATTTGAAATTTAGCCAATTCTGCAAGTTCCATTGCATAATCGGTATCCAATATTCTTGACCTTGTATCAGTTAAGTTTTGCGCCATTTCAAGTGCATTATCAAGAGCTCCTTCAAATCTTGTCATATAAGCTCCAGCCTTTGCTCTATTAGTATTGACAGTGGCAATGTCATCATCAACTGTCGTAATTGTGGCAGAAGAAGAAGCTTGTGATAAAACTAACTTTTGAGCACTATTAGTGATAACATCTAAGCTATCCATTTGCGGTGAAGCATAAGTTATATCCATATCTTTATCAGCACCAACTTGAATGACAAAAGAAGTACCTGTACCTAGTTCTAAAGTATTCCATTTTGTTTCTTTTGCAATTCGGTCAATTTCAGCAGCTAATTCATCAAACTCGGTTTGCATCATCGTTCTATCCTGAGCAGCAAAGGTGTCTGTTGAGGACTGAACAGCAAGTTCTCTCATTCTTTGTAACAATGTAATTTGTTCGCCTAATGCACCATCAACAGTTTGAACCATTGCAATTGCGTCGTTAATATTTTTGGCAGCTGAATTAAATCCATTAATTTGGGCAGTCATTTTTGTTGATATTGACAGACCAGCAGGATCATCATTAGGCTTATTGATTCTTTTACCAGTAGAAAGTTTTTCCATGATTTTGGTCATCTGTCGTTGGATTTGCTGTTGAGCTTTTTGGGCATTCACAGCCATTTGATTAGTTCCGATTTTAGACATTTTTAATTTTCTCCCCTAAACTTATAAAATTGTAATTAATATTATTGAAGCATTGCTAAAACAGCTGAAGGCGCAGCATTTGCTTGAGCCATCATGGCATTAACAGCTTGTTGCATGATTTGAAATTTAGCCAATTCTGCAAGTTCCATTGCATAATCGGTATCCAATATTCTTGACCTTGTATCAGTTAAGTTTTGCGCCATTTCAAGAGCGTTATCAAGAGCTCCCTCGAATCTTGTTAGATAAGCTCCTGCTTTAGCTCGATTTGTATTAACAGTTGCAATGTCAGCGTCAATAGTAGTAATAGCGCCGGATGCTGAGGCTTGTGAAACGACAGAAGTATCAGCTGGTGCAGTAACTGTAACAAGATTATCCATATCTGGGGAAGTATAGACAATATCCATATCCTTATCAGCACCAACTTGAATAATAAAACCGGTAGCACCACCCACTGCTAGAGTATTCCACTTTGTTTCATCTGCAATTCTGTCAAGCTCAGAAACTAATTCGTCATATTCAGTTTCCATCATAGATCTATCTGCAGCAGAGAAAGTATCGGTTGATGATTGAACAGCAAGTTCTCTCATTCTTTGTAACAATGTAATTTGTTCGCCTAATGCACCATCAACAGTTTGAACCATTGCAATAGCATCATTGATATTTTTGGCAGCTGCTTGGAAACCTCTAATTTGAGCAGTCATTTTTGTAGAAATGGACAAACCCGCTGGATCATCATTAGGTTTATTGATTCTTTGACCAGTGGAAAGCTTTTCCATAATTTTGGTCATCTGTCTTTGAATTTGCTGTTGTGCTTTCTGAGCATTCACAGCCATTTGATTGGTGCCTATTTTAGACATTTTTATCTCCCCAAATAAAAATATTAAACTTTTAAGTAACTCTAAATTAAGAGTTCCCGTTAAAAGTCACTATCGTAAGCACACAAAATAACTTTAGTATAAATTATAAAAATTTATTTAAGTCATTGATTATAAATTATTTTATTTAGCAAAAAGGGGATACCCAACTAGGAGTATCCCTTAATTTACTATGCATAGTATTTTTAAATCATTGTAATAATCCTAAAACTTGATTTGGAATTGCATTAGCTTGAGTAAGCATTGCATCTCCAGCTTGTTTTAATATTTGTAATTTAGCCAATTCTGCTAACTCATTTCCAAAATCAGTGTCTTGAAAACGCGAATTTGAATCTGACATATTACTGTTAAAAATAAGATTATTATTTAAAGCATGTTCTAATCTGTTCATATAAGCTCCCATTTCAGCTCTTTTTGTATTTAAATCTTCAAACGCATTATCAATCATACTAATAGCAAGAGAAGCTGACACTTGACTGGATACTGCTAATCCATCAAGATCCCCTAAAGACCCACTTGAAATTGCCAGATCGCCAATGGTAATTGTCATACTTTGAGCATTATCTGATCCAACTTGAATAATAAATGAACCAGCACCACTTGATCCTCCACTTCCATCTAAAACGCTGATAGTGTTCCATTTTGTTTGTTCAACAATTCTGACAACTTCCAATTCAAGTTCCTGGTATTCGGTATCCATTTGACTCATATCAGACGTTGAATATGTTTCTGTTGCAGCCTGAACTGCAAGTTCTCTCATTCTTTGCATTAAATTGCTGATTTCCCCCATTGCTCCATCAGCTGTTTGAATCATTGCAATTGCATCAGAGGAGTTATTTACTGCTACATTAGAACCTTTTATTTGAGCGACAAATTTTGTCGAAACAGCTAACCCTGCAGGATCGTCACCCGCTTTATTGATTCTTTTTCCAGTGGAAAGTTTCTCCATCGATGTGGTTAATTCTCTTTGGGTCTTATTGGAAGCAACCTGAGCTAAGATTGAATTTATATTTGTTTGCAGTACGTTTGGCATTTATTACCTTTTGATTTCAGTTGTATTAAGCATAAGCTTCAAGCAATGAACTAACAGTTGATGCAATTGCATTAGCTTGACCTGCCATAGCGACAGCAGCTTGGCTCACAATTTGATGTTTTGTCATTTTGGTAATTTCTTTTCCATAATCGGTATCAACCAAAACTCTACCATTTGAATCAACCATATTGAATTTATATTCAACTAGGCTGTCAATGGCATGCATAATTCTATTTTGATAAGCACCAAAATCTGCCTGTTTAGATGACAAGGATTGAATTGCATCATCAATACTATTTAGAGAATTATTTGCATTTGACTGTGTTGTAACATCAAGTCCATTTAAGTTTGATAGATGTCCAGTAGCTATTGAAAAGTCTCCAATATCAATAGTTATGGATTGTGAATTGTCTGCTCCTGCTTGAATAATAAACGTACCATTTGCATTGGATGCATTTGAAGCATCGAATAAATTCATTTTATTCCATTTGGTTTGAGAAATAATTCTATTTATTTCCTCTTCCATTTGTTTATATTCAGTATTCATTAGAGCTCTGTCGTTGTCACTGTAGGTGTCATTTGACGCCTGAACAGCTAATTCTCGCATCCTTTGCATAACTTCTGTAACATTCCTAATAGTACTATCTGCTGTTTGAACAAGTGCTGTAGCGTCATTTAAGTTATTTATTGCTTGTTGATTACCGTAAATCTGTGACACGAAGCCAGTTGATAACGCGAGACCAGCTGCGTCATCACCCGCTCTATTAATTCTTGACCCGGTTGCTAATCTTTCCAAGCTTTTAGACATGTCTCGATAGTTGACCTGATAAGAATTCTGAGCATTGATTGAATTAATATTTGTTTTTGCACTAATCATAATTTTTCCTTTTGGGGTAAGCTAAGACAAATTAATAAAAAATTTATTAAAAATCTAAGAGGAGGGAACCCCAGTCACAAGTACCGAAGCTCCCCCCCAAAAAATTATTGGAGTAATTGTAAAACTTGATTTGGTATTGCATTAGCTTGTGAAAGCATAGCCATACCAGCCTGTCTAACAATTTGTGATTTCGCAAATTCAGTCATTTCTTTTGCATAGTCAGTATCTAAAAGTCTACTATTTGCATCAGACATATTTGCAGAAAAGACCTCAGCATTATTTAAAGAATTAGCAAGTCTATTCATGTATGAACCATAATCTGCTCTAATGGTTGCTAAAACTTCAAATGCACCGTCGATGTTTGTAATTGCCGCAGATGCATTGCTTTGAGATGTTACATCTTGTGTTGCTAAGGATACAAGCGATCCAGCAGCTATATCCAAATTACCAATTGAAACAGTCATCGCTTGTGCATTATCAGAACCAACTTGGATAATAAATGCTCCTGCACCACCAGAGCCACCCGATCCATCAAGTAATTCCATTTTATTCCATTTCGTTTGATCAACAATTCTTTGAATTTCAGCTTCGAGTTGTTGATATTCAATATCCATTAAAGCCAAATCATCAGTTGAATAGGTTTCAGTAGCACCTTGAACAGCAAGTTCTCTCATTCGCTGCATGATGGCACTAATTTCTTTTGCAGCGCCATCAGCTGTTTGCACAAGGGCAATGGCGTCACTTATATTTCTAGCTGCTTGATTTGTACCACGAATTTGAGCAGTCATTTTTGTTGATACAGCAAGACCTGCAGCATCATCTCCAGACTTATTAATTCTATAACCAGTGGAAAGTTTTTCCATGGTTTTAGTCATTGCACGATCGCTTTTATTCGTTGCGTTTTGTGCAACGATTGAGTTTACGTTGGTGTTTATTACCGGCATTGTTTTCTCCCTTTATAATTATTATTATTTTCTAATTATTTGATGGGAACCCCAGTCACAAGTACCGAAGCTCCCCCCCAAAATTTTTTTTATTGCAGCAATTGAAGAACCTGGTTTGGTATTGCATTAGCTTGAGAAAGCATAGCCATACCAGCCTGTCTTACAATTTGCGCTTTCGCAAATTCAGTCATTTCTTTTGCATAGTCAGTATCTAAAAGTCTACTGTTTGCATCAGACATATTTGCAGAAAAGACCTCAGCATTATTCAACGAATGTGAGAGCCTATTCATGTATGAACCATAATCAGCTCTAATAGTTGCTAGATTTTCAAAAGCTCCATCAATATTAGTAATAGCAGCAGATGCATTTGCCTGAGAACTAACATCAAGGCCAGACAAGCATCCCAATGATCCAGCAGCTATATCCAAGTTACCAATTGAAACAGTCATAAATTGTCCATTATCTGAGCCAACTTGAATGAGAAAAGCACCAGCACCACCAGAACCACCTGATCCATCTAGTAATTCCATTTTATTCCACTTTGTTTGATCTACTATTCTTTGAATTTCTGCTTCGAGTTGTTGGTATTCAGTGTCCATTAAAGCTAAATCATCAGTAGAATAAGTTTCAGTAGCACCTTGCACTGCAAGTTCTCTCATTCGCTGCATGATTGCTGAAATTTCTTTTGTTGCACCATCAGCTGTTTGCACAAGAGCAATGGCGTCACTTATATTTCTAGCTGCTTGATTTGTACCACGAATTTGAGCAGTCATCTTGGTTGATACTGCAAGGCCTGCTGCATCATCACCTGATTTGTTGATTCTAAAACCAGTGGAAAGTTTTTCCATGGTTTTAGTCATTGCACGATCGCTTTTATTCGTTGCGTTTTGTGCAATAATTGAGTTGATATTTGTGTTTACTACTGGCATAAGCTCCCCTTTTTATTATTATTGTCATTAAAGGAGGAGAGCATCACCTTGAAGGTAAGACTCCCCCCTGTAATTATTTATTGCAGCAATTGAAGAACCTGGTTTGGTATTGCATTAGCTTGTGAAAGCATAGCCATACCAGCCTGTCTTACAATTTGTGATTTCGCAAATTCAGTCATTTCTTTTGCATAGTCAGTATCTAAAAGTCTACTATTTGCATCAGACATATTTGCAGAAAAGACTTCAGCATTATTTAATGAGTGACCAAGTCTATTCATATATGAACCATAATCTGCTCTAATTGTTGCTAATTCAGTAAACGCACTATCAATTTGTGTGATTGCTTGTGAAGCAGATGCTTGAGTAATCACGGCCATGCCATCTAAAGCGTTTAAAGATCCTGCAGCTATATCCAAGTTACCAATTGAAACAGTCATAAATTGTCCATTATCTGAGCCAACTTGAATGAGAAAAGCACCAGCACCACCAGAGCCACCCGATCCATCAAGTAATTCCATTTTATTCCATTTAGTTTGACTAACAATCCTGGTGATTTCAGCTTCGAGTTGTTGGTATTCAGTGTCCATTAAAGCCAAATCATCAGTTGAATAGGTTTCAGTAGCACCTTGCACTGCAAGCTCTCTCATTCGCTGCATGATTGCAGAAATTTCTTTCGTAGCTCCGTCAGCTGTTTGCACTAGTGCTATTGCATCACTAATATTTCTGCCTGCTTGGTTTGTACCGCGAATTTGAGCAGTCATTTTCGTTGATACTGCAAGGCCTGCAGCATCATCACCTGACTTATTGATTCTAAAACCAGTGGAAAGTTTTTCCATGGTTTTAGTCATCGCACGATCGCTTTTATTCGTTGCGTTTTGTGCAACAATTGAGTTAATGTTGGTATTAACTACTGGCATTTATTGTCTCCTTAAATTTTATTTTTTTTATTAGTATTTAATGACACTGTAATTTAACTAGGTTTTACAATGACCCTCCCGCCACCTAAAAGCGTCTTTTAGGTCTTTGATTTTTTGGATTAGTAAAGGTAGTGCCAACACCTCTTTCAGGATGTTGGCACAACTGTGAAACCAAGTATTATTTATATTATTATTATTATTTTTCATATGTTTTTTCTTATTATCGTTATATGAAGCAACTTCTTTAATTTTTTTATTGAAGAAGTTGTAATACTTGGTTGGGGATAGCATTAGCTTGCGATAGCATGGCCATGCCGGCTTGTCTTACAATTTGAATTCTTGATAGCTCAGTCATTTCTTTTGCATAGTCTGTATCTTGAATTCTACTATTTGAATCAGCCATATTTGCAGTATAAATCTCAGCATTATTAAGGGAATGAGCAAGCCTATTCATATAAGAACCCATATCAGCTCTTCTAGTAGCAAGATCAGTGAGTGCTTCATCAATTTGAGTAATTGCTTGTGAAGCAGAAGCTTGAGTACTTACAGCCATACCATGAAGATCAGAAAGTAGGGCGGTTGCTCCAGTTGAGACCTCTAAATTACCAATAGTAACTGTCAAAAATTGTCCATTGTCAGCACCTAATTGAATTAGGAATGAACCATCTCCAGCTGAACCACTTGTACCATCCAGAAGATTCATTTTATTCCACTTAGTTTGTTCAACTATTCTTTGAATTTCTGATTCTAATTGCTGGTATTCAGTATCCATTAAACCTAAGTCGGCTGTTGAGTAAGTTTCAGTTGCACCTTGAACAGCGAGTTCTCTCATTCGTTGCATAATTGCTGATATTTCACTCATAGCACCATCTGCTGTTTGGACTAATCCAACAGCATCACTGATATTTCTTTGTGCCATATAAGTTCCACGAACTTGTGCAATCATTTTAGTTGATACAGCCATACCAGCAGCATCATCTCCTGAGCGATTAATTCTGTAACCCGTAGATAGTTTATTCATGGTTATATTTAAACCTCTATCAGAACGGTTAGTTGAATTTTGGGCTGTTATAGAGTTAATATTTGTATTAATTACAGGCATTTAATTTCTCCATAAATTGGGGTTTATATTTATTATCATTGAAGTAATTGTAAGACTTGTTTTGGAACAACATTCGCTGTGCTTAACATTGCCATGCTTGCTTGTCTAACGATTTCATGACGAGCCATTTGCGCCATCCAATAAGCATAGTCTGTATCCTCGACTCTACTGCGCGAATCTGATAAGTTTTGCGAATATATTTCAGTATTATTCAATGCATGACCAAGACGGTTCATATATGAACCTAATCTTGCTCTATTTGCACCGAGACTTTGAAATGCGTCATCAATTGAAGTTAGGGCACTTTGTGCATTATTTCTACTATTAATAGATAGCCCATCTAAGTCATTTAAGGCTGCTCCAGTAATAGATATATCATAAGTACCGAACTCTAAAGTAATTGTATCACCGGAATTTGCACCAACTTGCATTACAAATAGATCATCGCCAGCTTGTGAACCAACACCATTTAAAATATTCATAGTGTTATATCTTGTTTGGTCTACAATTCTGTCAATTTCATCTTCAAGTTGAACATATTCAGTTTGCATAAGTTGTAAGTCATTAGTTGTATAGGTTTCAGTGGAAGCCTGAACAGCTAACTCACGCATTCTTTGCATTAAAGTAGATACTTCATTGAGAGCTCCATCTGCTACTTGAACCATAGCGATTGCATGGGATGCATTTCTTCCAGCCATGTTTGTCCCGAGAATTTGATTCGACATGATTGCGGCAATTGCTAAACCAGCTGCATCATCACCTGCATCATTTATTCTATAACCAGTGGAAAGTTTTTCCATTGCATTGGTCATCAATCGGTCAGTATGTTTTGTAGCATTTTGTGCTACGATTGATGGCACGTTTGTGTTAATTACCAACGAATGCGGCATTAAAAAAAATCTCCGGTTATAGTTAAAACAAATTCTCACCCCCGGAGTTATAAAAAAAACTAAAAGTTCTTTTTATATCAAAACAAACATAAGCTTTGACAAGAATTATATCGGCTTGTAAGAAAAAAAACTTTAATTAAATATTTTTATCAACAACTTGACCTTTGACTTGGTCAAGAACTTCAGCAATGCGAAGAGAGACTTCTGGTGGAATTTGAAAAATCACCTTTCCAGATTCCTTATTTTCTATCTGAATGACAGGTTTTTCAGATCTAGAATCTTTACGGTAATTAAGTTGAGATGAATTAATAAGAGCAGATGATGAATTACTGGGTTTATTATTAATAGTATTCTGAACATTCTCTAGTTTAGAATTTAGTGTATCTGAAGAATTTTTCGACTCATTAATATTCATATCCATAGCAGAAACAGCACGCGACGAAACCGGTGCATTATTTTGAATAGTTCTATTGGTTTGGTTTTGACTAACGTTTTCCAAATTGTTAGAACTAATATTTATTGGCCCTGTGTTTGGTATCGTATTCATAACATTAATATTCTAATATAGCTAATCAAATTAATCGACATGTTAAACGTTAACTTTAGAAAATAAAAACATTTAAAATCAATAATTTAGTTATTTATGGCAAAATAATTCCCTTTTTTTTTAAAAATTGCCACATTTTTTCCGACATTTTATACAATTTTTGCCACTATTTTACATTTTATAACTAAATAAATCATATTTCTTTAAAAAAACAAAGGTGGCATACCAATTGCATAACTGATACGTAATTAAAAAATAGTTCTATGAGGATCAATTATGCTAAATGAATTAAAAGAATCAAAAAAGGATGTAAATCCAATTGATTTGAAAAACAATAAAGATGAAAAAGAATTAGCCAAAGAGGAATTAATTTTCAACATTCAGACTCTAGTTGCTGAAGGCAAGTATAAAGAGGCTGATAAAATTATTAAACTTTCCTTATCAAAAAATTATAATGACCCACAAATGCTGTCTTTATCAGCATTGGTTGCTGTTGCGATGCAAGA
>Ga0255759_10002331_pt1 | contig 16977 bp, 13 predicted proteins | sample 101ome_20_FD_179959 | JGI IMG/M metagenome (GOLD analysis project Ga0255759, IMG submission 179959) | Coastal salt marsh microbial communities from the Groves Creek Marsh, Skidaway Island, Georgia - 101404AT metaG (version 2) | ecosystem: Environmental > Aquatic > Marine > Intertidal zone >...
CACCCGAACTTCAGTCTTGATATTAAATTGACTCAATACACTTCTGGCACTGTCCATCACTGGCATATCAGATTCTGAGCCCATGAGAATCGCTACAAACATCTGTGTCACTTGATTACTCCACCTGGTCAAGCGGGCATTATACGGGAACGTTTGAACCAACCCCCACAAGACCAATGCGCTTTGCGACAGAGTGGCGCACACGCGAATGCATCATCGGTGGCTTTGATCTTCAACGACTTACCCAAGCCTCATGCGGTCCCGCAGCATGCGCAGCCTTGACCGATTTACGACATAGGTTTTCAGGGTCCGCGGACGAGTCTGGGCAGCTCGTTAAGGCGCGGCGCGGTGCGCAAGGTACCAACTCGATCTAGGAGAGGCTGACGTCACCATTGCAACAAGGCGGATCCTTAAGGACCAACGCTTCGTTTGGCCATATAGCTCGCGCCCAGGCGAACCACACGCGCTTTAAGCTCGAGTTGGGTCAGGATCGGGATCAAGACGCTTGGCAAGATCGAAAGGCCGTGGGCGATGGCCTCAAGAGAGAGCGGTTCTTCTCCAAGCCATTCAAGAACGTGATGCTCATCTTTCGACAGGCTGCGCTCAGTTTGGTTTTTTTCATCTGGGGCTGTTGCCGACATCAACGCGCGCTCGTCAGTCATGGGGGAGGCAGCCGCCGTTACCCATTCGGGCAGACTGGACACAACATCCCCTGCATGCTCAACCAGGACGGCGCCTTCTTTTAATAACGCATGACACCCCTCGAAGGCGCCGGCCGAGACAGGCCCCGGCACAGCAAATACCTCCCGTCCCGCGTCGAGCGCCTGTCGTGCTGAAATAAGTGAGCCACTGCGCGCCTTGGCTTCGACGACGACTAGACCCACACTTAACCCCGCAATGATCCGATTTCGCCGTGGAAAATTGGCCGGATAAGGCCGCTCGTGAGGCTCGAACTCGCTGATCAACGCACCCTTAGCAGCAATGACGTCGCGCAAGCCACGGTTCGATTTGGGGTAGTTGACCGCCAGCCCACAGCCCAAGACGGCTACCGTTTTACCCCCCGCCCGAAGGGCCCCTTTGTGAGCCGCACTGTCAATACCTCTCGCAAATCCACTTACCACAACAAAACCCGCTGCGGCCAAATCGAAGGCCAGTTTCTCTGCCACTGAGAGACCATAATGTGACGCGTTTCGACTTCCGACCACCGCAATCGATGGGCGATTCAACACGCGAAGGTCGCCCAGCCCAGACAACCTCAAAGGCGGATCGGCTAGGCTTTCAAGACCCGCGGGGTAGAGTGGAGATTGCCGCTCAATATGTTGAAGCCCGGCTAGATCCAGCGTGTCGGAAGCGGGAAGTTCTCTCATCGGTGACAGATATTCCTGCTCAGCAACCCCACACAAGTCATCCACGCAGAAGGCTGCGCCTTCGCCAGCAAAGCGCCCATCAAATTTTCGATTGAGTCAAAAAGGGAGATCCGCACACAACCAACCTTCGCGTCATTGAGGCGACTGACTATAGGCTGGTGCTGATTGGATCACTACAAGCGATAAACGCCTTATTCTGTGAGAACCCAACCCGTGTGGTCAGGGGTTTTGAATGCGATCGCCAATCAGCAAAGGATCTGAGGCCTCCAAAACCAACACATACGCCATCATGGGATAGCTGCGGTACACCATTACATGGCCTTTTGCGCTACCAGGCAGAACGATTTTTTCACCCGTCTTGGGATCGCGCATCTTGCGCCCTGGTCCTGAAACAGCGAGCACGTGCCCCTGAGCTAGCCCATGGGTGCTCCCTCGGTTAATCACTGCCGCGGCGAATCGCCCAACCCTGGTTTGATCACGCCCCAACGCGATGAGCTCACCATTCACGGGCTCTTCAGGTGGGCTCGGCGAAATCGATGGGGCCAAAGCCATCGCCTCTGATGGGAGAAGGTGGTCCCCGGGGCGCACCTCTTGGTGCATGGACACGATGGTCGCGAGATCATAGGGCGGCGCAGATCCCTCAACGTGTGCAACGCCCACCTCAACGGCTTCGACCCCAATAATACGACCCGATGTCGGATCACGATACGTTTGTCCCAGCCGATAAATGCCTTGGACTCGGTGGCGATCATTGGCAAGCCCACTGACAAACACTCGAGACCCGGTGGCGAGCAGCATTCGATCTTCCTCACCCGCGACAATGTAAGGGGCCTGATCAAAGGTCGAAGGGTCCACGATCCTCGCTTGTTTCACCCAAGCGGCAATATCTTCGGTCTGAATGAGCGGGATTGCGCCTGATAAGGGCGATCGACGAATTTCGGGCGACAGTTTGACCGCAGCCGCAGAGATTGAACTGGAGGCGCGTTCAATTCTAAGCCTCGGGCGCCCATCCACACTGCTTAAACTGATCTGGTCTCCCGGATAAATCAGATGCGGATTCTCAATCTCGGGGTTGACTGACCACAACTTCGGCCACAACCATGGCACATCTAAATAAAGACCTGAGATATCCCAAAGGGTATCGCCTTGTCGCACGATGTAGATTTCTGGCGCATCAGGTTTCACCTTGATTAATTCGCTGCCAAGGGCCTGAGATGCCAGTAAAAACAAGGCTCCGACTAACCAAAATCTACGCATGAAAGCATTCCTTAAGGCATTCGCGATACAATAGCGCACCGCTTTTATCTGAAACAGGCCGAGCCCCCTGTGAGAACAATTTTTCGGCGCTCTGCCATCGCTAGTTCTACCGTTTGAGGCAAAGCATGTCCACCTTAACCATTCTTGAGTTTCCAGACCCCAGACTTCGGCTTAAGGCAACCGCAGTTTCAGAAGTCACCGACGACATTACGTCGCTCTGTCAAGCAATGCTTCAAACCATGTATGACGCCCCTGGAATTGGTCTCGCGGCGACCCAAGTCAATATCCAAAAAAGAATCCTCGTTTGTGATGTCAGCGACGATCAGAGTGAACCGCTCGTATTCATCAACCCTGAAATCCAATCTTCCGAAGGCGAAGTTGAGACACAGGAAGGTTGCCTCTCAGTCCCGGGCTTTTATGAGCCTGTGATACGGCCAGATTCGATTACCGTCAAGGCGCTAGACCAAAAAGGGGATCCGTTTGAACTGAATGCTGAGGGCTTGCTGGCGGTGTGCATTCAGCACGAAATCGATCACCTCGATGGTCGATTATTCGTTGACTACCTCTCCTCGACCAAACGTCAAATGATTCGCAAGAAACTCCTCAAGCAACAAAAACTGAGAGACTAACCCTCATGCGAATCGTCTTTGCAGGGACGCCTTCGTTCGCCGCTCATCACCTAGACGCGCTTATTACGTCTCAGCACGAGGTGGTCACTGTCGTGACCCAACCGGACCGACCGGGGAAGCGGGGGAAAATGCCCATCTCCTCGCCCGTAAAGCAAGTTGCGCTTGCCCACGCGCTGCCCGTCTTACAGCCCGAATCAATCAAAGGTGCGATGCTGGAGCCTTTAGCAGCAGACATTCTTGTGGTTGTGGCCTACGGCCAGATTTTACGCCGGCGAGCGCTAACCGCTACGAAACACGGCGCTCTGAATGTGCATGCCTCTCTCTTACCGAGATGGCGGGGCGCGGCACCCATCCAAAGGGCGATTCAGTTTGGCGACACCTCGACAGGGATTTGCATTATGCAGATGGATGAGGGCTTGGACACTGGGCCTGTCCTCCTGCGTCAAGAAATTCCCATTGACGAACAAGACACGGCCGAATCGCTCACGCACAAATTAGCTCAAATTGGACCGCCTGCACTGATCGCAGTACTCGATCAGCTAGACGCGCCGACCTTAATGCCCCAAATACAAGACACAGAAGGCGTCACTTACGCGCATAAGCTGCATAAATCCGAGTCGTTAATCGACTGGAAGAAACCAGCGAGCGAGATCGAACGTACCGTTCGCGCTTTCCAGCCAGACCCTTTGGCCATGACCCGACTGACGGGTGCCACCTTCAAGATTCTAGCGGCGACGGTAACGAAACAGAGTGCTGGCTCGCGCCTAGCGCGCCCTGGGACCATCGTTGAGATCTCCAAAGCAGGCCTCGGCGTTCAATGCGGAGATCAGATCTTAACGGTACGCTCGCTACAAATTCCCAACGCTAAAGGTAGCGTGATGACAGACGGCGAACTCAAAAACCTCGGGTCCTGGGGTTTGCGCCCGGGCGCGATGTTTGACGAGTTATCGCAAGATTAATCGCAGGCGCTATGCGACATTTCAAGCAAGAAGTCTCTGCAACCCTCGACACCGTCTCAAAGGGCCGTCCTTACTCCGGCGACGGCCTGGATGCGCTGGGTAAACAAGTGCTTCGGCGGGTACTGAATCACTATTATGAGTATCGTTCGGCTATCAGCCTATTATTGAACAAACCGTTACCGAAAAAGCATGAGGACTTGTATTGCTTACTTCTGGTTGGGATGGCTGCCATCGATCATCTTCATCAGCCGGCCCACGCCAGTGTTAATGCCGCGGTTGAAACGGCCAAAGTGCTCAACAAGGCGTGGGCCAAGGGGCTTGTCAATGCAACGCTCCGCACATTCATTCGCAAGCGAGACACCCTTCTTTCAAGCGATGCTGCTTCCGAAGAAAGCCGTTGGAATCACCCAGAGTGGCTCATTCAAGCGATCAAGAGCGACTGGCCTCGCCAATCCGAATCAATTCTTGCTGCAAACCTCAGCCAGGCACCCATGACGCTAAGGGTCAACGTTCAGCGGACTACAAGAGATGCATACACAACGTTGCTGGCGAGCGAAAAACTCGAATTTTCTTTAAGCAATCAGTGCGATTCAGCGATCCGTTTAGCCCGACCTTTACCAGCAAAGGAGTTGCCTAACTTTGAGTCTGGCTGGGTGAGCGTTCAAGATGAAGCCGCGCAACTCGCATCGATCCTCCTCGCACCAAGCGAACACGAACGGATTTTGGATGCCTGCGCAGCGCCCGGCGGCAAGGCCTGCCATTTGCTTGAGCTCATGCCGAGTATTGACCTTGTGGCACTCGATATTGATCCCGCACGCTGTGAACGGATTGAAGACAACTTCAAGCGCTTGTCACTCAAAGCAACCTTGCGTTGCGATGATTTGATTACATTTGCAAAATCTAGCCAAACATTCGACGCAATCTTGCTCGATGCGCCCTGCTCCGGGACGGGTGTCATCCGTCGTCACCCAGACATTAAGTTGCTGCGTCAGCCCTCGGATATTGTTAAGCTGGCGGCGACCCAAAGTCGGCTACTCGAGGCCTGTTGGACACTCCTAAAGCCAGGGGGCCGGCTGTTGTACGCGACGTGCTCGATTCTTCGCACGGAGAACGATGTGGTGATCGATCAGTTTCTTCAGAAAACTCCCAACGCGACTTTGACGCCCATCGCACTGCCCGGCGCCTACTTGTCCTCGCGCGGCTTACAGTATTTCCCTGAAATCGACCGACAAGATGGTTTCTTCTATTCGCTTCTCGTAAAAAAGGTCTGAGCCTGAATGAAGATCATTATTCTTGGTGCTGGGCAAGTTGGCGGCAGTTTGGCGCAAAATCTGGTCAAAGAGGCGAGCGACATTACGTTGGTGGATACCGATGCCGAGCGACTGAGAGAGTTACAGGATCGCTACGATATACGGACCATCTGCGGTAGAGCCTCCCACCCTTCAGTTCTAAGGCAAGCTGGGGCTGAGGACGCGGATATGTTAATCGCGGTCACTAATTCCGATGAAGTCAACATGGTGGCATGCCAAGTCGCTTACAGCGTGTTCCATACCCCGACAAAAATCGCCAGGGTCAGAAGCCGCGAGTACCTCGCAGGCGGCGGCATCTTCAGAGACGACGCCATGCCTGTTGACCATATCGTCAATCCTGAGGAGATCGTCACACACGATATTAAGCGGCTCATCGATAACCCTGGCGCGCTCCAGGTGATGGATTTCGCTGGCGGCCAAGTGAAATTGGTGGGTCTTCGCATCGAGCTTGACAGCCCACTCGTCAACCAAGAAGTCAGCGCGCTGCGATCAATTGCCGATGGGGTCGATGCACGTGTTGCCGCCATTTTTAGGCGTGATCGACCGATGATTCCCGAGGGCAATACCGTACTGGAAGCAAGGGACGAAGTGTTTCTTATTTCTGCAGCGGCCGATATTCCACCTCTCATGAGCGCGCTCCGCAAAAGCGAAAGACCGAACAAACGTGTGGTCATCGCAGGCGGCGGTCACATTGGTGAAAATCTGGCGAGGCAGTTGGAGCATCGTTATGGCGTCCGGGTGATTGAGCAAGACCGTAACCGCTGCTTCAACTTGTCGGAAACACTCGAACGCTCCATCGTTCTGAATGGGAACGCCTCTAACAGGGAGCTGCTCATTGAAGAGAGCATTGAGGACACCGATATTTTTTGCGCCATCACCAATGACGATGAAGCCAATATCATGTCGTCTATGCTTGCCAAAAGTTTGGGCGCCAGACGCGTCATCACGCTGATCAACAATCCGGCTTATGTCGATCTGATCGAGGGTCAAGATATCGACATCGCAATCTCCCCACAACTCGCCACATTGGGTGCCATTCTGACTCATATACGGCGTGGAGATGTTGTCAGAGTCCATTCGTTGCGACGCGGTGCAGCCGAAGCGATTGAAGCCATCGCGCATGGAGATCATCAATCCTCTAAGGTGATTGGCAAGAGCTTAGGTGAATTGAATCTCCCCTCCGGCACCAATGTCGGCGCATTGATCCGCAAAGACAAAGTTATGATTGCACACGACAATATCGTGGTTGAGCCTGACGACCATTTCGTTCTGTTTTTGGTTGATAAAACCCGGATCAAGGATGTTGAGGCTCTCTTCCAAGCACCGGTTAGTTTTTTTTAGCCCATGCGTCTTGGCGTCACACTCCGAATTCTAGGTACGCTCCTGGTTTTCTTTAGTGCCACGCTGATTCCGCCTGCCCTGGTATCAGTGATCTACCAAGACGGTCTGCTCCTAACCTTCCTGGAAGCTGGCCTGACCATCTTCCTTTTTGGTGCGGTGCTCATGGTGGGATTCAGGCGCTTTGCCAATGAACTCAGAACAAAAGACGGCTTCCTTGTCACGGCACTTTGTTACTTCGCGCTGGGCGCCTTTAGCGCGCTGCCCTTCGTTTTAAACCCTGTCCTCGGGCTAACCTGGGTCGATGCGTGGTTCGAATCTTTCTCTGGACTAACGACCACCGGGGCCACCGTCATCACCGGGCTGGACGCACTCCCTGAATCACTCCTGTACTACCGGCAGCAGCTCCAATGGCTTGGCGGCATGGGCATCATCGTTTTAGCAGTCGCTATATTGCCCATGCTTGGCGTTGGTGGTATGCAACTCTACAGGACAGAAGCCCCCGGCCCAGTCAAGGACAGTAAGCTGACTCCGAGAATCAAGCAAACCGCGCTCGCGCTCTGGTCTATCTACCTCTCCTTGACCTTAGCCTGCATGGTCGGATACTGGGCTGCGGGGATGACCTTTTTCGACGCGTTGTGTCACAGCTTCAGCACCGTTGCCATTGGCGGTTTCTCAACGCACGATGCTAGCCTCGGTTATTTCGATTCGCCTGCCGTTGAGTCCGTCGCGGTGGTCTTCATGGTGCTATCGGCATTCAACTTTGCCCTTCACTATTTTGGGTTTCGGGATCGATCGCTCAAAGCCTATTGGCGAGATGAAGAGGTGCGTGCTCTCTTGATCATCATGGCCTCGGCTGTTGTGTTGGTCACGCTGGTCCTCACTGCTCAGGGGCTGAGTGGCAGTGAATCCTTTCGATTGTCGTTATTCCAGGTCGTCTCAATGTTTACCACCACTGGCTTCGCTACCACATCATTTGTCGACTGGCCCGGGGTCGCCCCTTACGTTCTTTTGTTTGGTGCATTCATCGGCGCTTGCGCCGGTTCGACGGGCGGTGGGCTCAAAGTGATCCGAGTTTTACTGGTCTACAAACAAGGGCTCAGAGAAATCTATCGCCTAATCCATCCCCAAGCCGTATTTCCGGTCAAGTTCGGTCAGCGCATCATGACCGAGAACGTCATCCAGGCGGTCTGGGGGTTCTTGGCCATCTACGCCTTCATCTTTTTTGTCTTGCTTATGACTCTGTTGGCAACTGGTTTAGATTTTGAAACGGCCTTTTCCGCAGTGGGTTCTGCGATCAATAACCTCGGGCCGGGTCTTGGCGCCGTCTCATCGCATTACGGTGACATTCCAGATACGGCAAAGGTGGCGCTCAGTATCGGCATGGTGCTTGGCCGACTGGAGATCTTCACTGTCTTGGTGCTATTCACCGGCATGTTTTGGCGAAAATGAGCATGGCTGCCGCCGAAAAGTGGGATGAAATTTATACGGCCCGGTTGGCCCATGCGCACCTGGCTCTCGGAGACTTAACACCTAATCCCTTCTTAGTGCTCGCTCAGTCTTATCTCCCCAAGCAGGGTCGAGCGCTTGATCTGGCCTCAGGTCTCGGCGGGGATAGCCTGTTCCTCGCAGAGCAAGGTCTCGAAGTTGATGCATGGGATGCATCGTCCGTCGCCATGGCTTGGCTAGAAAGTGAGCATCGTCGTTTAGGTCTGATGATCCGCACACGTCGGATCGATATCGACCCATCTGCATTCGATCATCACACCTTTGACGTGATCCACGTCCATCATTTCTTAGATCGCTCGCTGTGTCACTCGATCGCAGCGGCATTAAAACCCAATGGAATACTCGTGTTTTCGACCTTTCTCACGCCCTTTGGCCTCTCTGAGACAGAAAGGGCCGCGCTCCCAGGGCCAAGCCGCTCAGATTACAGACTCACACCGGGAGAGCTGGTCGATCTATTTCCGACGCTCAACCCCGTTCTACACCTAGAGACACCGGATGGTGAAAGCACGAGTCAAGCATTACCAAAATTTCACAGCCTTTTAGTTGGGCAGCGATCATCTTTTTAGGTAGGGATCGCTTAGCCCTTCTGGCTGTCGCTTAAACCGTTTGTACTCCCACTGATACTGAGCCGGCGCCTTGGCAATTAAAGCCTCAATCGCCGAATTGAGATCTGCTATCGCTGCGATCTCATCCGGATTGTTGAGACCGTCAAAAGGCACCAAATGCAAGTCGAAGCGTCCATCTGCTCGCCTCAATAGCCCCATGAGAACAACCTTTGCTCCGGATTTTTGAACTAACCGATGCGCCAAACGGTCAGTGAAGGCGGGACGTCCAAAGAAAGGGGCAAAGAGACCACTGTGTGGCACTTGATCTGGCAAAACCGCGACGGTCTCTCCTTTCTCCAGACGCTTGAACAACTGGACAATGCCTCGCGGCGTTGTGGGGACCATGTCGTTGCCAAATTGCACCCGCAAGTGATGAATAATGGCGGCCATTGCCGCTTGTCTTGGCGGCCTGAACAACGCCGTGAGCTTCTGCCCCTGAGCCGCATGGTAGGCATTAAACAGCTCCCAATTCCCAATGTGGGGCACCATCAATAGGACCCCTTGCGACTGACGACACAAAAGTTGAAATATCTCCAGTCCATGCGTCGAATGCACCCACTGGGCTAATGACCCTCGGTCGCCGAGCCAAACTTTCGGTGTTTCGCAGGCGGTCATTGCGGTCGCAATTAAACTGTCTCGACAAAGCGAATCTCGCTCCTGCTGCGTCAAATCCGGGTAACACAACGAAAGATTTATCTCAGTCACTCGGCGAGCGTCTGAGCCCAGACGCCAAATCATCCAGCCGGCTAAATGCCCCATGATTTGCAGCAGGGGTCGAGGAAGCCAGCTGGCAACGTAGAAGAGTCCCAAGATCAGTCGCTGTTTCATGTTGTCATTCTCACCGAACGCCGTGCCAGCGCGTCTAGTTTAACCAAGGTCCCTGCTAGATGTGGGCATACAATTGATCGCGATTGAGATTTCGGCTGTGGTTACCCTGGTTTATCTCCGTTGGTCGGGCGATGGCTACGGAATAAGCTATAATCGCCGGCTCTAAAATAGAGGGCACCATGGCCAACGTAAACACCTTCCAGGATCTGATTCTGTCGCTTCAGCACTACTGGGCAGAGCGAGGCTGCGTTTTGATGCAGCCTTATGACCTCGAAGTCGGCGCGGGGACCTTCCATCCGGCCACATTCTTACGAGCGATCGGACCTGAGCGATGGTCAAGTGCGTATGTGCAGCCTTGTCGAAGGCCCACGGATGGACGCTATGGCGAAAATCCGAATCGCTACCAGTACTACTACCAATATCAAGTCGTGATGAAGCCGCACCCTAGTAATTTCCAGGAACTCTATCTCGAGTCTCTTGAATACTTGGGTATCGACACCAAAAAACACGACATTCGATTCGTTGAAGACAACTGGGAATCACCTACATTGGGGGCTTGGGGTCTCGGTTGGGAAGTCTGGATGGACGGCATGGAGATCACTCAGTTCACCTACTTCCAGCAAGTCGGCGGATTGTCTTGTGACCCCATCATGGGAGAGATTACCTATGGTCTTGAGCGTCTAGCCCTTTATTTGCAGGGTGTCGAGGACTTTCAGTCTCTGGTCTGGTCCAATCACGATGGCAACATCGTGACGTACGCGGATGTGTTTCACCAATACGAGGTCGAAATGTCCGCTTTTAATTTCGATCAGGCCGATGTTGCAGGCCTTCATCAGCAATTTGATTTTTTCGAGCGAGAATCTTCCCGGTTGCTTGATGCGAACCTACCCCTACCCGCTTACGAATACGTCATGAAAGCCTCCCACGCTTTTAACCTACTGGATGCCCGAGGCGCTATTTCGGTGACCGAGAGACAGCGTTTCATACTGAGGGTGAGAACGTTAGCGCGAGCAGTTGCCCAGTCGTATTTTGATTCTCGCGCGGCAATGAATTTCCCTCTGGCTAATGCTGACGATCGTGACCGAGTACTGGAGCGAATGGCATGAGCGATTCCGCACCCTTATTACTCGAGCTGGGCACAGAAGAGCTCCCACCAAAAAATCTGCGCCAGCTCGAGCAGGCATTTGGAGACGCCTTCGCGCGAGCCTTAGGGCAAGAGGGATTTACATTTGAAGGTTTGATGACCTTTGCAACGCCTCGCCGGCTAGCGGTGCTTCTGGACAGCGTCCAAATCAAGCAAGCTGAACAGACGATAGAGCGACGCGGGCCTGCGCTCAGTGCAGCCTATGACGCGTCGGGTCATGCCACCAAGGCGCTGGCTGGCTTCGCCCGTTCATGTGGTGTCGAACCAGACACCACGTTCGAAACGATCGAAACAGATAAGGGCGCCTGGGTCGTTTACCGGGCTCAGGTTGAGGGACAGTACCTAAGCGATCGGCTTCAGGTCATTTTGGAAGCCGTGACTGCGAGTTTACCCATCGCAAAACGCATGCGCTGGGAAAATCTCGGCGCTGAATTCGTGCGCCCCGTGCGTTGGGTTGTGGCCCTGATCGGCGAGGATGTCGTACCCATTTCGCTCTTCGGATGCAAGGCATCAAACATTTCTCGCGGTCATCGGTTTATGAGCCACGGAGATATTGCTCTCAAATCGCCGAGCGAGTACGAGCAGCTTCTCAAGGATCATTTCGTTGTAGCCAGTCTCGGGCAACGTCGGGCCATGATCTGGGAGGGCATTAAATCAGAAGCTGCTCGATTTGGGGGCGTGCTCGAGGAAGATCAAGCACTGCTGGATGAGGTCGCATCACTCACCGAGTGGCCTGTGGTGTTATCTGGCGCGTTTGATCCAAGCTTCCTCAGGGTGCCAAGCGAAGTCCTAATTTCAGCAATGCGTGAGCACCAACGATACTTTCATCTACGAGATGCTTCTGGAGCGCTGTTGCCCCGGTTCATCACGGTTGCCAACATCAAAAGTGAAGACCCTGATGTCATCATTCGAGGCAACGAGCGGGTCATTACGCCTCGACTTGCTGACGCAGCATTTTTCTACGACAAAGATCTTTCCCAGCCACTATCTCGCTGGCTAGAGCGGTTACACGCCGTCGTCTACCAGGCAGACCTGGGTACGTATTTTGAAAAAGCGCAGCGACTGGGTGAACTGTCCAAACGCATTGCCCGATTACTGGGCATCGACGAGGCTCTCTCGGAAAGAGCGGGCAGGCTGGCGAAAGCGGACTTAGTGTCCGGCATGGTGGGAGAATTTCCTGAATTACAGGGCATCATGGGCGAATACTATGCCATTGCCTCTGGGGAGCCCACTGACATCTCGAGTGCGATCAAAGAACACTATCAACCCCGCTTCTCGGGTGATGTGCTCCCGACTAAGGATGTGAGTTGTGTCGTCGCCCTTGCAGACCGACTGGATGCGCTGGTGGGACTGTTTGGGGTTAATCAGCCTCCGACGGGCAGTAAAGATCCGTTCGCACTCAGAAGACAGGCGATTGCGGTGGTGCGGCTGTGTGTCGAGAAAGGCATCCGCCGCCCCCTTTTCGATCTCGTGGACGAAGCGGCCAACGTGTACAACCGCGGATTTGATACCAGCGCAGTCAAGACTTATCTGCTCGATCGGTTTGAGCAATGGAGTTTAGATCAGGGTGTCTCGGGCGATGTTGTCCGCGCTATTGTTGGTCGGAATGATCCTACGCCCTGCCTTTATCAGAGTTTCGAGGACATAAGTACTTTGCAGGATTTCAAAACAGATCCTTCTGCGGCGGCACTCATTCAAGCCCAAAAGCGCATCAATAATATTCTTGAAAAGACGGATATCGCGGCTGACAGCACCATTGATCCGTCCATCTTTCAGCATGCGGCTGAATCAGAGGTTGTCTCGCTGGCTCAAAAGCTGTTGACGATGAGTGATTCTCCTTTGAAGGATCGCTTGGACGTCCTTGCTGGAGGACTACCTGATATCGAAGGCTTCTTTGAACATGTCCTAGTCATGGCGGATGATCTTGCGGTGAGGTCGAATCGGCTCGCATCCCTCAGAAAATTGCGGAACGCGATCAATCAAATTGCCGACTTATCACTGTTGGATCCGATCAAATAGCTACACGTCTAGGTTTGCAACCGCCAACGCATTCCGCTCGATAAAGTCACGGCGAGGTTCTACATGGTCCCCCATCAGAGTGTTAAAGACCTGATCTGCGGCAATGGCGTCTTCAACCGACACACGAAGCAAGGTTCGATGCGAGGGGTCCATCGTCGTTTCCCACAGCTGGTCTGCATTCATTTCGCCAAGGCCTTTGAATCGCTGCCGACTTTGGCCACGTACGGCCTCTTTTTGAAGCCACATGAGCGCTTCCACCAGATCGTCTGCTGCTTGAGTCCGTTCACCCTTGTGCACAGTGCTACCGGCGGGTACGGCAAGTAACATCTCTGCACCGAAAGATGCCAGTGCTCGATAGTCCTGCGAGCCAAAAAAGTCTCGAGTAAAGACGTACTGTCGCTCAAACCCGTGATTGACAACCGCCACCTCAATTTGGGCGCCTCCGTCAGCGTTAGCGGGATGCACCGCGACCCGATACTGGAATTGGGCATTCTGTAGGGCCATCAACCGCTCACTTAGCTGGCTGGAAAACGCCTCGATCGTCGCCATATCGCCATTAAAGGCATCAACAGAAAGGATTGGCAAATAGAGGAATTGATCCAACACCGCTGCCGGGTACACACGGTCGAGCTGATGGATCCGTTCTTGAGTCCGCTGGTAGGCAAGGGCCAGTGTGCCAAGCTGCTCCGACGTTAACGCAGTACCATCGGGCAAAACCAGGCTCGCTTCGTCTAACGCCAATTCAAGCGTAAATGCAGTGAGTTCGGCATCATCTTTGATATAGCGCTCTTGGCGGCCCCGCTTCACCTTGTAAAGGGGCGGCTGCGCAATGAGAACGTGGCCGCGTTCGATAAGTTCGGGCATGTGACGGAAGAAAAAGGTCAGCAACAGCGTTTTGATGTGTGCGCCATCCACGTCAGCATCTGTCATAATGATTATTTTATGATATCGAAGTTTATCCGCATCGAATTCATCACGCCCAATGCCGCAGCCCAGCGCAGTGATCAGGGTGGCAATCTCAGCTGAGGACAACATTTTATCGAAACGAGCTTTTTCAACGTTAAGTATCTTGCCTTTCAAGGGCAAGACCGCCTGGTTATGGCGATCTCGGCCTTGCTTTGCAGAGCCACCGGCCGAATCGCCTTCCACTAGGAAAATTTCTGATTTTGTTGGATCTCGCTCCTGACAATCTGTCAACTTGCCCGGCAAACCGGCAATGTCCAGCGCACCCTTACGACGCGTCATTTCTCTCGCCTTCCGTGCTGCCTCTCGTGCTCTCGCGGCATCAATCATTTTCTGAACAATCGCCTTCGCCTCTTGCGGGTTCTCCAGCAAGTAATCGCCGAATGCTTGTCCCATTTCTTGTTCAACTGCTGGCTTGACTTCAGAAGAGACTAATTTGTCTTTTGTTTGAGAGGAAAATTTTGGATCTGGCACCTTGACAGAAATAATCGCGGTCAAGCCCTCTCTTGCGTCGTCGCCAGTGGTACTGACTTGGGCTTTCTTTCCTAAGCCCTCTCGCTCAATGTACCCGTTCAACGAGCGAGTCAGTGCGGCTCTAAACCCTTGAAGGTGCGTTCCACCATCACTCTGAGGAATGTTGTTCGTATAGGCTAATAAGGATTCTTGATAGGAATCGTTCCACTGCAGCGCGATCTCAACGCCGATACCGTCTTCACGCGTGGTTTGAAAGTGAAACACTTGATTCAAGACCGTTTTATGCTCGTTTAGGTAGTCAACGAAGGACTTCAAGCCGCCTTCGAATTTGAAGACTTCAGACCGCCCTGTGCGCTCGTCCGTGAGATGAATACCCACACCAGAATTCAGAAATGAGAGCTCCCTTAACCGCTTGGCCAAGGTTTCATAATTGAATTCAATATTGGTAAATGTGGCTTCGCTGGGTTTAAACCGGCATCGTGTTCCAGTTTTGTCCGTTTCTCCCACGGCTCGGAGGGGCGCTTGGGGGTCTCCATGGCGATAGACCTGTTCCCAGACCTTTCCTTCTCGCCAAATCGTCAGGGTAAGCTCGGAAGACAAGGCATTAACAACGGAAACCCCTACCCCATGCAAGCCACCGGAGACCTTGTAGTTACTATCGTCAAACTTACCACCCGCATGAAGGACCGTCATGATGACTTCTGCTGCAGACCGACCCTCTTCCTCGTGCATATCTGTAGGAATACCCCGACCATTGTCTGAAACGGTCACTGATTGATCTAAATGGACAGTGACGTGGATCTCGGAGCAGTATCCTTCGAGCGCTTCATCTATCGAGTTATCAACCAGCTCTTGCACCATATGATGGAGCCCGGTGCCATCGTCCGTGTCGCCGATATACATGCCTGGGCGCTTCCGAACCGCCTCCAAGCCCTTTAAGACTTTGATGCTGCTCGAATCATAGGTTCTCGAGTCACTCATACGGTCCTCCTTCGATGGCGCTGATTATACCTGGTTTCACGTGAAACACCCGCCCTAATTCCTGGCCCCAATGCGCCTGAAGAACCTCAAGCGAGGTACCAGTCACAAAGATCTGATGCGGTAGTGCGCTCAAGGCTCGAGCCATTTTCCGGCCGTTGTCTAAATCTAATTCAGCGCCAAAATCATCTAGCAGCAAAACTAAGCGGGACGAAACAGTGGAAGGTAATAAGCTGAGCTGGGCAAGCTTTAAGATCCAAGCAAGCACTTTAATTTCGCCGCGACTACACACCTGAGCAAGCGGCAGCTCCCTACACCGTAAGATCAAATCAGCACGATGAACCCCTCTTTGCGTGAATCCACGCTCCTGATCAGAGGATTCGCTCTCAAGCAACGCTTCATGCAGAGTCTGCTGGCTTCCCCAGCCTTTTCGATAGTCGAGGGTGATATCTTCCCGCCAACCAAAAAGGTCCAACCAGCGCGAGAATGCGTCGGATAAGCTTTGAATATGGCCCTTTCTCAGCTCGTGAACCTGCTCACCATAACGAGCATAAAGCACCAACCACTCTCTATCGGCGTCCCGACCTTTGTTTTTACGAAGCATCGCATTTCGCTGCTGCAGAGCCCGAAGGGTTTGCGTCCACGCAAGCCGAAACTCTGGTTTCACGTGAAACAATCCCCAATTCATCAACCGTCTTCGCCGCTCCGGTTCACCCAGCAACAGCTCGATTGTTGTTGGGTCCATAATCTCAACAGGTAAGGTCTCAGCGAGCGAAGAAGTTTGTGAAACAGGCGTTTGGTTAATTTTCGCCTTCATCACTTGGTCGCGAGACCTTTGAATAGCGATCCACTCGCCAGTCGATAACTGTGCTCTTACAAGAGAAGACGCCGCGCCATGTTGAATCATGGACAAAGCTTGGTTCGAACGCGACGACCGGCCCGTGCTAAGACAATAAATAGCCTCCAAAAGACTACTCTTTCCCGCCCCATTGCCCCCAACGACACCAACGACTTTATCCGAGACTGAAATACTTTTATCCGGAAGGTTTCGAAATCCTCGAAACTCCAGAGACACTAGCCCCATGGAGCTCGAACCTCGATACCAGTGACGCGCTCCGCGCTATTGGATTCGTGGGTTTGAAGACTAGACCACCGAGCTATCCAGCTAATGTCCTTTAATGCTCGGCTTTGGTATCTGATCACGCTATCAGGAAACCCTGGTCAGACCGTTTATAACTTCATCGGCATAATGACGTACAAGGCCTGGTCTGCCTCTGGGTCTTCAATCAGCGCGCTGCTATTCGAATCATTGACGGTTAGCTTGACTTGCGAGCCTCGCACTACGTTGAGGACATCCTGCAAATAACCCACGTTAAACCCGATCTCGAGCTCGGGGCCACTGTAATCAACAGGCAAAGATTCTTCAGCATCTTCTTGCTCCGGGTTGTTGGTCGAAATCTCTAACAGCCCTGATTTGAACTGAATTCTCACGCCGCGGAACTTCTCGTTCGAGAGGATCGCAGTTCGGTTGAGCGCTCGCTTAAAATCCAGCTTGTCAGCAAGAATCACCTTATCCCCGTCTTTGGGGATGACGCGC
>Ga0255759_10002338_pt1 | contig 16946 bp, 13 predicted proteins | sample 101ome_20_FD_179959 | JGI IMG/M metagenome (GOLD analysis project Ga0255759, IMG submission 179959) | Coastal salt marsh microbial communities from the Groves Creek Marsh, Skidaway Island, Georgia - 101404AT metaG (version 2) | ecosystem: Environmental > Aquatic > Marine > Intertidal zone >...
TTATTGCCCGTTCTACAAAAACTGGAGCCGTTCTAGCAGTCGGAGATGATGCAAAAGAAATGCTTGGTAAAACTCATGAAGGTATTGAAACGATAAGACCGCTAAGAGATGGTGTTATTGCTGACTTTACTGCAGTGGATGAGATGCTTCAGGGTTTTATTAGAAAAGTAAATTTAAATAGACTCACAAGACCTAGAATGGTTATATGTGTTCCTTCTGGAGTAACAGAAGTTGAAAGAAGAGCTGTTAGGGATTCCGGAGAAAAACAAGCAGCTAGAGAAGTATTTTTGGTTGATGAGCCTGTAGCTGCTGCTATTGGTATAGGTCTTGACATTAGTAAGCCAGTTGGAAACATCATTGTTGATATTGGTGGAGGAACCACTGAGGTTGCTGTTATTTCTCTTAACGGTGTTGTTACTAAAAAAGCAATAAGGGTTGCTGGAGATGAAATGGATGATGCCATTCAACATTGGTTTAGAAATGAGCACAAATTAGAAATTGGCGCCCAAACAGCAGAGCAAATTAAGATTTCAGTTGGATCAGCAATGAGAACACGATCAAGAAATATTCTTGTTAAAGGAAGAGATTTAGTATCAGGTATACCAAAAACCATTGATATTAGAACTGATGAGATAAGACAAGCATTAAAAGATCCTGTTAAAAGAATTTTAGATGTAATAAAAGATGCTTTAGAAGCTACACCAGCTGAACTTTCCTCTGATATAATTGATAGAGGTATTGTTCTTGCAGGTGGGGGTTCTCAACTTAGAGGCTTAGATCAAGTTCTTAGAGAGAAAACTGGTGTTCCTGTAAATGTTGCTGATGAGCCTCATTTAGCAATTGTTAAAGGTTGTGGTGCAGTCATCGAAGATTTGGAAAAATATAAGCATGTTCTGCTCTAAACATGTCTAGAATCCAATTAATTTTTCAAAACTACCAAGAAAAAATAACCCTAGCTTTTTGCTTAATTGTTTCATTTACACTCATCTTTAATAATGATTCAGATTTAATTAAGAATGCTAAAATAAATTCTTTAAATAGTTTTTCATTTCTCTATCAGCCATTTAATTGGCTAGATAATCAACTTTTTTTAAATAAGAAATTAGAAGTTTTGTCCTCTGAAAATTTACGTTTAAGTCTTAAAAATCAAGTGCTTAAAGTACATGAAACTGAAAATATTCGATATAGAGAGTTTTTAAATTTTAAAAGAAGAGAAAACCTTGATTTTGTTGGCGCAGATGTTATTTCTAAGGGCGTTACTGCTAACATGTCATCAGTTATAATTAATAGAGGATCAAATGACGGAGTATCAAAAAACCTCCCAGTTCTTTCTTCCAATGGAGTAATTGGTAAAATTACTGCAGTATCTAGCTCTACATCCGAAGTTCAGCTTATTAGCGATGTCAATTTTAGATTAAGCGTTAAAATTGCTCCTGATGAAGTAGAGGGTATAATGAGGTGGATTAGAGAAGATATTTGTGAAATAGCCGAACTTAAAAAAATATCTGATATTGAAATTGGTGATATTGTTCTAACCTCTAATCTTAGTATTTATTTTCCTCCTAATCTTCCGGTTGGTGAAGTTGTGAGTATTTTTGAAAAGTCCGATAGCTCAAATAGAATTGTTACAATGAAATTATTCTCTGATTTATCTACCATAAATCAACTATTTGTATTGTTGAATGAGGATGTGAAATGAGTTTTTATTTAAAGTACTTTCCAATAGCTGTTCTGTTGCAATTAATATTTTCAGAACTACTCACTATAAATGGCTACCAAGCTAACATCATGCTGATATATGTAATTCTATGTTCAATGCCTCTCGGCAATACTTCACAATCTACTTTATGTGGTTTTTTAGTAGGCTTATTTACTGATTTTGTTCTTTTCAGTGGAGTTTATGTTGGAGCGTCGAGTTTGGTTTTTTCAATTTGTGGATTTTGGGCTTCAAAAATAAGTTTTAATTTTGCATTCAGAAATTTTGATATTTACTGGATTTCTTTTGTGCATCTCGGTGTTTTCATTTATTCATTATTTAGATATGATTTTTTCTTTTTTAACGATTTTTTCCTTTTCTTAAGCAATTGGTTTTTTGTCACATATTTTACATGTTTCGTTGGATTTATTGTAATTACACTCTTTTCTTTAAAGGACAAGATTCTTAATGCTTAAAATTGAAAATAAAGCAGATATTTTTCATTACAGGACACTATTATTTGTTCTAGTTTTATCAATATTAACTCTTCTTTCTAGGTATTTTTATCTCCAAGTAATTGAATACGAAAGATACTCTTCCAAGTCTCAAGTGAATAGTGTAAGAGCTCAGGCTACTTATGCGCCGAGAGGATTAATTTTGGATAGGAATGGAGTTGTATTAGTAGAAAATTATCCTACATATATTTTAACAGTAACGCCATATGAGCTTGATAACAAAGAAGCACAATTTCAGATAATTTCGGATATAACTGATATATCAATTGATGAACTTTCAAGAAGGTATAAAAAGTATAATCAAGGAAGATTTCTACCTACCGTCATTGCAAAGAATCTTACTTTTGCTGAGATATCTCAAATTGAAGAAAGGCGTTTGGAGCTTTCTGGTTTTCAATATAAAAGATTTGATGAAAGGCTTTACAATGATGTTCTTAAAGATGCACATTTTCTTGGTTATCTTAGAGAGTTGGATCGTGAATCAATTCCTTTTTTGGAAAAATCACAGCTATATCGAGCTGGCGAACTTATTGGATGGCAGGGCCTTGAGAAGCAGTATGAAACTGAATTGAGATACTCTAAAGGAATTGAATATATTGAAGTTGATACCTATGGAAGAGAAATTAATACGATTAATGAAAATAATATTCCAGCCTATCCAGGGAAAAATTTAACTTTATCAATTGATTCTAAACTACAACAGTTTTCTAAGAATCTTCTCATTGATAAAAAAGGAGTCATTTTAGTTTCTAATGTTGATACCGGAGATATCTTGTCTATGGTAAGTAATCCATCTTATAATTTAGATATTTACCGAGGAGAAACAACAGACTCAGATTGGAGTAATTTACTTTCGGATGAAGACAAGCCAATTATTAATAGAAACATAGCTGGCCTGTATCCTCCAGGATCATCTTTTAAAATTATTACCGCCTTTAACCTTATAGAAGATGGACTGTTAGATCCTGAAGATAGTTTAATGTGCACAGGTTCTTATATTCCTCCAGGAAGTTCAAATACATTCAATTGCTGGAAAGAAGACGGGCATGGATTGGTTGATTTGAATAAGGCAATCGCTCAGTCTTGTAATGTTTATTTTTACGAGACAGTACAGTTAATTAAGTTAGCAGATTGGACTAAAACAGCTAAAATATTTGGTTTTCAAAATAAAACTGATATTGATCTCCCTAATGAATTAATTGGACAAATTCCTGATAAGGAATTTTTTATAAATACTTATGGAAGATGGGGCTGGTCTGAAAGAGGGGTACTATTAAACTTAACGCTTGGTCAAGGAGATATCTTAGTTACTCCATTGCAATCATTGAGATATATTAATCACATTGCATCAAAAGGTAAGACTGCTAAGCTTAAACTGAATGCTAATAAAAAAGTTGAATACTATGATAGCATACTCCTTGCAGATCAAACATGGGATAGGGTTATTAGAGGATTATATGATGTAGTTAATTCGGAGGGTGGAAGTGGATGGAGAGCAAAGCAATCAGAGGTAAAATTATATGGTAAAACAAGTACTGCTGAGAATCCTCACGGAGAACCGCACGCATGGTTTAATGGTTTCTTTGATTTTGAAGGACAGACATATTCATTAGTTATTTTAGTTGAGAATGGAGGCGGGGGAGGAGCAGTTGCTTCGCCGATAGCTGGAGAGATTGTAAAATTTTTTACAAGTGAGCAAGTTGAAATGGTTAATAAATGAGCTTATTTAATAATTATATTTATGGATCTAATGATTATTTGGGTAGATTATATTTAATCGTATCATCTTTAATTACTTTTGGACTTATTACTCTTTACAGCATTTCTTCTGATCCATTATCAATAAATAGTTCATTTATGAGACAACTTATTTTTATAATTTTTTCATTATTTGTCTTCTTCATTCTCAATCAAATTAATGTTAAAACCATACATGATAATTCAACTTTAATTTATATTATTTCATTTTTACTATGTATTGTACCGTTCTTTTTAACACCTGTAGAAAATACTTATAGATGGATAGATCTTGGATTCTTTTATATTCAACCAGGAGAATATTTGAAGTGTGCTACAATTATTTTAATAGCAAAATATCTTTCCAATCATCAGTTAGAAGTTAAAGAAGGCTATATAGTTTTTATACCAATCTTAATTGCACTGTTATCATCATTTTTAGTTTTAAATCAGCCAGACTTGGGAACAGCAGTTATTATTTTTGCTCCAGTATTACCCATGATGCTTTGGGCGGGGGTTAATGGTTTTACACTTTTTCTTTTGATAGCTCCTGTAATTACCATTATTGCCGCTTCAAACAATATGATTTTTAATATTTGGGGAGTTCTTATGTTTATTATTTTTTTAGCTTTTCAAGGAAGTCTTTTAAAAAGAATTCTAATTTATTTCGCAAATATTTTTACAGGACTATTATTCCCTTTTTTTTGGAATGATTTTTTAAATGGTTATCAAAGACAAAGATTTATTGATTTCTTTAATCCTGATATAGACCCAATGGGATCATCCTATCATATAATCCAAAGTATAACGGCAATTGGTTCTGGTGGATTGTTTGGAAAAGGTTGGGGTCAAGGCTCTCAAACTCAATTAAAATTCCTTCCTGTACAAGAATCAGATTTTATTTTATCTGTAATAGCAGAAGAATTTGGTTTTTTTGGTATAGCAGTTATAATGTTTTTATTCTTTATGCTCGTTAAAACCTTATTAGATATTGCTTTTAAATCATCTGACTATTTTTCATCTTTAGTTATAATTGGCTTAACATCAATCCTTTTCTCACATATAATTGTTAATTCTGCAATGACTATAGGTTTAATGCCTGTTAAAGGACTACCAACCCCATTTGTTTCAGCTGGCGGTTCTTTTATGTTGCTTTGTTTTATTATTCTTTCCTTGGTGACAAATTTCTCGAAAAATTAATTATTATTGGCAGTTGTAGTTTTGGTAGTGTTTCGTTAACTTCTTTTGCTCATTATCATGGTTAAAAAAATCTTTTATATCAATAGCGAAATGGAGCCATTTGCGTCGGTTTCTAATTTAGCAAATCTTTCTGTAGATGTTCCTCTAGGCTTACAAGAAAAGGGAAATGATGTAAGATGTTTAATGCCAAAATATGGTTTTATAAGTGAAAGAAAATATATTTTAAGAGAAGTTATTAGACTAAAAGAAATTCTTTTTGATTTTGATGAACAAAGTTATGAATGTTCCGCTAAAAGCGCCTTTCTGCCTAAGTCTCGTTTGCAAGTTTACTTTTTAGAAAACAAAGAACAGTTTGATGATTTAAATAATTTACTTTTTAAATCAAAAAACGGAAGATTTCTATCTGATAATGATATAAGGTTTGCAATTTATTCACTTGCAGCAATAAAAATGCTTCCTAATCTTTTTTGGTTTCCAAATGTAATTGTATGTAATGGATGGACATCAGCATTAGTACCTTATTTGCTTAAAAAATTATCAAAAAATGACAAAGACCTTTTAAAGATTAAAACAATTTATATCACTAATTCTTTAAATAAGGATGTACTTTTTGATTATTCAAATCTTCCTTTTAATCCTGAAACTTTAAAGGAATTGAAATCGTATAACTTAAATCAAATTGGTTGTGCAAATGCTGATGCAACAATCATAGTAGACGATGAAGAAAAAGTTTATGGAAACATAATGAAGACTAAAATTTTTAAAGATTCAAAATCATGCTCGCACGTTGACATTTCAAAGTCAGATGGAGATTCTTCTGCTCTTTTAGATGAAATTGAAAAAGTTATTAAGGCTTTATAATCATATGTTCAGATTCATTTTAGATGCCAAAAAATTGTTAATTTTAATGATTTTTATTTTTTCTTGTAGTGAAGAAACAATTCTTTATAACGAAATCGAAAATAAGGAAGGAACTATAAAGACAGCTTCATTACCTCAAACAAATAATAAATTGTTTCAGTCTTTTCCTTCATTTTCATCTAATACAAAGCTTCATTTTGGGAATGTTAAAGATTCAGAAAATTTATTTTCTCTAGTTCAAATGACTTTGTTTTCAGGAAATATTCCACCAGTGAGTTTAGTTGATCTTTTAGCCGACTCCATTCAGGTAGATAGCGCTATGGTATTTTTTCAAACCTCTGATTCTTTGCAAACTGATTTTACCTTAGGTCTTTATTCAATTATTGCGGATGATGATAGTGTATTTTCTGACTCATTAAATTATTATACTCAAGATAATTATATTGATTTCGAAAATAATTCTTTGCTTTTAAATACATTAAATCTTTCTCCTGAAATTGTTGCACCTGACACAACAGGACCTGATTCAATCAAATTTATGTTTGAATCAGATTCGGAAAATTTAGATTTACTTAAAGAGTATTTTTTTGATGCTGATTCTTATCCAGCGAGAACATTAATGCTCAAAGATGAAGATGGATCATTGAATGAGCTATTTACAATTGAAAGCAATGAATCTTCAAATGGACCCAAGATGAGAGTTTGGTATAAGGCATTTGTGGATGAGGAAACTACGCTAGATACTTTTATTACTTTCTTTTCTCAAGCAGATATTAGCGTTTTTGTTCCACCAGCTATTGAAGACAATGATTTTAAATATATTACCTTAAATTCTGGCTCAGGTCTTAGGTCAATAGTTGAATTTAATCTAGATATTATTGATTCACTTTCAAGAAATGAGCTTTTCAAAAACTCTAATCTTATTCTTGATGTTGAAAATTCTAACTTAAATGAGGATGACGAGTTTTATGTCATTGTATCAGCTTTACAGGACTCTGTTCAAAATTGGGGATTTTCATCCCCATTTATTGAAAACGATCAAGAGTTAGATAATTTCTCTTCGGACGCAAATTTTATCATTTCAAGAAAAATCGAGGACAACCAAGTTAAAATTCCTATTCAAGCTTTTTTACAAGGTTATAAAAACGGTCTATTCCAACACAACGAATTAATGCTGTATAGCGCTCCAGTAAATAGTCCTTTTGATAAAGTTAGATTAAATTTAAATGCAATTGAGGTTATGTATGTTGAGCCGTAAAATCTTTATAATATTTTTTATAAGCTTCATTTTTCCTCAAAATGCATTGAGTGGTTATGGTTTTGGCTCTTCTGTTGATAACAGCGACGCTGCATCTTTGGGTGTTTCAAATGAATTGTTACCATCATTTAAGAGTAAGGTTTCTTTATCTAACCCATCAACCTGGCATAATTTACTTTTTTCATATTTGAATACTTCAGTCAACGTTCAAAATTCAGTTTTTCAGTCTGGTAGTAGTACCAACTTTTCTTTTTCTTCAGCTAAACTGATTATTCCATGGAAGCAAAAGATGGCATTTGGGGTTTCTTTTGAGCCATTTCTTAATAGGGAAGTAGCAATAAGCGATAGTACTTTTTCATCATTTTCATTTAATGATGAGGATATTTTATTTTCAAGAATAAATAGTTCATCCGGAGGTCCATCAAAAGGCCAGTTATCATTTGGTTACAAACTTAATGAGATGAGTAGTATTGGAACTAGTCTTAATATTATTTTTGGTTCTTCAAGAAGTACCAGAAATCTTTTAATTGATGATGAAAATCATCTTCTACAGTCAAGAGATTATTTTTCAGGAAACATGATTGATTTATTTTATTCAACAAACAGACTTAAAATAAAAGAAAAGCCAATATTTTTATCTCTCGCATACAGTATGCCGCTAAACGGTATTGATATTGAAAATGATTCTTATCAAGCATTTATTGATTTGAATGATAATAATTATCACGATGTAGATGACTTTCCAAATGTCGGTCAAGCTCTTTTACCTTTAACCCAAAATTTTAAAGATGAGTTAAAAATCCAATCATTGATAGTAGGAGCAGATTATGAATTTAGTCCAAGAAAACATTTACAGTTCGAATTGTTACAACTAAGTAATAATGGAAAACATAGTCTCAATAGCTCTATTTATGGAGGACATATCAAAAATAAAAGTAAGCTAAGTTTATCATATATTAAATTTGCTCAACCATTTTCTCGCGATCGTTTTAATTTTAAAGCATCAATGTTTTTTCAAAATTATGAAGTTAAAAATCTTGAAAATATTAATGAAGTTGGTTTAGGTTTAGGAGTAGGTTATAATTTTGGTATTACTGGAAATCAAATTGATTTTGGCTATAAATATGCTAATAGATCAGGCGTGCATGTTGTAGGAGACGAAACTCTTCATATGTTTAATGTTGGTATAAGCATTGGAGATTTGTGGTTTGTTAAACGAAGAGAAATTTAAATTGATAGGGAAGTAGGATGAAAAAATATTTATTCATTATTATCGCAATTTTTACTTTTAGCTCAAATTTAGACGCACAATGTAAAAGAGGCGAACAATTAAGAATTACTAATGATGTTGAAATAAAAGTGGTTGATTGTAGAGAGGCAACTAGATTGATTTATAATGAAGGTTGGTATCCATATTCAATTGAATATGAACAGGAAGATAGATGTCCTCAACTCTCAAGTAGTGCTGCGGAATATTATAGGAGTAGCAATTGGGAGCTAAGCGCTCAATCCTATTCGGATTTGATGGAATTGAGGTGTGACCAATGGAATTCAGATTGGGTAAATGCTGATGATGTTTATCTTTATTGGTCAATAGCATTACAAAATCTTGGAAAATTTGAAGAATCTGAAAAGGTGTTGACTAAAGGCCTTCAGGAGCTTCCTGATAATACCTCCTTGATGACAAGATTAGCATATGCTTACAAAAAACAAGATAAAATTGATGAAATGATTATTGAGTATGAGCGTTTAATGGACTCTGGATCTAGAGATATAGATTCGCTAAGAGATCTAGCCAAGGCTTATGGAAAGCAGGGTAGAACAGATGAACAAATTTCTGTTTTAAAGAAGGTTTTAAATATTGATCCAAACAACTCTTCTGTTCAGTCAGAATTGGCAAGAGTGTATGAAGATTCTGGCGAAGACCCACTTGAAATTTTTAAGGCAAGATTTGAAGAGAATCCTGATAATGCTTCCTATGCAGTTGAATATGCTGAAAAATTATTATCTAATGGTGACACTGATGAAGCAATTGATGTCCTTGAAAACGCTTTAAGTTACAATCGTGACAATAGTATGGTTTATATGTCTCTTGGTAAAGCTTACAACGAAAATTCTGACTTTGATGATGCAGTTGATATTCTTGAAGATTTATTTGAGCTGGATAGAAATAATTTTAGAGTTGCATTATTAATTTCTGTAAACAGTATTGAGATGGACGATTTTGAATCTGCGTATGAATGGGGTCAAAAATCTATGAAGATTTCAAGAAATAATGCCGAATCTTTGGCTCATATGGGCAATCTTTATTACAAAGCTATGCAGTCTTGTAGAGGTGATAATTTTTCTCGTTCAGATAAAATTGTAGCTTCGCTTGCTTACGAATATTTTGTTAAAGCTGAAAACAAAGGAAATTCAAAATATTTTAAGCAAAAAAATTGGTTAGAAGAAAATGAGGTTTTATTTAGTTATGCTGATTGGTTTATGACTGATAAAGATATTCAAGCTTCTGGTAAGGTTTCTCCTAGCGGAAGATGCTATGAATGGGTTTCAGAATCTTTATCTAAACAATCAGATTGGTAATCAATGTCAATTGTCAAAGAAAAAGACAAAAAAATCTATGATATAATTCAGTCTGAATTAAATAGACAAAATGGCTATTTAGAGCTGATTGCATCTGAAAATTTCACTAGCAAAGCCGTTCTTGAGACTGCAGGTTCTGTTCTCACAAACAAATATGCTGAAGGCTATCCTGGAAAAAGATATTACGGTGGATGCATTCATGTTGACGAGGCTGAAAATTTAGCGATTGATAGAGCAAAGAGACTTTTTAAGGCTGAATATGCCAATGTCCAACCTCATTCAGGTTCATCTGGTAATATGGGTGTTTATCTTGCTTATTTACAGCCTGGAGATTGTATTATGGGCTTAGATTTGAGTCATGGTGGACATTTAACACATGGATCTAAAGTAAGTTTTTCAGGTCAAATTTATAATTCTGTTACTTTTCAAGTAAAGCAAGATACTGGATTAGTAGATTTTGATGACTTGTTAAAAAAAGCTAGAGAATACAAACCAAAAATTATTATTTGTGGTGCAAGTGCTTATCCAAGAACAATTGAATTTGAAAAATTTAGGGAAGTTGCGGACGAAGTAGGAGCATTTTTGCACGGAGATATTTGCCATAATTCAGGACTAATAGCTGCTGAAATGCATCCTTCACCATTTCCGCATTGTCATGTTGTTTCAACAAGCACGCATAAATCTCTTAGAGGTCCAAGAGGTGGTATAATTTTGCTTGGAAATGACTATGAGAATCCATTTGGAAAAGTTGCACCAAAATCAGGAAGAGTTAAAATGATGTCAGAGCTAATTGATAGCGCTGTTATGCCTGGAATGCAAGGTGGGCCGCTTATGCATATCATTGCTGCAAAAGCAGTAGCATTTAAAGAGGCGCTTGAACCATCTTTTAAAAATTACATAAGAGCAGTACTAGATAATGCACAATGTTTTGCCGAGGAGTTTAAGTCTAAAGGGTATGAATTAATTTCTGGTGGAACAGACACTCACTTGGTATTAATTGATTTACAGAACAAAAATATTACTGGAAAAGCTGCAGAAATTGCTCTTGACGAAGCAGGAATTACCGTAAATAAAAATATGATTCCCTTTGATCCCAAAAGTCCATTTGTTACAAGTGGAATTAGAATTGGTTCTCCAGCTATGACGACTAGAGGAATGGGTGTAGATGAAGTTAAAATTATTGTTGATTTAATAGATCAAGTCATTTTAAATCATGATGATAAAGAAAAAATTCAATCAGTTAAAAAGCAAGTCAACGAGCTATGCTCATCTTTTCAGATATATGATTAATTTATTAAATAAGTTTTTTGTTCGTAAAACCCCTCTATTTTTGATTTTAATTATTTTGAATGGTTGTGCTGTAAACAATAAAATGATGCTAGGGTCAGAAGTGGCTGAAATTGCATTACCATTATCCTTCGAATCTCAAAAAAGGAAAATTCAAAAAAATCCTAATAATCAACTTTTCTACCTTAATGCATCAAAAAGTCGAATAACGTATGCATATGGAATTTTGATGGAAAAAGGAGATAGATTAATGTACAGTGACTATTATAAATCCAGAGATTATTATGCAAAATCCTTGGATTTATTTGTTATTTCTAGAAATTATTTATTTAATGCTCTAGAAATTAAATACAAAAACTTTGTTCAAAAAATGAGGAACAAAGAAGAAATAGCTTTTGAAACAGATGATATTGACTATTTATATTGGTTGAGCGGTTCTCTGGCAGGATCAATTCAAGCTAGTCAAGGAGATCCTCAATATTTAATTGATTTACCTAATATAAAATGGTTGCTAGAAAGTGCCATAACTGTTGATCCTGATTGGAAAAATGGCACGCTTAGCGCTGCTATGATGAGTGTGTATTTAAACGACTTAAGTGGTGATAAAAATGCTCAAAAAACAGCTTTATCATATTTTGATTTAGCTGAAAAACAATCAAATGGCTTAAATGCTTCAATATACGTCACTTTAGCAGAAAATTATGCTGTGTCAAAACAGGATAAAAAATTATTTATTGAGCTTCTGGATAAGGCAATAAATATTGACTTAAATAAAGATAAAAGTTTGAAACAATCTAACAAATTATCTCAGTCTCGTGCCAAATGGTTAAAATCAAGAGTAGATGATTTATTTTATATGTAAATTATTTTTATGAAAATATTCAGAAACATTTTAACCCTCCTATTTTTATCAAATATTATTTTTGCAAGACCCATAGTAATTAAACTTGCTACTGTAGCTCCAGAAGGTACTGAATACTATAATCTTTTATTTGAAATGGGTCAAAGATGGCAACAGGAAACTGGAGGTCAAGTACAATTAAGAATTTACCCTAATGGAGTTGTAGGGGGAGAAAGAGATACAATAAGAAAAATGAGAGTAGGGCAGATACAAGCTTCAGCCATGTCTTCAATAGGTCTTGCCGAATTGACCGATCAAATTCAAGCCTTTACACTGCCAATGGGCTTTCAAAACTATGAAGAAATTGATAAAGTAAAATCTGTGATGTTTGACGATATTTCAGAAGGGTTATCTCAAAGCGGTTTTAAATTACTTTTTCTAGTTGATATTGGTTGGGTATATTGGTTTTCTGCTGAAGAGATTTCGGTTCCTAAGGATTTAATGGATGCAAAAATTTATACTACGGCTGGTGATTATATTTCAGTTGAGCTTTTTAAAAAATTTGGATTTAATGCTGTACCTGTTTCAGAAACTGATATATTAACATCTCTTCAAACTGGAATGATAAATAGCATGCAAACAGTGCCAATTTTATCTCTTAGTTCAGGATGGTCAGCTTTGATGCCAAATATGCTTGATCTTAAATGGGGAGCATTTGTTGGAGCCGTTATTGTTGACGAGAGAGTATGGAAAAAAATTAAACCTGAACATCAAAAAATTATGATGGAAATAGCAAATGACATTGGAAAACAATATCAAAAAAGTGGAAGAGAAATGGAAAAAAAAGCTATTGAAGTCATGCAAGAGTATGGTTTGAAGATTAAAAAACCTTCAGATGAAGAAATTGCTGTTTGGAATGATTTCAAAGATGAAATTACTCCTGATGTTGTAGAAACATTCTTGTCGACCGACATCTATGAAAAAGTGATTTCTGCTATAAATGAATAATTATTTAAATAGAGCAATAGATTGGCTTTGTTTACTTCTATTTTTGATTCTTATTTCTTTTCCAATATTTCAGATTCTTGGAAGATATATTAGTTTTTTTTCAATTCCAGCGTCCCAAGAAATTGTTCAACATATGACATTATGGATTGGTTTTATTGGCGCAGTAATTGCAGCAAGATCTAATAAATTATTATCCGTTATTAGAGAGCCTGTGTTTGATTCTTCGACAAAAGTTGATTGGCCTAAATTTTTTGTTCATGTTTTTTCGCTATCAATTGTATTTGTTTTATCAATATCATACTTAAAAATGATACAGATTGGTTTTCAGTATCCAGACTATATAGCGCCATATATTCCTACATGGTTTGCTCAGTCGATAATTCCAATAGGACTAATTTTAATCTGGTATCAAATGATAATGACTAGTAGTACAGATTTAAAATATAGAGTTTTGTTGATGCTAATTTCAATTATACCAACTATAATCCTTTATTTCTGGCAGTTTCCACTAGCGAATCCTCTACTTCTATGGACTAAGGTATTATTTGCAATTTTATTAGTAGCTTTTGGACTTCCAATTTTCGTTCTTTTAGCTTCATTATCAATTTTCTTTTTTTTGTCAGAGCCTTCAGAGTGGGCAACAAACTATGATTTAATTTCTACTATAAGTGATAGCGCATATAGAATAGTTGTTTCTCCAACATTAGCTGCTATACCAATATTTACCCTTGCTGGATATATTTTAGCTGAGAGTAGTATTTCAGAAAGATTGATTAGATTTTTTAAGGCTAGTCTTGGATGGCTTCCCGGTTCAACTGTTCTTATAGTTGTGCTTTTATGCGCTTTCTTCACTGCTTTAACAGGAGGTTCAGGAGTTACAATTCTTGCTTTAGGAGCAATACTTTATCCAATTTTAATACATGATGGGTATTCTAAACAATTTTCATTAGGAATAATTACTACTGCTGGATCATTAGGATTGCTTTTTCCACCAAGTCTTCCGGCAATAATTTATTCAGTTACTGCTGGAATAAATCCATTAGAATTATTTAAACAAGCATTAATTCCAGCAGTTTTTTTAATGAGCATAATGTTTTTTTATGGTCTTTATAAGAGACCAAAAGGTAAATCAGTTGATAGATTTGTATTTAAAGATGCTTTTGAAACTGCAAAAATTGCTAAATGGGAAATTGCAATACCTTTGCTTATAATTTTGAGCCTTTTTTCAGGTTTTGCCACTCTTGTAGAAAGCGCCGCATTATTAGTTTTATATGTGTTAATGGTTGAGTTGTATATTTTTAAAGATATTTCACTAAAAAAAATACCTAAAATTATAATTGATTGTTCTACTCTTGTTGGTGGAGTATTAATCATTCTTGGTTTTGCCATGGGATTTACTGGCTATTTAGTTGATGCACAAATTCCTCTAAAAATTCTTAACTTTGTTCAAAGTACGATATCATCAAAAATTATATTTTTACTAGCGCTAAATATTTTACTGTTAATTATTGGTTGTCTGATGGATGTATTTTCAGCAATTATTGTTGTTGTACCATTAATTGCTCCTCTTGCAATTTATTTTGGAATAGATCCTTTTCATTTAGCAATTATTTTTATTGCTAATCTTGAACTTGGATATATTACCCCTCCTGTTGGAATGAATTTATATTTATCTTCCTATAGATTTGAAAAAGATATGCCAACTATTTATAGTGCTACATTACCGTTCTTTTTTATAAGATTAGTAGGAGTAATGTTGATAACATATATTCCTTTGTTCTTTTACTGATTTATATTTATCTTTGTTGTACTATGAGAACAAAACACATCATTTTATCACTAATTTTATTTTCCCAGATTACTTTGGCTCAAGGTCAAGCAGGTTCATTATTTTTAACCATTAATCCAGGTGCTAGATCAAATGCTATGGGAGAGGCTCAGATTGGTGTTGCAAATGACGCATATGCAACATACTATAATCCTGCAGGGTTGACCAATCTATCTTCAAAAGAATTTTCTTTTATGCATACCAGTTATTTGCCAAACTTGGCTGATGATATGGCTTATGATTTTCTCACATTTGCTATGCCATTTAGAGAAGGTGAGTCCATTGGTGGACATTTTACCTATTTAAATCTTGGCGATCAAATAAGCACTGATGCAAACGGTAATGAGCTAGGTTCTTTTTCTAGTTACATGTACGCTCTAAATGTCTCTTATGCTAAACAAATTGATGACTCTTCATCCTGGGGTATTAATGGAAAATATTTTTATCAAGAATTAGCAGTCATAAATAGTCTTGATGCTTCAAGCGGTAGCTTTGCATTGGACGTTGGCTATTTCAAGCATAATGCAATGGATAATCCAAATTTAAAGCTTGGAGCTGTATTAACTAATATTGGCCCTGGTGTAAGCTTTAATGATGGCGAAGAGGATCCTTTGCCAACACGCTTAGGTGCAGGTATGTCATTGTTGACCCTCGAAGGTCAAGCTCTTATTGCATTTGATTTAAATTATGAACTAAATGATCAAACATTTGTAACTAACTTAGGATTAGAATACTATTTAGTTGAAGACTTTGCACTTAGAGGTGGCTTTATGAGCGATCCATCAGGTGACTTAAATTACACAACTCTTGGTTTAGGTGCTGATTTTGAATCAATTGGTTTTGATGTAAGTTATGTGATGGGTGGAGAGCTTGATCCTCATTCTGATATGATTAGGTTTTCATTGAGTGGTTCTTTTTAATACTTATCAACTTAAAAGGTATCTCTAAAAATGAGAATAATACTTATTTGTATCTCAATCATTATTTCAAGCTGTGGTATTTCTAATCCATTTGATGATAACATTCCATATAAGACTCGATTTGATGATGGATTAGCTTTCTTTGAAGAGGAAAAATATGTTAAAGCTTCTCAACAATTTAATATTATCGTTGATAGAGCATCACATACAGACTTAGGTGATGATGCATTATTTTTCTTAGCTGAATCATATTTTCTAAATAAAGACTATGACCTTGCTCTTGTTGAATTTGAAAAGCTTGTATCAAGAATGGGTTTTAGCCCTTATATTGAAAAGTCAAGATGGAGAATATGTGAAACACTTATGTTGCTGTCTCCAAATTTTTATCACGATCAAGAATCGAGTAAAAAGGCTATTGCTCAGATACAAGATTTTCTTGATGACTTCCCTAATTCTGAATATTCTAAAGATGCAGACAAGCTTATCAATGAATTGCGAACACGTTTAGCCGAAAAAAATATGGAAACTGGAAAGTTGTATGTAAAGCTTAAAGCTTATGATTCTGCGATTGTTTCTTATAAGATTGTTGTAAATGAATTTTATGACACTAAGTTTTTTAATGATGCTAATATGGAGATTATTAGATGTCTAGCACTTCAAAAGAAAAGTGATGAGGCAAAGCAGTATTTGACTGATCTTGAAATAAATGAGAAATCTATTGTTACAGATTCATTTAAAGATCAAGCTTTGAGTGTTATTAAAGATAACTCTTAAAAAAGGGCATAATATGAAAACATGTATTTTTGGCGGAACTTTTGACCCTCCTCACATAGGTCATCTACTTATTGCCCAAACAATCATTGAATCTGAAAACTTTGACAGATTAATTTTTTTACCAGCATATTTATCTCCAGTAAAACAAGGCAGAGAAATGTCTGCACCAGAAAAAAGACTAAAAATGCTTGATATGGCTCTATTAAACAATGATAATTTCGAAATATCTGATTTTGAAATTAAGAAAGGAGATATCAGTTATACTATAGATTCAATTAAGTATTTCAGAGATGAGCTAAATATTGAAAAAAAAGACCTTTACTTTCTTATGGGAAGTGACACTTTGATGGATTTCCATAACTGGAAAAATCCTAAAGAAATTCTAGATTTATGTAATATTATCGTTGCGACTAGACCAGGATTCACTCCAAGCAATAT
>Ga0255759_10002343_pt1 | contig 16932 bp, 17 predicted proteins | sample 101ome_20_FD_179959 | JGI IMG/M metagenome (GOLD analysis project Ga0255759, IMG submission 179959) | Coastal salt marsh microbial communities from the Groves Creek Marsh, Skidaway Island, Georgia - 101404AT metaG (version 2) | ecosystem: Environmental > Aquatic > Marine > Intertidal zone >...
AGCGATTTTCCAATTTCCCCATGAGTAACAAGTAAGAAAGCAACCATTTTAATTATTTAGATGTTTTATTGATCCATCATCTTGATGATGGCTATAGTTCTTTTCTTTAAATTTGATTATTTGACGATCAAGTTTGTTGATAACAAGCTCTATAGCATGATACATGTTTTCATCTGTAGCATCTGCATGTAAATCTGCTTTTGGAAGATGGATAGTAACTTCAGCTAAATGATTTATTTTTTCAACGGTGAGGGTAAATCTTGCATCTATAACATGATCAAAATGCTTAGTAAGTTTTTCAAATTTCTTTTTGATATGCTCCTCTAGGGAATCTGTAATATCGATATTGTGGCAATTGATTTGTAAATTCATTATTTTTTACCTTTCCTATGATTTGATGGGAGAATATTTAAAATTTCTCTATATTTAGTAACAGTTCTTCTTGCTATTGTTATACCTCCTTCTTTTAATAATTGAACAATTCTTTCATCAGAATATGGTTTATTTTTATCTTCATGTAAGATTACATCTTTTATTTTAGCAAGGATTGATTTCGAGGAGATAGCATTATTATTTTCAGAATATTCTCTCCCAAAGAAAAATTTTAATTCATATAGTCCATGCGGGGTCTTGATGAATTTATTAGTTGTTACTCTAGATATAGTTGATTCATGTAGCTCAAGCTCTTTAGCTATATTTTTTAGAATCATTGGTTTAATATAATGTGGTCCATGATCCAAAAATGACTTTTGTTTCTTCATGATTGCCCTAGCCACTCTTAAAATTGTAATTGAGCGCTGCTCTAGATTTTTTACCAACCATTTTGCTTCTTGAAATTGTTCTTTAAGAAACTCATTATCCTTAATTAAATCTTCATGCTCTTCATTTAATTTAATTTTAAAAAATTCTTCATCATTAAGATAAACTTTCCAATTATCTTTATCTTTTAAAACAGTGAGATCATGATTTATGTATTCAGTTTGTAATATTTTTTTAAAAGCAAGTCCAGGTTTAGGATTGAGTTTTTTTATTAAATTAATAGCCAGGACAATATTTTTTTCACTATCGCCAATTTTCTTCGTTATTTTTTTAATTTTATTTGTAGCTAAATCATTTAAATATTCTTTAGCTATTTTTTTTGCATTGGCAACTAAATTTTTATTATCGTTTATATTTTCTAGCTGTAAAATTAAGCATTCTGAAATTGATCTTGCTCCAATCCCAGGTAGGGAGCAAGATTGTATGTCATTAATTAATGATTTGATTTCCATTTCTGAAACTTCAGGTCTAAGAGGAATATCTTTAATCAGATCAAGGTTGCTCTCTAATAAATACCCGTCATCATTAATGGTATCAATTAAATAATAGAGGATAACCTGGTCGCGCTCGGAATAATTAAATAATGCAATACTATCTATTAGGTGGTCTTTTAAATTAATATTTTTAGTTTGATTGCTAAAAATATCAAAAAAATTTTCTTCTTCGATAAATGTTTTTTGAGAGGCTTTATAGTTTTTATTTGATAAATTTAAATTGTCATTATTACCCTCGATATGAAGGAAAATATTGTCTTTTAAATACTCCTCTATTAGATCATTAATCTCATTTTGAGATGCTTGAAGAAGTTTAATTGATTGCTGAAGAAGAGGAGTGAGCTTTAATGATTGATTAAGCTTTAGGTTAAGGCTAATTTTCATATTAAAGAGTGAAATTTTTACCTAAATATATTTCTTTTACCTCTTCATTATTGATTAAATCATTAGGCTTGCCGGACGCAAAAATTTTTCCTTGATTTACTATAAAAGCTTTATTGCAAATCCCTAGTGTTTCTCTAACATTATGATCGGTAATTAAAATCCCTATACCTTTTTTTGATAGCTGTTTTATTATCGCCTGAATATCAAGAACTGCAATAGGGTCAATACCAGCAAATGGTTCATCAAGTAAAATGAATTTTGGGTTCGTTGCAAGACACCTTGCAATTTCTACTCTTCTTCGCTCGCCTCCGGATAGACTTATGGCTGTGTTTTCACGAATATGCTCAATATTTAGTTCCTTTAGCAATGCATTAAGCTTTTCTTTTTGTTTGATTTTTGATTTTTCATTTAATTCGATTATAGATAGAATATTTTCAGAAACATTAAGCTTTCTGAAAATTGAAGGTTCTTGAGGTAAATAAGAGATACCTAGTTTAGATCTTTTATGAATAGGCATTTTTGTTAAATCTTTTTGTTCAATTTTTATTTGGCCATGATCAGCTGCAATTAAACCAACAATCATATAAAAACTTGTAGTCTTACCTGCTCCATTAGGCCCAAGAAGACCAACAATTTCTCCACTTTTAACGTTTAATGAAATATCTTGAACAACAATATTTTTTTTAAATGATTTTTTTAAATTTTGAACAGATAATTCAGCCATGTATTAATCTTTCGGTTTAATGATTGCTTTCGTCCTACTTTTTTTACCATTTTCTTTTGTTGACGACATCGCTTGCGCAACTTCAGCATTAGCGTCGTATGTAATGTAGTCTCCCACCACAATATCTTTTCCTCTTATTACTTGAGCATTTTTAAAAAGGTGTATTTTGTCCATATGCCCATCATATTCAATTCTTAATGCTTTACCTTGAATATATTCACTAGAACCCTCTATCTTTTGTTTGAATGTTGTTGGATTTCCTAAAGAAGTACTATGTTGAAACCCTTGCTTATCTTGCCTAACAATTAATTCATCCGCCCTAATCAAAAGCGTACCTTGTTTTAAAATAACATCACCAGTATAAATACTTGTACTTTTTGCATCATCAACAGTCATAGTATCAGCCTCAATTTCAATAGGTTTATCTCTATCAGCTTTTTCTGCATACAAAAAAGTATTTGAAATTAAGAGAGCAAATATAATTACTAACTTATTTTTTTGGTTTTTCATAATGTACTTTTACATTTTTAAGTAACTTAATTGTACTTTCTTTTTTATCATATCTCATACCAGTTGCACTAATTTCAATGTTAGGCTCCTGAATTAGTTTCACTGGTAGATTTGAAGTCACAATTTCCTCTTTTGTAAAAATATCCAATTGATTAGTATATAAATTAAGAGCTTTGCGTGTGTTTGTTTCAAGTCTTGTAAGCACAACATTTTTTTGAATGATTATTTTTTCTAAATCACTTTTTATATGCCCTTTTTGACCAATTATTTGTGATTCAGGCAATCCATTTTTGAATCTCACATATTTTGGTAATTTTATAGTTGTTAAATTTAAATGTTTGAAGTTTTTCATTTCATTTCCAGATAAAGTGAATTTAGTTTGGCCACTAGAGTTTGTCTGGCGAGTGTAGAAGTTTTTTAAAAAAAAGTCTGGAGATCCTGTAAGTTTATTATTTTTTGGTGATAACTCTTTGTTAACTTCATTTTTAAGATAAAAACTTGAGAGAGCAATTATTAAAATAAATAAAAGTACAAAAAAAGCTGAAAATTTACTTTCCATTTAAATTACTTTAGCTTTTAAAAGGTCTTGTAGGTTAAGTGCACCAACTAAATTATTATTGTCGTCAGTCACTAAAAAAGAATTAATTTTTGATGCTTCCATTTTATTTAAGGCTTCAACTGCTAGCTGAGTTTCTTTAAGAAATTTTGGCTTTTTTGTCATTATTTCAGAGACATTTGTGTCTAAAGAGTAATTTTTAAGAAGTGCCCTGCGTAAATCTCCATCTGTAAACATCCCAATAAGTTTTTTATCAATATCAACTACTCCTGTAAAACCTAACATTTTGTTTGAAATTTCTTTTATTGCATCAATTATTTTGGCCTCTTCACTTACGGACGGAATATCATTGCCTCGCCTCATGATTTCGCCAACTTTGATAAAGTTATTTTTTCCTAAATTGCCACCCGGATGAGATTTTCTAAAATCATCTGCAGAAAACTCTCTTAATTCAAGAACACATATTGCCAAAGCATCTCCTAATGCAAGTGCAACAGTAGAACTTGCGGTAGGGGCAAGCCCAAGAGGACATGCTTCTTTTTTAACATTAAGGTTAATGTGTAAATCACTTTCCAAGCTCAGTGTTGAATTTTCATTATTAGTTATGGAAATTATATATGCACCTAGCCTTTTAATATTTGGGAGGATAGATAAAAGCTCCTCACTTTCACCTGAATTACTCAGAAATATAACAACGTCATTTTCTAAAATCATTCCCAGATCACCATGGCTTGCCTCACCAGGGTGCATAAAGAATGATGCAGTGCCGGTACTAGAAAAAGTTGATGAAATTTTTCTTGCAATATGTCCAGATTTTCCCATCCCACTTAAAATTAACCTGCCATTACATTTTAAAATTTTTTGAACAGCAAGATCAAAATCTGAATTGATATTTGATTTAGCATTAAGAATTTCTTCAGCTTCAATCGTTAAAACACGTTTGGCTAGTTCAATTATTAAATTTTTATCTTTAACCATCTTCATATATAGATTTTTTTAAGTGATATATTGTTGAATAATAGTAGAATTAATTGTGTTTATAAACAAAAATTGCCATGTTTCAATCACTAGAATTAATTATAACTTTATTATTAAGCTCAGTCATAGCTGTTGCTGTTTTAAAGTATTTTAATATTTCAAGTACCTTAGCCTATTTATTTGTTGGCCTTTTACTTGGACCTCATGCTTTTAAAGTTTTGCCTGACTCAGAGTCTATTAGACCATTTCTAGAATTTGGGATTGTTTTCTTAATGTTTACAATTGGGCTTGAATTTAGTTTGCCAAGACTAAATTCAATGAGGAAAATTATTTTTGGTCTTGGTGGGATTCAAGTTACAGCTACAATTTTGGCAGCATTAATTTTTTCAAAATTTATCAATTTAGATTTTTCAACTGCTTTTGTAATTGGGTCAGCCTTATCTTTATCATCAACCGCAATTGTTTTGAAGATTTTAATGGAACGCCTAGATCTAAATAGCCGTCACGGAAGATTATCAACTGGCATTTTACTTTTTCAAGATATTGCAGTAATACCAATTTTAATTTTAATACCCTCTTTTTCTCAAACTCAATATGATATTTATACGATATATGGTTTAATTTTTCTAAAAGTTCTTATTCTCTTTAGTATCCTTTTTTGGTTTGGCAGACCGGTTATGGATTTTTGGTTTGGAATTGTGGCGAAACAAAAATCCCGAGAGCTTTTTGTCTTAAATGTTTTATTGGTCACACTTATTTTTTCTTACCTAACTCACTTTACAGGTTTATCTTATGCTCTAGGTGCTTTTTTAGCAGGAATGTTAATAGCAGAGACAAGGTATCGTTATCAAGTTGAGTCAGATATTTCTTCATTTAGAGATATTCTTCTAGGGTTATTTTTCATTAGTATTGGAATGAACGTAAATTTTAATATTTTGATTCAATACATATGGATCATATTTTTTATATTTGCAATTTATACTTTTTTTAAGGCTTCACTAATAACATTACTTACTAGAATTTTTAAGTATGAATGGGGTGTTGGAATTAGAGTTGGTGTTATCTTGGCGCAAGCGGGTGAATTTAGTTTTGTGGTTCTTGCTTTGGGTAGGGAGCAAAACTTAATTAGCGGAGACCTTTTTCAAATTATTTTATCTGTTTGCCTTTTATCGATGTTGGTTTCTCCTTTTCTAATAAGATTTAATGGAAGAATAGCAAGATTTTTATCAAAAACTTATGTTAGAAATAGTCAAAAAGCTGTTGATACGCTTCAAGATTATGCAATCTCCCTTAAAGACCATGTAATCCTTTGTGGATTTGGAAGAAGTGGTCAGTATTTAGCACGTTTTTTAAAAGAAGAGAATATTTCTTTTATTGCTATAGATATGGATATGAATAGGGTAAGTGATGCTGCAAATGCTGGAGAACATGTAATGTACGGAGATGCTAGTAGGGCAGTTGTACTAAAAGCTGCCGGCATAGAAAAGGCAAAAGCTGTAGTGATTACATATGCTAATGATAGGGCATCTTCAAAAGTACTTAATGTAATTAGAGATGAGTATCATGATTTACCTGTAATCGTAAGAACTTCTGATGACTCATCAATAGATGAATTGCAAAAAGAGGGAGCCTCTGAGGTAGTTCCTGAGGTTTTAGAGGGAAGCTTAATGCTAGCATCTCATGCCTTAATGGTGTTAGGTATTCCGCTTACTAGAATTATTAGGAGAATAAGAAGCTTCAGGCAAGAGAGATATAAAATGTTCCAAGGTTATTTTAAGGGGGCAAGTGATGTTGACGATGATTTTTCATCTAACCAACAGTTAGAGCTACATTCCATAGAGATAAATGAAGGCTCATCTTTAGTGGGGGTACAAATTAATTCCCTACCTGTTGATGAGTATAGTCTTGAGATTCAATATTTAAGAAGGCCCAATATGTTAGAGAATATAGATTACAGACCTGATATTGTCTTGGATGAGGGGGATATTATTGTGGTCCTGGGATTACCAGACTCAATTAGAAAATTTCAAAATAAAATTAATACATTGAAATGAATAAAAATGTAATTATCATTGGTGGTGGTATTGTTGGATGTTTATCTGCGCTTGAATTTAAAAAAAAAGGTTTTAATGTAACGATTATTGAAAAATCTAAGATTGGGCATGAGTCATCATCTGCGGCCGCAGGAATTCTTTATCCGTTAATGCCATGGAAATATGATGTTGAATTATATGAATTATCATTGGATGCACCTTATTTTTATGAAGAACTCTCGAAAAAATTACTAAAAGATTTTCATGAAGATATTGAATTTATCAGATCTGGGTTGATGATACTACCACCATATAATGAAGATGAAATCTTAGAATGGTCAAAAAAAAATCAAATCAATCTCTTAAAAAAAAATAACTCAATCTTAATCCCCTCAGTTACTCAAATTAATCCCAGAAAATTAATGTCATCTATTAAAGTCCTTCTTATGAGCAAGGGCATAAAAATTTATGAAAATACAGAAGTTACAGGTATAAAAAGAAATGAGAATTCCATCGATGAAATTTTTACCTCTGATAAAAGAAAGCTGAAAGGGGATATATATATACTCTCTGCTGGCGCATGGTCTTCAATTATTTATAAAAAATTAATAAAAAAAATAAAACCCATTCGAGGACAAATTATTCAATATCCTCCTTCAAATATAAAACTTGAAAATATCCTTTATCATGATGAGATGTATATCTTGCAAAGAAAAAATAAAACAATCATCGCTGGAAGCACAATTGATGACGTCGGATTCTCAACAAAAGATATAGATAAAAAAGTTTTTGAGCTGCATAAAAAAGCTAAGAAAATACTTCCAGAATTAAATAAAATTAATATTGAAAAAAGTTGGCATGGTTTTAGACCGGGAGTAGATGACAACAAACCAATTATATTGCAAGATAAAGAGCTTGATAATCTTTATATACATTCTGGGCATTTTAGGTATGGAATTACAATGGCCCCAGCTACAACCAAAATGCTGGTTAGATTATTTAATTAAATGAAAAAAAATATTTGGTTATTACTTGATGGTAAAAAAGGCCATGAGAAGCAAATTGAAAATCTTGCTTTGGCAATAAGCAGAAAAGTAGATGTAAAAATTATTAAAATAAAAAGCCCAAGCTTTATTGTATTAATTAGAAATTTTATTTTACCTTTTTTTGATTATTGTAAAAATTATTTAAAACCCGACTTAATAATTGCTGCTGGCCATAAAACACATATTGATGCAATTTTTAAAAAAAATAAATATGGAGGGAATTCAATAGTCATTATGAAATCTTCCATCCCATCAATTTTTTTTGATTTATCAATAATTCCATCTCATGACAAGCTATTGTGGAAAAAAAATACTATAACCATCGATGGCCCAATTAGTAATATTATTAACAAAGAAAAACAGAAAAAAAGAAATGGAATAATACTTGTAGGTGGGCCATCTAAAAATTATCACTGGATTAGCGAAGAAGTCATAGCTCAAATAATTGATATAATACGATCGAATAACAAAATTAAATTTACAATAGCGACCTCAAGAAGAACGCCTAAAAGTTTTGTAAATAATTTGTTCAAAGAAAGCTTCGATAAACTAAGAATTGTTACACCAGACTCGGTTGGAAATGATTGGCTTGATAATGAGATTGAAAATTATGAATACTCATGGGTAACACAAGATTCAATCTCAATGCTTTATGAATTAATATTTTCTGGCTCTAAAGTAACTTGTATTAATTTAAAAAATAAAAATGAAAAATTTAAAAATTTATATGAGAGTCTTTATAATTCAAAGAAAATAAATATTCTAAACTTACCTTATCAAAAGATATCACCACCTGGTTTTGTTATTAGTACAGCTGAAATTTGTGCTGACCACATAATAAAAAGTTTTTTAAAATAATATGGAATCAAAAAAACAATTAACTATTGCTCAGGTTTTACCAAATTTAGATTCTGGAGGTGTTGAAAGAGGCACTTTAGAAATTGCTGAATATCTTTTAATAAATGGTCAAAAATCTATAGTTATTTCTGGAGGAGGAAGGCTAGAAGAAAATTTAAAAAAAAATGGAAGTTTGCACATCAATTTAAAAGTTGGAAAAAAATCATTATTAACATTGTTTCTCATACCAAAATTATTAAAAATAATTATAGAAAATAAAATAGATATTATTCATGCTCGTTCAAGACTTCCAGCATGGCTAATTTATATAACATTAAAATTGATACCAATAAAACAAAGACCATTTTTTGTAACAACGGTACATGGGCTAAATAAGATTTCATGGTATAGCAGAATTATGACCAAAGGTGACAAAGTAATTGTAATTTCAAAATTTATAAAAAATTTTATTTTATCTAACTATAAAATAGATCCAAAAAAAATTTTCTTAATTTATCGAGGAGTCCCTTCAAAATTAAAAAAACAAAATAATTTTTTTTTTACTAGATGGCTTAAAGAGTGGAATGATAAATATCCTTATATTAAAAAAAAGAAAGTGCTTACAATCAGTGCAAGAATATCAAGAACAAAGGGTATTGAGATTTTTATTCATCTTATCAAAAAATTGATAGAAGAGGGCCTAGAAGTACACGGATTGATTGTTGGCGAAGCAAAATCTTCGAATTATTTAAAAATAATAAATAAAAAGATTAAGAATTTTAATCTTACTAATGACATTACAATAGTAGGTTACAGAGATGACATATACAATATTCTTCAATATTCACATATCACCTATTGTTTATCTACATTACCTGAACCGTTTGGCAGAGGAGTTATTGAGTCTATTAAAATTGGTACCCCAGTGATTGGTTTCAATCTAGGCGGCTGTGGAGAGCAATTAAAAAATATTTTTCCTAATGGTCTAATTGAATTGAATGATAATGAGGCTTTATTAGCTAAAACAAAAGAATTTTTAACAAAAAAACCTGTTGTAAAAAAAACAAATTTATATTCTTTAGAAAAAATGAAAGCAGAGACTTATAAAGTTTATCAGTCTTTTTTTAAAAATCATTAATTGAATTTATAATAGCTTGTTGGATTTGTTTTTTAATTACTTTTTCTGAAAAAAATGTATCAAATAATTTCCTAGACTGAACTCTCATTTTAATTGATAAGTTTTCATTCGATAGTATTTTTTTTATTGCATCTGCAAGCTCTTTAGGATTATTAGGTTTGATGAATATTATTCCATGTTTAGTATCAAGAACTTTTTTAGGATAGGCTTTTGAAAAACGGGTAATAATTGGTTTTCCACAAGCTAATGATTGAAATACTTTGTTAGGAATTACATTTCCCGCTTTTTCAGAACTACTAAAAATACCTAAAACAATATCAGCCCTATTAATTCTTTTAGGTAAATCTTCAAGTGGAATCGGTGGCTCGAGATTGATATGATCATTTATAATTTTTTTATACTTACCTAAAAGAGTAAATTTTATTTTTTCATTTTTAAGTAAATTAAAAGACTCAAGAATAGTTTCAATGCCATGTAACTCTAAAAAGCTTCCGTAAAATAGAACTTCTTTTATTTTATTTTCCTTATATGGAAAAGGTTTAAATAAGTTCTCATCAGCGCCAACATTGACTACATATATTTTATTTAAAGGAATGTTAAAATTTTTGTTATAAAAATCTTTATGTGCTTCTGTGTCTGCAATAATTATATTTGCTTTACTAAAAAAATATGATTCTTCAAATTTAATTTTTTTAGCATTGATAGAATTTTTAGTGAATTTATTTTTTTCATTTATCAATTTATCCCATTTACTTATTAATGGATCAAAGATAATAGGAATATTATTTTTTTTTGACCATTTAAAAGCTGACATAAAGTCTCTATGGCGAAATGATGGAACCCAAATTATTGAGGAGGTTTTTTTTAGTCTTATTAATGCTTCATAATAACCTAAGGAGCTAATTAAGGGCCTATAAAAAATAACTGTGTAATTTAGCTCTTTAAATAATTTTAGAATTAATCTGTTTCTTGAATATTCTAAATCTGATCTGCCCCACCATAAAATAATTTTGTTCATAAATTTTTTGATGATAACTTAAATATGAAATTTGGAGTTACAGCTTTCATACATGAATGGTGAGAACATTTTTTTTGGTAACAATTCTTGCACTCAATATCAGCTTGAATTGAAAAAATATTTGATCCAAAGGGTTTTACATTGAATGGGTTTGTTGGGCCTGAAATTTGATAGGTAGGAGTATTTGTACAAGCAGCCAAATGAGTTGGCCCAGTATCGTTTGCAATTATTAGTGATGCGCTTGAAAAGAGAGGAATTAAATCAACTAGATCTAATTTATTACATAAATTAAGGATATTTTTGTCAGATTTATGAATTAGCTCACATTCCTTGATATCATCCTGGCCACCAACTAAAATAATTTTTGAATTAGTAGTTCTATATAATTTTGCTAAATTTGAAAAATTATCAATTCCCCATCTTTTAAGCTTGTTGTTTCTGCTGCAGCCAGGAATAAAAATAATTATATTTTTTTCTTTAATTTGATTTTTTATTAAAATTTTTTTAATTTTATTTTTTGAACTTGATGGAATATTAATAATCGGTTTAAGATCAAAAGAAAGAATTCCAATTTTTGTTAATGTTCTTTGATAAAGAAATAAAGGAGATTTAGTTCTTTCCCCATTTTTATATCTTAATGAGTATGGAAACAAACTATGATTGCCAATTGAAATTTTTGGGATTCTAAAAAAAAATTTAAGTATAGTAAGATAAATTCTTGATCTATCATTAGTTTGAAGATCAATAATTAAATCATAATTTTCCTTTCTTACTCTAGATATCCATTTTAAAGAGCAAATAATTTTAGAAAAACCCCTTGTAAATTTTATAGACCAAATACAATTTAATCTTTTTTCATTTTGAAAAAATTGCTTCCATGAAAAAGAAGTATTTAAATCTATTTTAGCTTTAGAAAAACTATTTAAAATAGAATTAATAGCAAATGAGCTTTGAATAAGATCACCCATACCACCCCATTTTATAATAAGAATTTTATTAATATGATTTTTTTGAGGAAAATTTGATATCTCAATATCATTTTTCTTTTTAACAAAAATTGAATTTGAGTAAAGATTAATTTTTTTTACGATCGGTATTTTTTTCATGATAATTTATTATGGCAAGAATTATACCTATACATAACCAGGATGAGGCATTAATCCAGTTGTGTGAAAACTTAAAATGAGTATGCAAAGGAAAGAAATTTATGTATAGAATCAATAAACTAAAAATAGTTAGTAAGTAAGTCTTATGTCCTTTAAGCTTTAAAAAAACTAATTTGATTAGATTAAATATAATCAAATAAAACAAAATTAATCCAATCATTCCTGTCTCAGCAAGTAAATTAAGTGGAAGATTATGAGCATGAGGTATTTTGGTTTTATTCCAAACCTCTCCATTGCTAAATAATGGTTCAATATTCGTGTATTGGTGAAGGCCACCTCCAAAAAAAATATTGTTTTTCCATTTTTCGTAACTTGTTAAAAAAACTTCTCCGTAGTCACTTGTTATAAGGTTTGTAATTTTATTAAATGAAGAAATTATTGTTCTATGAAAAATATCAAAATTTATGAATATGGAACTCATTAAGAATAATAATAATAAAATAAAAAAAATTATTATTGGAGCAAACTTATTTTTATCGAATATGAGAATTGCAAAAAGTGAAATTAAAATTGATGAAAAATGAATAATAAAGCTGGCTCTTTCACCCGTAATAAAGATTGAAATAGATGAAATAAGAAAAACTAACAAAATATTATTAAAATTAAAATTATCTTTTTTAAATTGATTTTTTGCTATGTATACTAAGCATAACAAAATAGAGTAAATACCAATAAAGCGTCCCGGGATAACATTATTAGTAAAAGGTACAGATAATCGATTAATATAATTATTATGAGAAAAACCAAAAATGCCACTTTCGTCAATTGAAAATTGGTACCAAATATCTAATAGAAAAATTAAAGAAATAATCAAAAGTGAGTTAAAGAAATTATCAAAAGATTTTTCATCCCTAAAAATCCAATAGCACATGGCTAATGAAAAAATTGGCCATCTAATAAAGCTTAATGAATAAACAAAAGAATCTTTTGGATTAATACTTAATGCAGAATTTAATAAAGCTAAATAAAGTATAAAAAAAACCACACTTTTTACCCAAGAATCATTTAAAAAAGGTATTTTTTTTTCGTAAAAACATTTTAAAATGAAGAGAACTGAGATTAAAACAACTGTTACGTCTGCTAAGGTTCTAGAGAAAATCAACAAAAATGGAAGAAAAAAAGGAAGATGATATTCAGTTTTTGTAAAAATTGACATGCAATTAACCGGTATTAATATATTTATAATCTTAACTAATTTTTAATTTAATGAAAAATAAATTATTGTTTATCACACTTTCAAATATAGGCGATGCAATTATGACTACTCCTGTTTTGGAATACATGTTTAAAAAAAATCCAAATTGTATTGTTGACGTAGTATGCGATAAAAAATCATATGAAGTTTTTGAATTTTGCCCCTTTGTGAATAAAATTTTTATTAAAGATAAGAGTAAAGGCTTTTTAGGAAATTTAGCTTTATTGAAAGAACTTCGCAAAGAAAATTATGACATTGCTATTGACTTGAGGACTGATATTTACCTTCACATGATTCACTCTAAGCAAAAATTTTTTAAAGTTAATAATACAAAAATTCATAGCGTGGAAAAACACTTTGCCTCTTTAGGCCTGAATGAAAAAATTATAAAAAAAACAAAATTTTGGATTTCAAAAAAAATTGAACAGGAATCTTTTAAATTAATAAAGAAAAAAGATCAAAAAATTTTATCCATTGGACTTGGAGCTAATTCTTCTTTTAAAATCTGGCCTACAGAAAATTACATAAAATTATCAAATTATTTAAAAGAAAAATTCGATTTAATTTTATTAGTTGGAAGTAATGAAGACAGGAAATATTCAAATAAATTTATTTCTGAAACAAAGCTAAATACAATTGATTTTTGTGGAAAATTATCTTTATCGAGGTCAGCTGCAATAATAAAATTATCAGATTACTTTGTTGGAAATGATTCTGGACTTGGGCACATTGCAAGTGCCTTTGGTGTTCCAAGTTTTACAATATTTGGTGAGGGGCAACCTGAAAGATATTCTCCTTGGGGACCTCAAGCAGAATGGTATCAAAATAAAGAAAAAAAAATTGATGAGATAAAACCAGAAATAATAAGAGATTTAATACTTCAAGTTTTAGAGGATTGATTGAGTGCCTTATGATCAGGTAAGGCTTTATAAAGATAATGTATCCACTTAGCAATACTTTCATAAATTTTGTAGAAAAATCTACTTAAAAAATAAATTTCATGAATAGTTTTCTTTTTTTTAATAAATCTAGGATGATTAATTGGACAGATATTTAATTCAGGTAACTGTTTTACATTTCCAGGGATGCATATAAGACTATTCAGATTATTCAGCCAAGTTTGCCCCATGATAAGGTCTATATGTTGATAAAAATCATTAGTTAGACCGAGCATTTTTTTTGCTCCATTAATTGTAATTAGATATGCATGGGAGCCACCATATAATTTTGGAAATCTTTTTAAATAAACATTTTCTCCTAGAGAGATAACCTTTCTACTTTTAGCATTTTGCAATTTTCTTGATTCAAGAAACCTAATAATGTCCCAACTATATTCTAAATTAAGAATTTTTATGAGATTTTTTTTGAAATTTTTATAAATATCAACATCATCCTCAAGAATTAAAGCAACTTTTATATTTTCCGTGATCATTTTTTTGTATATTAATCTGTTTGATTCAAGCGCCCCAAGCTCCGATGGAAATAAACTTCGCCCAAGAAATAATTTCCTTTTGAAATCGTTATATCCATTAAAGTCTGTTTTTTTTAATCTTCTACCATCAAAAGCTTTGAAAAATTCAAAATTAATATTCAGTTCCGAAAGCAATTTCGCCATTCTATTTTTTTTTTCTTTGTGATCTTTTAGATTAATTACAAAAGTTTTTAAATAAAAAAGTTCAGAAGAATTATTCATAATTAAATTTAAAGTTTTTTTATTTTGATTTTTTTAAATTATTTTTTCCACCAATTTTTTTGAGTAATTTGATATCTAAAATCATCATACTCTTATCAATTGCTTTACACATATCGTAAATTGTTAGAAGAGAAACTGAAGTTGCACAAAGAGCTTCCATTTCTACTCCAGTTTTTTCGAAACACGTAACTGATGATAATACTTCAATTAAATTGTTTTTATCATCGATTATAAATTCAATAGTAATATTTTCTATTTTGAGCGGGTGACATAATGGAATGAGCCCACTTGTATTTTTTGAAGCTAGAATTCCAGCAATTTTTGCAACAGTAAATATATCTCCTTTTTTATTATTATTATCTTTAATTGTTTTTATAACATTGTTAGAAACTTTTATTTTTCCAGATGCAATAGCTTTTCTTTTTGTAGGATTTTTTTTTGATATATCAACTATTATTGCATTTCCTTTTTTATCTATATGTGTAAGCATCATGATGTAATGTAAATTTTATAAACATTTTTAATATAAAACATTTATGAAAAAAATAATATTTTTTATAACTTTTTTTTCATTTGCTTTAATTGCTGACACTTTGCCTGAGCTTGGCTCATCTTTTGATAATTTAATTAGCTCATCTGAACAAAAAAAAATTAAGTTTCAAATTATGAGGCAGGTATTTTCTAGTAACCAAGTAATTAATGATCCAGAGATTAATGATTACTTAAATAATTTAGGAAATGAATTAATTAGTAAAGGGACTATCACTAAGCCTGAAATTAATTTCTTTCTTATAAATGACAATACTATTAATGCTTTTGCAATGCTTGGTAATGTAATTGGTGTTCATACCGGCTTAATTTTTTCCGCTAACACTGAGTCAGAACTAGCTAGTGTTTTAAGCCATGAAATTGCTCATATAACTCAAAAACATTTATTGAGACTTTTTGATTCGCAGTCAAGAAATTCATATAAAACATTCATAGCAATGGCATTTGCTCTTTTAGTCGCCAGATCGAATCCACAATTAGCTCAGGGGGCAATTATTGCAGGATCTGCCTCGCAAGTACAAAATACTCTGGATTACACAAGAGATAATGAAAGAGAAGCAGATAGATTTGGGTTAGAGATACTTAATAAATCAGGCTTTGATCCAAAGGGATTTATTTACTTCTTTTCAACAATGCAAAAATTTAATAATTTTTCATCAGGACCAGCACCTGCTTTTTTAAGAACCCACCCTGTTACTACAGAAAGAATAAGTGATATCGAGGACAGATTGAAAGATTTTGAATATATTCAAAAAAAGAACTCTTTGGAATTTTTTCTTGTTAAATCAAAATTACAGGTATTAGTTGGAGAATATTCTGAATTATCTGTTTTATTTCAACATCAGCTGGACACAAAAAACTATATCAATGAGGCAGCAATTTACTTTGGATTAGTTTATGCGTTTATTAAGGAAAACAAGATAAATCAAGCGAGAAAATACTTTGAAAAATTAAATAATTTTAACTATGAAAGCCCTATGATCCTTGAACTGAATGCAAACTTATTAGTTAAAGAGGAAAAATTTGATGAGGCATATGAAATTTATAAGAAAGGCTTAAATAATTTCCCATATCACCGTGCTTTTGTTATAGGAATTTCGAAGTTACTTTTGAGGGCAAATAGACCAAATGAATGTATTCAGCTTATAAAAAGTTATTTAGATCTTTTTAAAAATGATCCTTACCTATATCAAATATTATCTAAAGCTTACCATTTAAACGGCAATAAACTTTTAGAGCATGAAAGTTTGTCGGATTCTTATTTTTACCAATATAATTTAAAGGAGGCTATTTCTCAAATGGATATGGCAGTCAGGGTTAATTCTGATAATTTCCAAGACCAATCAAGAGTTGAATATCGTCTTAAATTCTTAAAAAAAGAGCTTGAACTATTAAGTGATTAGTTTTTATTATCAAAATAATAAAAACAATCAATTATATTTATCTTTAATATTTTCTTATAATTATTTTTCTTTAAATTAATGATTAAGGAAAATTATGTCAAAACTTATAAATACTGAAGTTAAGCCTTTCAGGGCTCAAGCTTTTCATGATGGTAAATTTGTTGAGGTTTCAGATTCAGACCTTAAAGGTAAGTGGAGTGCTGTTGTATTTTATCCAGCAGATTTTACTTTTGTATGCCCAACAGAGTTAGGTGATATTGCGGATCACTATGAGGAGCTTCAAAAAATGGGTGTAGAGGTATATTCAGTTTCTACGGATACTCACTTTACTCATAAAGCTTGGCACGATGCATCCGAAACAATCAAAAAAATTAAATTTCCAATGATTG
>Ga0255759_10002345_pt1 | contig 16922 bp, 17 predicted proteins | sample 101ome_20_FD_179959 | JGI IMG/M metagenome (GOLD analysis project Ga0255759, IMG submission 179959) | Coastal salt marsh microbial communities from the Groves Creek Marsh, Skidaway Island, Georgia - 101404AT metaG (version 2) | ecosystem: Environmental > Aquatic > Marine > Intertidal zone >...
TTTTGTTTGCTACAACAAAAAAATTATTTGTTAATCTTTCTCTACTGTCAAAAATTGGAAAATATCTTTGGTGTTTTTCTAAAGTTGAAATAATAATTTCTTGAGGTATTTTTAAATAATCCTTATTAAAACTTACATGTAATAAATTAGGATCTTCTACTATATTTACAACTTCCTCTAATAAGTTTTTGTTAATTCTCTCTTTGTACTGTTTAGAATTTGAAATAGAATTTATCTTTTTGAGAATAATTTCTTCTCTAGCTTGGTGATCAACAATAATATTAAAAGCTTTAAGAAAACTTAAGTACTCTTTAAAATTATTAATTTTTTTAGATTTTATTATCAGATCTTGCTCAACGATTATTTCATCTGTTGTCTCTAAATGATCAAAGTTAAAAGAAAGTTTTTTATTATTAAATCTTGCAAATATTGATTGAAGGGGCCTTCCCCACATTAAGTTGTGATCAGACCATTTCATTGACTTTTTCCAGCTAATTGAACTGATAGCTTTAGGAATAATTTTGCTCAATAATTCCTCAACTAAAATTGTTTTAGGTTGAGTTTTAATAAAATAAAATTTTCCTTTGTCGGTATCTTTTTCGATTAAATCTTGTTCTGATACTTTTTTTGCTTTCGCAAAACCTTGTATGACTTGTTCAGGAGATCCTACTTTTGGTCCTTTAATTTCTTTAGCTGCTACTTTTATATTTTCAGGTATATCATTAGTTGAAAGGACTAGTCTTGTTGGTGAAGAGTATACTAATAAATCTTTATATTTTATTTCATGCTCTTTAAATGAACTCTCAATAAATTCTTTTAGCTGTGTTCTTGCTCCGATTTGAAGTTGAGGTGGAATTTCCTCACTATAAAGTTCCAATAAAAGTTCTGCCATAAACTAACTTTGAGAGCTTAACCATAGTGCGCCGCATCCTTTTGCGAGCTCTCTAATCCTGGTGATATAACCGGTTCTTTCTGCAACACCTATTACGCCTCGTGCATCTAGTAAATTAAATATATGACTAGCTTTTAAACACTGATCATAAGCTGGAAGAGAAAGTTTTTTTTCTAACAAAGATTTACATTCATTTTCTATGCTTTCAAAATTTTTTAACAAAGCATCAGTATTCGCAAACTCAAAATTATAAGCTGAAAATTCTTTTTCGGCTTGAAAAAAAACTTCTTTATATTTTACTCCTTCATTATTCCAGTCTAAATCAAAAACATTATTTTTACCTTGAACAAACATGCAAAGTCTTTCCAGTCCATAAGTAATTTCTACTGGGACTGGTTTACACTCTATCCCTGTCATTTGTTGAAAATAAGTAAATTGTGTAATCTCCATTCCGTCACACCACACTTCCCAACCTAAACCTGCTGCACCTAAGGTTGGACTCTCCCAATCATCTTCAACAAAACGAATATCATGATTTTTTACATCTATCCCTATAGTCGATAAACTTTTTAAATATAGTTGTTTAATATTTTTTGGAGAGGGTTTTATAATAACTTGATATTGATAATAATGTTGTAATCGATTTGGATTTTCGCCATACCTTCCATCTGTTGGTCTTCTTGAAGGCTGAACATATGCAGCTTTCCAAGGCTTAGGTCCTAGAGATCTTAAAGTGGTAGCTGGATGAAAAGTTCCTGCCCCAACTTCCATATCGTATGGTTGTAAAATTACACAACCATTTTTTCCCCAAAAACTTTGAAGATTCATTATTATATCTTGAAAGGATAAAAAATTTAATTTTTTAGTTTTAGCTTTTTTTTTTACTGGCATTTACAAACCAAATTTTTGCCACATCGATTTTTCTTCAATAATGTTTGTTAGTTTTTCGACAGGATCTGGTATTGATGAAGATAGTTTCCTTGCAATAAATCCTTTTGGTTTTTCAAAACTCTTAATAATTACTTTTTCACCAAATTTCTCTTTTAAAATCTGATCTGCATTACCAATTCCATCTATAAGCCCTAAGCTTAAAGCAGTTTTTCCTGTCCAGAATTCTCCAGTAAATATATTGTTTTTTTCTGGGTCTTTAAGTTTTGAACCTCTGCTGGTTTCAACAACTTTTATAAAATCTGCGTGTAATTCAAGCTGAATATTCTTTAAACGCTTAACATCTTCTTCTTTTTCTTCAACAAACGGATCTAAAGTACTTTTATTTTTTCCTGCAGTATAAACTCTTCTCTCTACACCGATTTTTTGTATTAAATCTTTGAATCCAAATGAAGCTGAAATTACTCCGATTGAGCCAATTATAGAACTTGAATTTGCATATATTTCATCGCCTGCACATGAAATTAAATAACCACCCGATGCTGCAACATCCTCTGCAAAGATAATTACTTTAACTTTATTTTTTTCAGCTAATTGTCTTATATAGCTATAAATTAAATGAGATTGCACTGGAGATCCTCCGGGAGAATTAATCGACACCGCTACATGAGAGATTTTTTTTAGAGAAAAAGCTTTTTTTAAAATATCCCTTTGACCTGCTAAATCTATCCCTTTATTAAATCGACCTGCTGAACCAATAACCCCAGTTAGTCTTACATGTGGAATAACAGTCTTTTTTTTAAAAAATGAAAACATAATTAGATGTACTAAGAAGTCTTATAACAGTAATGAGATAAAAATTAATATTAAATTACGCTACTTATAGTTGAATTATAGGTGCGTCACCAAGTTTACATTTAAAAATTTATTATTCAAAAAATCAATTATAAATAAAGTTTATGGGATCAGTTATACCACTAAAAAAATCAGCAAATTCAGCTTACTTGGAGCTTAAAAACCTTCTTGGATATAAACTTCAAAAAGTAGAGAGTTTAATAGAACAAAAGCTTAAAAGTGATGTTGATCTAATTGAGAAGATGAGTGAACACCATCTAAAATCTGGCGGTAAAAGATTAAGGGCCTTATTAACTTTAGAGTCTGCAAAACTAACTGGATACAAGGAAGATAATAGAGATATAAATTTAGCGGCTTGTGTAGAGTTAATTCATTCTGCAACTTTATTACACGATGATGTTATCGATGAAAGTTCATTAAGAAGAGGAGTTAAAACTACAAACTCAATTTGGGGCAATCAATCGTCAATATTAGTTGGCGATTATTTATTAAGTCGTTGTTTTGAAATTATGGTTCAAGACGGTGATCTCGAAGTGTTGCAACTTCTTTCGTCAACTTCTGCAAAAATAGCTCAAGGCGAAGTTTTACAGTTACAACATAAAGGTGAAGCTGATTTATTAGAAGAAACATATATCGATATTATTAATTTAAAAACCGCAGCCTTATTTTCTGCGGCAACAAAAACTGGTGCTTGTATTTCTGGAAGCAATGAAAAAGAAAAAAAAGCTCTAGAGTCTTACGGAAGAAATTTGGGCTTAGCTTTTCAGATTGCTGACGATGCCCTTGATTATTATGCTAAGGAAAAATTTTTTGGAAAAGAAATTGGGAAAGATTTTTTTGAGGGAAAAGTCACACTTCCTTTGATAACAATATTTCAAAAAGGGAATGAGGAAGAAAAAGAGTTCTTAACTGAAATAATGAAAAAAGACAAAAGAACTGAAGATGATTTTAGTGAAACATTAGCCTTAATTTTTAAATATAAAGCTGTAGAGGCAAGTCTTAAAAAGGCTGAGTACTTTGTAAATGTTTCTTATGATGCATTAGCAATATTTCCTGAAAGTGAAGATAAAAAAATTTTACAAAGATTAACTAGTTTTAGTTTAAATAGATCTTTTTAGGGATAGAGAAGCTCTTTTTCCCATTTACCATTATTTTTTTTATAATTTAATCTTTCGTGAATTCTACCCTCTCCATCTACCCAGAATTCCACTTCATCAGGTAAAACTCTCCATCCAGACCAATGAGGTGGCCTCGGTACATTATTTTGGTCAGGATATTTTTTTTCAAACTCTTTTATTTTTGAAAGAAAAGTATCTCTTTTATCTAAAATTTGAGACTGAGAGGATGCCCATGCGCTTATTCTATTCTTGTAAGGTCTTGAGTTATAATACTCATCTGCTTCCTTAGCCGTAACTTCTTCAACTTTTCCAATAATTCTTACTTGACGTCTAATACTTTTCCAGTGGAAGCACATTGAGGCTTTTTGGTTTTCTTTAAGCTCACCACCCTTTTTACTGTTAAAATTTGTATAAAAAACAAAACCTTTATCACTCAGTCCTTTTAATAAAACCATTCTAACATTAGGCTGATTTTGTTTATTCGATGTAGCTACTGCTACAGCATTGGGGTCGTTAATTTCAGTTTCTTCAGCTTTTGCAAACCATTTTTTAAATAAATCTACTGGATTATCTATATCTTCAAAACAACTATCTAACCCTAATGAATTTTTGCCATTTTTTTGATTCATATATTTAATAAAATAACTTATATATTAAATTATTATGTCTTTTAATACTTTTGGAAAATTATTTAGGTTTACTACTTGGGGAGAATCTCATGGACCCGCCATTGGATGTGTAGTTGATGGCTGTCCTCCTAATATTCCTTTATCTGAAAAAGATATACAAATAGATATGGACAGAAGGAGACCTGGACAATCAAAATTTACTACCCAAAGGAAAGAGCCAGACAAAGCAATAATTCTCTCAGGAGTTTTTGAAGGGAAGACTACAGGTACGCCTATTTCAATAATAATTTATAATGAAGATAAAAAATCAAGAGACTACGAGTCTATTAAAAATAAGTTTAGACCAGGTCATGCTGATTTTACTTACTTTAAAAAATACGGGATTAGAGACTTTAGGGGTGGTGGTAGACAATCAGCAAGAGAGACTGCTAGTAGAGTTGCAGCAGGAGCTGTTGCAAGAGTTGTTTTAAAAAAAATTTTAGGCAAAAAATTTAATGTGATTGGTGCAGTTACACAGCTAGGTTTAATGTCTTGTGATAAATCAAACTGGAAAGATTCTGAAATAAGAAAAAATCCATTTTTCTGTCCTGATAAAAAATCTGTAAAACACTGGGAGAAATATTTATTAGCTGTTAGAAAAGCAGGATCATCTTGCGGCGCAATAATCGAACTTCGGGCTAGTGGAATTCCTGTAGGCTTAGGCGCACCAATCTATTCTAAACTTGATACTGATATAGCAGCAGCATTGATGAGTATTAACGCAGTCAAGGGAGTAAATATTGGATCTGGTATGAACGCAGCTTTTCTAAGTGGCGAAGAAAATTCAGATGAAATGAGTAAGAACTCAGGAAAAGTAAAATTTAAAACCAATCATGCTGGTGGAATACTTGGCGGTATATCTTCAGGTCAAGATATAATTGCTTCATTTGCAGTTAAACCAACATCTTCAATTTTAACAAGTAGAGATACGATTGATAAAAAAGGAAAAAATACAAAAATTTCTGTTAAAGGGCGTCATGATCCTTGTGTAGGTATAAGAGCTGTTCCAATCGGGGAAGCAATGATTAATTGTGTTCTGCTTGATCACCTATTAATGAACAGAGCTCAGTGTGGTTAATTAATATTTTTATTTTTACTTTTAGCTAAAATAATATTTGAGTTTAGAGTTTCCTCAACCTTACTTGCAATAGATTTACTATCTAGACCTGCTATCTCATACATTTTCTCTGGAGTATCTTGATCAATAAAAATATCCGGCAAAATCATAGATCTAAACTTAAGGCCCTTATCGAATACCCCTCGATCAGATAAAAATTGCATAACGTGAGAGCCAAAACCTCCAATAGATCCTTCCTCAATAGTAATTAAAACTTCATGATTTGAAGCTACTTCCATTATTAACTTTTTATCTAAAGGTTTTGCAAATCTGGCATCTACAATTGTACATTTTATACCTTTCTTTAATAGAGTTTCAGACGCTCCCTTACATTGCTCTAATCTTGTGCCAAAGTTTAGTAAAGCAACTTTTTTACCTTCTTGAATAACTCTACCTTTTCCAATTTCTAAAGTTTCATTAATTGAAGGCAAATTTATTCCAACTCCATTTCCTCTAGGATATCTAAAAGCTGAAGGACGATCGTTAATATTTACTGAAGTATTAATCATTTTAACAAGTTCTGCTTCATCGCTTGCGGCCATAACCACAAAATTGGGTAAAGTTGATAAATATGTAATATCAAAAGAACCTGCATGCGTTGGTCCATCAGCTCCGACTAGTCCTGCCCTATCTATTGCAAACCTAACTGGTAGTGATTGTAACGCTACGTCATGAACTACTTGATCGTAAGCTCTCTGTAAAAAAGTTGAATAAATTGCAGCGTAAGGTTTATAACCTTCCGTAGCTAAACCGGCTGCAAAAGTAACAGCGTGCTGCTCTGCAATACCTACATCAAATGTTCTATCTGGGAATTTTTTTTCAAATAAATTTATACCAGTTCCAGACGGCATTGCGCCTGTAATACCAATAATTTTAGTATCTTGTTCTGCATGTTTTATTAGAGTTTCTGCAAAGACTTTAGTGTATGAAGGTGCGTTCGATTTTGATTTTGTTTGTTCTCCAGTTGAAACATTAAATTTTGAAACACCATGGTATTTATCTCCTGAGTCTTCTGCTGGCTTATAACCTTTACCTTTTTGAGTTCTAACATGAATTAAAATAGGACCTTCATGATTAGAATTTTTCACATTTTCAAATATTTGAACTAAATTTTCTACATCGTGTCCATCTATAGGGCCAACATAATAAAAACCAAGTTCACTAAATAATGTTCCGCCAGTAACAATATTTCTAAGCATATCCTCTGCTTTTCCAGCTTTTTGGCTAAATCTTTTTGAAAATGCATTAATTACCATTTTGACAGTTTCTCTAAAGCTGAAATATAATTTACCTGATAATAATTTTGCTAAATAGTTACTCATAGCCCCAACTGGTCTTGCAATAGACATGTCGTTATCATTAAGCACTACTATTAATTTTGATTTCAAAGCACCCGCGTTGTTCATAGCCTCATAAGCCATACCAGCACTCATTGCGCCATCGCCGATAACTGCAATTACATTGTTTTTATCATTAGAGAGTTTTTTTGCTACAGCCATTCCTAATGTAGAAGAAATTGACGTCGAGCTGTGCGCTGCTCCAAAAGGATCATATTCACTTTCAGTTCTTTTAGTAAAACCAGATAATCCTCCGCCTTTACGTAAAGTTTTAATTCTATCTCTTCGTCCTGTAATTATTTTGTGAGGATAACATTGGTGACTTACATCCCACACTAATTTATCTTTTGGGGTATTAAAAACATAATGTAATGCTACGGTTAGCTCTACAACACCTAGTCCAGCACCTAAATGACCTCCTGTTTCAGAAACTACATCAATCAACTCGTCTCTTAATTCATCAGAAATTTGTTTCAGATCATCTTTTTTAAATTTTCTTAAATCAGCTGGAAAATTTATTTGTTTTATTAATCTTCCCATTAAAATTTTCTTTCAAATATAAAATTAATTGTATTGATCAATTCTTTAGCTTTTTTTCCATGTTTTCCTAATTTATTCAATATATTTTTCCTTAAGCTTTCTGCATACAAAAAGGCTTTTTTTTCTCCCATAAGCTTGAGTAAAGTTGACTTTCCTTTTTTATTATCTTTTTTAACTGGTTTTCCCATTAATTTACTCGAACCCCTTTTATCTAAAAAGTCATCAGATAGCTGAAAAAGTAGCCCAATATCTTCTCCTATGGAGCTTAGAAGTTTTTTTTCTTTTTCACTTTTGTTTGCTATTGTAGCAGCAGCATACAAACAAAAATTAAATAACTTTCCTGTTTTCTTTTTCTGCATATCGATAATTTGATTGATTTTTTTTTTCTTTTTTTCAAATTTTAAGTCTAATTCTTGACCTTCTGCAATGCCAGTATGACCTGAGCAAAGCGCTAAAGATCTAACAAGATCATTCTTTACTTTTGAATTTACTAAATATTTTTTTTCAGTTATTATTTCGAAAGCTAAAGTAAGCAAGGAGCTTCCTGCTAAAACTGCAGAAGCCTCTCCGTATTTTATGTGAGTAGATGGTTTACCTCTTCTTATCGAGTCATTATCCATACAAGGTAAATCGTCATGGATTAAGGAGTAAGAATGAATACATTCGACTGCAGCACAAACATTGATTAATTTTTTTTCATTAATATTTAACAACTTTCCTGCATCCAGAATAATTGTTGATCTGATTTTTTTACCTCCTGAAATAACTCCATATTTCATAGGTTTTACTAATAATGATGTTTTTTGTTTTTTTAGATAATTTATTAAAAATTTATCAATTTTCTTAGCATTCTTAATTAGTTTTTTTTTAATCATTATTTTTATTTTGTGAAATTTCTTTAAATTTTTTTTTGAATAGTTCATCGACGTATTTATTTAATTGAACCAATCTATGATAATCTCTTTGATAATCCTCTAAATTTCCTTCTTGATTTTCAAGTTTACCTAATATTTCATGAATTTCATCTTTAGCTTCTTTTAATGATTTACTTTTAATATCAGCTGGAATATTTTCAATTTTCATTAATTAATAATAATTACATTATGAAAAATAGCTATTCAAATATTTTTACTTTTAACAAAAAAATTCTTAGTAAAACAATTAAAAATTTGAAAAATGGCGGTGTTGCAGGGTTGCCTACTGAAACAGTTTATGGTCTAGGTGGAAATGCTTACTCTAAGACTTCTGTTGAAAAAATATTCAAATTAAAAGGAAGGCCAAAGTTTAATCCTCTTATTGTTCATTACGACAATATTAAAAAAGCTACTGAAGACGTAATAGTTAATGAAAATCTGATAAAACTTTATAAAAAACTTTGCCCAGGTCCGATCACATTTGTTTTAAAAAAAAAGCCTAATTCTAAAATTGTCTCTATAGCTTGTGCTAAATTAGACACTGTTGCTATAAGATTTCCAAAACACAAGGTAATTAAAAATTTATTAAAAAATATTGATTTTCCACTAGCGATGCCAAGTGCAAATATTTCAACAAACGTAAGCCCTACCAAAGCAACGGATGTTTACGATGAATTTAAAAGAAAGTTAAAATTGATAATTGATGGCGGTGAATGCGAAATCGGTATTGAGTCGACTGTGATTGATTTGACAAGTATGCCTAGAATTTTAAGGCCAGGATTTATAAGTAAAGATTATATAAAAAAAATACTCCGCAAGAATGTTAAAATTAGTTTGAACAATAAGAAAGTTAAATCTCCTGGAATGATGAAAAAGCATTATTCACCAGGTATACCAGTTAAAATTAATCAAAAAAAACACGATGGCAGATCAGCATTTATATATATTGGGAAAAAACATGAAAATAAAAAAGATTATTTTAGTTTAAGTAAAAATCAAAACCTTAATGAGGCTGCATCAAATTTATATAAGATTTTTAGATTAATAAAGAAAAAAGGTTATAAAAAAATACAAATTAGTAAAATACCAAATTCTGGAACTGGATTAGCGATAAATGATAGATTAAAACGAGCTGCAAATTTTAAATGAGAATAGAAATAAAAAATCTTACTAAAAAATTTAAATCTATAACTGCTGTTAATAATTTAAGCTTTATAATTGAAAAAAATAATACTTTAGGATTACTTGGTCCGAATGGTTGTGGAAAAACTACATCTATAGGAATGATGCTGGGGTTAATTACTCCAACTAGTGGTGAAATTATTATAGATGGGGTTAAGCTAGATTCAAAAAGTAGAATAAAATTATTAAGTTTAATGAACTTTGCTTCACCATACATTGAGTTACCAAAAAAACTTACTGTTAAGCAAAATCTAGAGGTTTATGCAAGAATGTACGGTGTAATAAATAAAGATGAGAGAATTAAAGAGCTAATTAAAGATCTAAACTTAAGTCAATTTTTAGATAAAAAAACAGGAGAACTTTCATCAGGACAAAAAAATAGAGTTTCGTTGGCTAAGTCTCTAATTAATAAACCTAAACTGTTATTTTTAGACGAGCCAACTGCAAGTCTAGATCCAGATGTAGGAGATTTTGTGAGACAATATTTAGAAAAATATAAAAAAGAAAATGAATTAACTATGCTTTTAGCTTCACACAATATGAAAGAAGTGGAACGACTTTGTAATAAAATTATAATGATGAAACAAGGTAGCATTGTAGATGAAGGAACATGCGAAGAATTAATAAAAAAACATGGAAGAAAAAATCTTGAGGATACCTTTTTAAAAATTGCAAGGAGTGAAAATGAGTTGGTATAAAATTTATGCCTTAAGTTTGAGACATATTTACCTGATTAGAGGATCCTTTCCTAGAATAATTGATTTGATTTACTGGCCGACAATTCAAATTTTTCTTTGGGGTTTTATCTCAAAATTTTTTACGTTAAATTCATCTTATTATGAAAACACAGTAGGAGTAATTTTAAGCGCTGCAATTCTTTATGATTTTTTATTTAGATCTAGTATTAGTTATAATATGATGTTTCTAGAAGAAATATGGAGTAGAAATTTCACTAATCTTTTTATTGCACCAATTAAAATAAGTGAAATAATTGCATCATTAACATTTACAGCAATATTTAGAACTTTAATTGGTTTAGTCCCTGCAGCTTTATTAGCTATTCCTTTATTTGATGTTTCAATTTTTAAAATTGGCATTCCTTTAATTTTTCTTTTAATTTCTTTATATATATTTGGGGTAACTTTAGGATTGCTCGTAACATCTGGTCTAATAAGATTTGGTCCATCCTTTGAAAATATTGCTTGGGCAAGCTTATTTTTTTTAGCTCCACTTGGTTGTATTTATTATCCTTTAGAAATTTTACCTACGTGGCTCCAAATCATAGCAAAGTTTTTGCCATTAGTACATTTGTTCGAAGAAATGAGAAGCATATTAATAGAGGATATAGTTAACTATTATGCTGTACTAAAAGCGTGCATTATTTCTTTAATATACTTTATAGTTGGTATAATCATATTTTTTTGGTCATACAACGGAGCTAAAGTACGAGGAACTTTAATAAATATGGGGGAATAATTGCATAAATTTTTAGAAAAAATTAAAAAACTTGAAACTAGACCTCGTGTTATAAATAATTTTTTAAATACTGAAGAAGTAAAATTATTTAAAAAGCTTTACGAAGAACTTCCAATTGAAATAAACAATAAAAGACAAAAAATAGTTAAAAAAAAATGGGCAATTGAATTTAATAAAGAACTTCAAATAAAATATATCCAAAAATTGAAAGAAATTATAGGAGATTATGAAATGGATAATCCTGAAACAAAGGATGGTTCTAAAAGTTTAGGATTATTTCAAGAAAGCTATATGCCAGTAACTCTTCATGTTGATTCGGGGTTTGATTTTGAAAAAATAATTTATAAACAAACTTTATTAGCTTTATCTGATGTTGGAGAAACTATAATTTTTAAAAATAGATTTTATGGATGTTCGACAACTTTCTCGATCGACCCTAAAGAATTAGCTGCTAAAGGTTATAATAAAAGGTCTTCTGAACATTTAAATTTATATGGTAAAAACGATTTTGACTCAGAAATTCATAAAAACTATTTAACACATGAAGACATAAACAATTTAAAAGGCTTGGAAGTTGATTTAATTTTTAAATGGGAAATAGGAGATTTACTTGTATTCGACAGATCGCATTTGCACTGTTCTTCAAAAAATATAAATATAAAAAAACTAGGTTTTACAAGTTCAACAAAAAAAATATGAAACTTATAGACTGCTTTATGTATTTTGATGAAGATTTAGTACTAGATATAAGGCTTAATACTCTAAATGATAAAGTTGATAAATTTGTCGTTGTTGAAGCTACGAAAAATCATGCAGGCGAACAAAAAAAGTTAAATTTTAAAATTGAAAATTTCAAAAAATTTCAAAAAAAAATTATTTACATTGTTGTTGAAGATTTACCTCTAAATGTGGAATCTCCTAGGAAAGGTTGGCATAAAAATCATACTAGAGATCAATATCAAAGAAACGCAATTCAGAGAGGTTATAAAGAATTTGATGACGAAGATTTAATAATGATCTCAGATATTGATGAAATACCAAATCCAGAAAAATTAAAAGATTTTAACATTAGAAATAAAGTAGGATGTTTTTTGCAAAAAAATTTTCAATCAAAAATAAATTTATTAAATATATCTGATGGGGAATGGCCGGGTACTAAAATTTGTCAAAAAAAAAATTTAAAATCACCTCAGTGGTTAAGAAATCTCAAAATTAAAAAAAAATTTTTTTGGAATATATTTAAAACAAAAGTTCAAATTATAAATAATGGTGGTTGGCACTTTAGTTTTTTAAAAGACCCGGAATCTATTAAACACAAAATCTCTTCATACTCTCATCAAGAATATAATATAAAAAAATTTACTGATATTAATTCTATTAAAAATAAAATTTTGTCTGGAGAAGATTTATTTGAAAGAAACATCATCTATAAAAAAATAAATATCGATAATACTTTCCCAGAATATATAGTTCAAAATAAAGAACTTTTTAAGGATTGGATAATTTGAATTGTTAAAAAATTATGAGTAATTTAGTTTTAGCAGCAGCAGTTGGTTATAAATTTAAACAAATCGAATTCTTTATTAAAAGTTTAAGAAGATTTTATAAAGAAAGAATTATTTTTTTAATTAGTGAGCAAGATGTTGGGCTTAAAGAAAAATTAATAGAATTTGATTGTGAAAGCATAATAACAAATATTAACAAAAAAGAAATCCAGTTCAAAAGGTATTCAATTTTTTTAGAATATTTGAAAAATAGAGAATTTAAAAATATACTTTTATGCGATAGTAGAGATATATATTTTCAATCAAATCCTTTTGAATTTAATTATAACGGTATGATTAATTTTTTTTTAGAAGACAAAAAAATTAAAGATTGCCCTTACAATTCAAATTGGATGCTGAAAACATATGGGAAAGATAGTTATAAAGATATTTCAAATAACATAATTTTATGTTCTGGAACTGTCTTAGGTAATAAAGAAAAAATTATTGAGTATTTGAACTTAATAACTAAGTATGTTTCAATATATAAATATAAAAAGAAAATTAAATATTTAATAACATTTAGGCCAGATCCAGAAGGTAGAGGATGTGACCAAGCTCATGCAAATTATTTAGTACACAATTCAAAAATCAATAATTTTGAGCTATATTCTAATAGTAGAGGGCCTGTAGCAACAGTATTTTATTTAAAAAAAATTATTTTTGATAAAAACTCTTTCTTAATTAATGAGGATGGTAAGCCATACGTTATCGTTCACCAATACGACAAAAAGTGGGAAAAATTTAAAAAATCAGTTGAAAATTTTAAATCTTATTTGAATATTTAAGTATGGTGCGCCGGATAGGAGTCGAACCCATAACCTCCGGAGCCGAAATCCGGCGCTCTATCCAGTTGAAGCTACCGGCGCAATATGAATAATCTAAATTAATTTATGAATAATACAATTAAATTATCAGTTGATTTAAAAAATACTGGAAAAAGATTAGATATTTTTCTGGCTGAAAATATAAATCATTTGACTAGATCTTTTTTAAAAAAAATTATTGAAAATAATCAAGTAAAACTTAATAAAAAAGTAATCAAGTTGCCCTCAGCTAAAATAAAACATAATGACCAAATTATAATCACTGTTTTTGAAAATGATGAGCAAAATATCAAGCCAAAGAAAATCAAACTAAATATCATTTATGAAGATAACGACGTTTTAGTAATTAACAAACCAAAAGGGATGGTGGTTCATCCTGGTGCTGGGAATTATGAAAATACATTAGTTAATGCCCTGCTATTTAAGTACAAAAAAAAATTATCTAATATTAATGGAACTATGAGACCAGGCATTGTTCATAGGATTGATAAGGAAACAAGTGGATTGCTTGTAATTGCAAAAAATAACTTGGCTCACTCTTATTTAGGTGATCAATTTAGCAATCACAGTATAAAAAGAAAATATCTCTGTTTAGTCTGGGGAGTTGTTAGACCCTTAAAAGGAAAAATAAGTACATTAATTTCAAGAGATAAAAAAAATCGTCAATTAATGACTGTAAGTGAAATTAATGGAAAAAAAGCTATTACAAATTATGAAACCATAAAAGTTTTTAATATAAAAGATATTCCTAAAATAAGTTTACTTGAATGTGAATTAGAAACAGGAAGAACACATCAAATTCGAGTTCATTTAAAATATAAAGGAACATCTTTGCTTGGAGATAAACAGTATGGAAAAAAAAATATAAAATTTAAAAAAATTAATAATGATTTTTTTATAAAATTAAACAAATTATCTGGACAGGCATTACATGCTAAAACGCTTGGGTTTGTGCACCCCAAAACAAAGAAATGGATGAATTTTAATTCAGAATTACCTGACGATTTTAAAAAAATATTGAATTTACTCGATAATTTAAGCAGTTGAAATAATTATTCTAATATATAAATAAAACTCATGAGTCAAAATAATCAAATAAGTAATTTACCCGTTCCATCTGTTGGGGGTTTATCTGTATATTTAGCTCAAATTAAAAAATTTCCTATGCTTGATGCAGAGGAAGAATACATGTTGGCCAAAAACTGGAGAGACAATGGAAATTTAAAAGCTGCTCATAAATTAGTTACTAGTCATTTAAGATTAGTTGCTAAAATAGCCATGGGCTATAGAGGCTACGGACTGCCGGTTAATGAATTAATATCAGAAGGTAATATAGGATTGATGCAAGCAGTAAAAAAGTTTGATCCAGATAAAGGTTTTAGACTAGCAACATATGCTATGTGGTGGATAAAAGCTGCAATTCAAGAATATGTGCTAAGATCATGGAGTCTAGTTAAAATGGGCACAACTACTGCTCAGAAAAAACTTTTTTTTAATTTAAAGAAACTTAAAAACCAAATAGCTCCTAATCAAGATGGAGATTTAAAAGATGATCAAATTAAAGAGATTTCTAAAAGATTAGATGTTGAGTCACACGAAGTTGTAAACATGAACAGAAGAATGATGGGGCAAGAAAAATCTCTTAATGATCCTATCAAAAGAGGGGAGACCGATGAATGGCAAGATTGGCTAGTTGACGAAAGCTTAGATCAAGAACTTATTGTTTCACAAAAGCAAGAGTATGACGACAAGAAGGAATTATTAGAAAGTGCAATGAAAATTTTAAATGAAAGAGAAAAAGAAATAATTACAGCAAGAAGGTTGTCTGAAGAACCTGAAACTTTAGAAGATTTAAGTAAAAAATATAAGATTAGTAGAGAGAGAATAAGACAAATTGAAACTAAAGCGTTTGAAAAATTACAAAAATCTATGATTAATGCAAGTAAGTCTAAAAATTTATTACCTGCAAATTAATTACCAAAAGGATCTTCAACTAAAATTGTATCATCTCGCTCAGGACTAGTTGATATACTTGATATTTTGGCTTCAATAAAATCTTCTAACGCGTGAATATATTTTCTTGCATTATCAGGTAAATCTTTAAAATTTCTTATGCCTTGCGTTTTGCTCTTCCATCCAGGAAATGATTTATAAATTGGTTTTATATTAAACTGATCTTCCGAAGCTGCAGGTAAATAATCTATTTTATTTCCATTTAATTCATAGCCAATGCACATTTTAATTTCTTCAAGTTCGTCTAATACATCTAACTTGGTTAAAGCTATACCGTGAATTCCTGAAATTTTAATTGTCTGTCTTACTAATACTCCATCAAACCAACCGCATCTTCTTTTCCTCGCTGTAACAGTTCCAAACTCTTTTCCTCTTCTACCTAAACTTTCACCTACCTCATCATTCAACTCTGTGGGGAATGGTCCGCTGCCTACCCTAGTAGTATAAGCTTTTGTTATACCTAAAACGTATTTAATTTTGTCAGGACCGCAACCTGATCCGGTTGCAGCCATTGCAGGCACAGTATTTGATGATGTTACATATGGGTAAGTCCCATGATCAACATCCAAAAGAATTCCCTGAGCACCCTCAAACAATATTTTTTTTCTTGCATTATTATATTCACTTAATTTTAACCAAACAGGTTGAGCAAATTTTAATAATTCTGGGGCAATTTTTAACAATTCTTTTTTTAGAGTATTTTTTTCAAAGATCTTTTTATTTAAACCTTTTCTAATAGCATTATGATGCTCTAATACATTTTCTAACCTGCTATCTAAATTAGTTTCTGATCTTAAATCCATTACTCTAATCGATCTTCTGCCAACTTTATCTTCATAACATGGGCCAATTCCTCTTCTTGTTGTGCCAATCTTTTCTTTCCCAGCAGCATCCTCCCGTATCTCATCTATTTCTTGATGGAAAGGTAAAATTAGAGATGCTGCTTCAGAAATCATAAAATTATCTGGAGTTACATCAATACCTTGTTTTTTTATTTCATCAATCTCGTTTAAAAGAGACCAAGGATCTATAACAACACCATTTCCAAGAATAGACATTTTACCCTTTCTCACAATGCCAGAGGGTAATAATCTTAGTTTAAAAACTTTTTTATCAATTACTAATGTATGACCAGCATTGTGACCGCCTTGGAATCGAACCACTACGTCAGCTTCACTGGAAAGCCAATCTACTATTTTTCCTTTTCCCTCATCTCCCCACTGCGAACCTACAACTGCAACATTTTTCATTATTTGAATTTTTTAATTAGAATTATAGAGTTTAAATGATTAATTGGACCGTTTCCTTTTCCTAAATTAGTGTTAGTTTTGATTGCATCATTAACATATTTAATTCCAAGCTCACAAGATTTAATCAAATCTTTTCCACATGATAGATGTGTTGTTATTGCTGAAGATAAAGTACAACCTGTTCCATGAGTATTTTTTGAATTATATTTTTTGCTTCTAAATTCTTTAACTGATTTTTTATTTATTAAAATATCTATCATTATTTTGGATTTTAAATGACCACCTTTAATAAGAATATTTT
>Ga0255759_10002353_pt1 | contig 16899 bp, 14 predicted proteins | sample 101ome_20_FD_179959 | JGI IMG/M metagenome (GOLD analysis project Ga0255759, IMG submission 179959) | Coastal salt marsh microbial communities from the Groves Creek Marsh, Skidaway Island, Georgia - 101404AT metaG (version 2) | ecosystem: Environmental > Aquatic > Marine > Intertidal zone >...
TGATGCAAGACCTTTTTTTGTTGATTCTTTTTGCGCTTCATTTCCAATTTGACTGTAATAAATCCAGGCGTGATGCAGATCATTAGACAACTTGATTTCTGTAATGCTAATAAATCCGATTCTGCTATCATTGATTTTTTTTCTTAAGATAGATGAAATTTCAACTCTGAGAAGTGATGATAGTTTTTTTTGCCTGGACATTTATAGATGCTTTTTTTCCTTTATTTTATAGGAAATAAGAACATCATCTATTTCTAAATCATTCATTCCTTTAAGAACAACGCCACATTCAAACCCTTCAGCTACTTCCTTAACATCTTCTTTAAATCGTTTTAAAGAATCTAAGTCTCCATCAAAAATTTGTTCGCCTTTACGTATAACTCTAACTTTATCATTTCGGCTGATTTTTCCTTTTTGAACATGGCATCCTGCAATTTTGCCAATTTTTGAGAATTTGAAAATCTCTCTAATAACAACGTGTGCTTCTTCTACTTCTTCATATTCTATTTTATATAAACCTTTTATAACATTTTGAATGTCATCTAAAATATTATAAATAATAGAATATGTTTTAATGGTTACCTTTTCTTTTTCAGCACAACGACTGGCTTCGTTTGAAGGCTCTGCATTAAAACCAAAAATAATTCCATTAGATGCTTTTGCCAACAAAACATCATTTTCTGTAATGTTCCCAGTAGAAAAATGAATGATTTTTATAGGAATATCTTTAGATTCAATTTTTTCTATGGAACCCTTTATTGCTTCTAAAGATCCATGAACATCTGCTTTAATAATTAAGTTTAATTGTCTTAAATCACCATCTTCTGCTTGTGAAGACAATGCTTCTAAAGATACAGACATTTTTTTGGACTGTGTTGTATTACGATTTTTTTCTTCTTCATTGTTGAGATGTTGTTTACACTCTTTTTCTGATTTGCGTGATTCTAGGATAGATCCCGGTTGTGGAACTTTTGTAAATCCTAGTAACTCTCCCGGATCGCCAGGATGTAACTTTTGAATAGGTTCACTGGCATCATTGAAGATTGCACGTACTTTTCCATAATGATCATCAATTACAAAGTAATCACCAACGGATAAGGTTCCCGCTTTTACAATTATAGTGCCAATGGGTCCTTTTTGAGCAGATAATTTGGATTCAATAATTACTGCTTTACAATTGCTTTTTGGGTTTGACTTTAATTCCTGTAATTCTGATACTAGCTCTATCATTTCTAATAGGGTATCTAATCCTTGACCTGTTTTTGCAGAAATAGGAACAGTGATAGTATTGCCACCCCAATCTTCTGGAAGTAAATTGTGCTGGCTAATTTGTTGTTTAATAGACTCGATATCTACGTCAGGTTTGTCAATTTTATTAATTGCTACAATGATTGGAACGTCTGCAATTTGTGCATGGTTTATTGCTTCAATTGTTTGGGGCTTAACTCCATCATCGGCAGCAACTACTAAAATTGCAATATCTGTAATTTGAGCACCTCTAGCACGTAATGTTGTAAATGCTTCGTGTCCTGGAGTATCAAGAAATGTTAGTTTTTTATTGTTATGTGTGATTTGGTAAGCGCCAATATGTTGCGTGATTCCACCAGACTCACTATCAATTACATTGGATTTTCTAATCTGATCAAGAAGTAATGTTTTTCCGTGATCCACATGTCCCATAATTGTAATAACGGGGGGTCTAGTAATAGAGGTTTCATCATTTAATTCAGATATGGATTCAGATTCAATTTCCATAACTTTTGTTTTAAGACCTAGTTCATTTTCAACAGATAAATCTTCAATTTCAATAGTAATATTAAGTTCTTTTGCAACTTCAATGAGTGTTTCTTGGTCAATCTCTGAGTTTAGATTAACCATCAAGCCCTTTTGTAAAAAGACTTTCATAATTTGTCCCATTGGAAATTGAAGTAACGTTGCTAGTTCAGAAACTTTAATAGATTCTTGATTAAACGAGATCGTTTTTTCTGGAAGAGCAACATTTTCTGTGTTTTTTCTTTCTTGAAAATTAGCAAACATTTTTTTAACTTTGGCGGTAGTTCCATGATCAAGTTTGGTTGATGGTCTTGCGGGGCGATTGCCTTGCTCACGAATACCTTGATCTCTTAAAAAGCTAAGAAATGTGCCAAGATCTGTATTTAATTCTTTCGCTATATCTTGAACTTTCAAATAAACACCTTCTCTTTAATATTTTTTACCTGATCTGGTGTAAGTACACTGCGATTACTTTTAATCTCTATTCCTTTTGTTTTAGCTTTTTCAATAAGATCAGCTGTTTTAACATTGAGTAATTTTGCTAATACCGAAACTTTCATTTCAGATTCTGTTTGTTTTGAAAGAGATTGTAATTTTTCTTTAAATTTTTCTTGAGTTTCTTTGATTTGATTTTCTTTTTCTTGATTTATATCTTTAGCGATAGCTTTTCCAAGAGAAGAATTAAGCAGATCTGAAGAACCCTCTGTGCTTGTTTCATCTATAACCTTTAGATTTTCTGTAAATAATTGTTTGTTTTCATTAAACTCTTCTTCACTGATTACATTTAGTTTCCAGCCTGTTAAGTTAACGGATAATCTAACATTTACGCCACCTTTTCCTATGGCTAATGATAATTGATCTTTGGCAACAACGACTGTAGCTTGTTTGTTTTCTTCATCTGTGATTAATACATTTGAAATTTCTGCTGGTTTTAGAGAATTCGAGATAAAGTGCTTAATGTCTTCATGCCACTCTAAAACATCAATTTTTTCATTACCTAATTCTTTAATAATTGTCTGAATTCGGCCACCCATTTGACCAACACAAGTACCAACAGCCCCAATAGAAGGGTTGTTTGTTTTTACAGCAACTTTAGCACGAACTCCTGGTTCTCTTGCTACAGACATAACTTCAATGATTCCATCCGCAATTTCAGGTATTTCTGTTTCGAATAAGGCTTTTAATAATCCTGGATGAGATCGTGATATTGCAACCATATTGCGCTTGTTGTTGCGATCTACATTGGTAACATAGACACGAATAACTTCATTGATTTCAAAGCGCTCCCCTGGTATTTGATCGTAGTATCCTAGTAACGATTCAGTTCTTCCTAAATTAATTAAATAAGCTCTGTTTTCAACTTGCTGAACAGTTCCGTTGACTACCTTTCCAATTTTTACTTCAAATTCCGAAAATACGGAGTCTCTTTCTGCTTCTCTTAGTCGTTGTGTGATTACTTGTTTTGCAATTTGAGCAGCAATTCTACCAAAATCTGATGGGATAAATTCTACGCTTACTTCGTCGCCTAGATCAGCTTTTTTATCGATTTTTTTTGCTTCATCTAATAATATTTCTGTGCTTTCTGAAAAAATATCATCAACGACTTCTTTAACTCTAAAAAACTGCATTGTGCCTGCAGATGGATCTAATTTGCATTCTAATTGACTCCCATCGCCAATATGCTTTCTGCATGCTGAAGCGAGGGCTTGTTCTAAAGCATCATATAGAAATTGCTTTTCAATTCCTCTTTCGCTTTCAATTTGATTTGCTACTTGATCTAAATTTTCTATAATCATTTTTTACCTCGTAATTACAGCTTTTTAAAAATACCATCTTATACGATCTAAGGCTAAATGCCTTGATCTAATCTTATACTAATATTGTAGAAAAATATAGTAAAAGGATAAGATTTTTCTAGACAGTTTAATAAGTTATAGCAATTGTTGATTCTTTTTTCAAGTTTTATTGCTCTTGAATATCTAATAATTCAATTTTGACAACAATATCTATACCCAAGAGATCGGGGTTAGAATCGATTGTAATGTGAGTATCCGTAATATTAACAATGGTTGCTTGTAGTGGAGGGCTGTCTTGTTGTTGAATTTCAATTTTTTGACCTACAACTTTTTTAATGTGTGTGGGTACTAATTTTATATCGATATCAGAGATAAGTTCAGGTAATTTTTCGCCATAAGCTTCTTTTGCTTTAAGTGTAACTGTTTTAATTTCACCAATGCTCATTCCTTTGATGAGTCTATTTAAAAAGGGCATTGTTCCGAAGCTGCCTAGCGTAAAGGATGCGGGGTCTTTACCTTCAGTTGAGTCTAGGATATTGCCTTTGGTATCACGTAAACTATAGTGAATAATTACTTTTTCACCTTCTTGAGCAAAATCCATACTCGATTATAGCGTGTTATTAATAGCTTTAAAATATTTATTCAGCGGATTGGGAGTGCTTTTTTTTGTCTTTTTGGAGACGTTTATATTTGGGCGTAGTATCTATTGGTGGTTTTAGTTTATCCATGTCTTTGATAATAAAGGTAAGCATGGCTTGTCGTGATAATTTATTGGAATTTACTAATAATTTATCTGTAACTGTAAGCTTTTTTCGAGCCATAACATTGTTTAATATGGTTAAAAATTTATAACTTTGTTTTGGGTTATCTTTTAAAAAGTCTAAAGTGATTTTTAAAGCGTCTTCGTGTTTGGTAGTGTCAGTGATAATATCGTTTTCTAGTGGTGCTAGATCTATGGCGTCATATTTGAGCAAGGCGTAGGAGACTCCTAGTAAGGAAGATAGTATGTGGTCGTTACATTCCTCTGCTTTTAGTTGAGAGTAAATATTCAAGCCTTTATTAAACCAAAATATTAATGATGGATGTGTTGGATGGTTTTTGTTTGGAGGAAATTCTGTAATTAGTTCTCTTTTTTTGTCATAGGTAAAGCGATTATGGATAAGACGGCTTAGTGATGCTATGGCAAGCTCTCTTTTAACTAACAACGATTCTGAAGCGCTAAATAAGGCTTCATTTGGCTCATTTCTCAAGTTTAATGATTGATTCTCGTTCATTTTATAAAAATTATAATGATTCAGCGACATAAAAAATGACTTAAATGCGGCTTTTTCTAGTGGAGATGCCGCCAACATGGATGTTCCGAGTAATCCATGGGCTAAAACCCAATCAGGATGGTTGCTAGGATCTTCCTTAAATACTAATCGGATGAGCTCTTTGCCTGTATTGTGGTTGGCTTCATGTGGTGGAGCTAGTCCAAATTTTGGTAGCTGGGTATAGGAGTCTATTTCATTAAGAGAGTCAAAGGGATAGGTTTTTTCTCCAGAAAATTCAATAGGTTCTTTTTTGCACCAAAATTCATAATTAAATAAAGCAAGTGCGGTGCTTGTGTTTTGACAAATGATTACTACAAAAACTAGTGTTAATTTTATTAGATTTTTTAACATGAGAATAGTTTGATTATAGAATGCATTTAGTTTTGGGGCAAAGTTGTGTCATTGTTATTTGATAAAAAGTATAATTCCTAAAAAATGAATAAAACTCCCAATTAGTACAAAGATATGCCATATTGCATGATGAAAGTAGATCGATTTTTTTTGATAAAAAATTATTCCACTTGTATAAAATATACCTCCAGCTAATAAAAACCAAATTAAATTTATTGGAACCATTGTAACTAAGTCTTTAATGGACAACAAAATTAACCAGCCCATGGATACATACATATATAAAGAAAATCGCTTAAACTTTCCTATAAAGTTTAGTTTATAGATAATTCCTGAAAATGTTAAAAACCAAATGATAAAAAACAAGCTCCAGCCCAAAGTGTTTCTCATAAAAACCAGTAATATAGGGGTGTATGTGCCTGCGATTAAAAAGAAAATAGAGCAATGATCAAAAAGCAGTAAAATGCGTTTAAATTTTTTGTTGGGAATTGGATGGTAGTAAAGATATAAATGATACATGGTAGAAGATAGATAGGTGGATATCAGTGAAATGCCATAAATACTGAAAGCAATAACAATCCAAGTATTTTCAGATAAAGCAGCATTTAAAATTAGCACGACATTGCCAACAAGGCTAAACAATAACCCGATGCCATGTGTCATTGCATCAGCAAATGCTTCAAGTTTTGTTTTTTTTAATTTTATATTGAACATTGATTAGCCTTTGAGTGGGTTGAATACTCATTATTTTATCATACTTAAAAGTAAACATTTTACATATTTATAGTAATGCCCAAATTTATTAATTTTTAAAACATTCTTTCTTAAAAAATTTATAAAAGTTCTTGTATCGAAATCTTATTTAATATGGTGTATTATTTTTTTTAATAAGGAGAGTGTGTATGACTGAAAAAGAAAAGACGATTGCGATTTCAAAGAGAGCTTCAGAAATTAAGGCAAGTATTACGATGTCAATTACTGCAATGGCTAATCAATTAAAAAAAGAAGGTAAGCCAGTGATCGGCATGAGTGCGGGTGAGCCTGATTTTGATACACCTGAAACTATAAAACAAGCGGGTATTCAGTCTATTGTTGATGGTAAGACAAAATACACACCAGCCTCAGGAATTATGGAGTTAAAAGAGGCTCTTGTAACTAAATTTAAACAAGAAAATAACTTAGATTACACCACAGACAATATTATTATTTCTAGTGGTGGAAAGCATGCATTGTTTAATGCGAAGATGGCATTGTTAAATCCTGGAGATGAAGTCATTATCCCAACGCCTTATTGGGTAAGTTACCCAAGTCAGGTTGACGTATTGGGAGGTGTTTGTAAGTACATCGAAACAACAGAGGCAAATCAATTAAAAGTAACACCTCAAGAACTTGAGGCTGCAATTACGCCTAGAACTAAAATTTTTATTTTAAATACGCCATCGAATCCTTCAGGAATGGTATACACCAAAGACGAGCTTCAAGCGTTGGCTGATGTTATTGTTAAGCATGATATTTATGTGATTTCAGATGAATTATATGAAAAGCTTATTTATGATGGATCCCATGTTTCGATTGCATCTTTGGGAGACGAAATTAAAGAGCGAACAATTATTATTAATGGTGTTTCAAAAGCGTATTCAATGACAGGATGGCGAATTGGATATGCAGCAGCAGATGCACGAATTATTAAAGCAATGTCAAATATTCAATCTCACTCAACATCCAACCCAGCGCAAGCATCTCAGTGGGCAAGTTTAGAAGCTATTGCCGGCTCTCAATCAGTGGTTGATACAATGAAAGATTCATTTAAAGAGCGTAGGCAGGTGTTAATTGATGGGTTAAATCAATTGCCTGGAATTACATGCATTGAGCCAAGTGGCGCATTTTATGCATTTCCTAATATATCTTCGACGTTTGGAAAGCGTTGTGACTCGGGTGTGATTACGGATGCTGTCTCTTTTTGTGAATTATTATTAAAAGAGCAGTTGGTGGCAACCGTACCCGGATCAGCCTTTGGTTCGGAAGGTTATATTCGTTTGTCTTATGCAACATCAATGGAGAACATTAAAGGAGCCTTGGAGCGCTTGGCGGTGTTTTTGGAAGGGTTAACGTAGTTTTTTTCTTTGTGGAAGAGCTTATTTATATTAAGGTGATGCAGTGAGTTTGTCTTTAGGTAAGAATATTGTTGTACATGGTAGTACGCCAAAAAAAAATCTGCCAAAACCAGCAAGGAAGCAATGTTCAGGAGAAAAAGGAAGTGGGGTTAGAGGTTTTACGCTAGATACTATATTTGAGGAACCACAATTTGAGGGATCACAACATGCTAACCACGGCGTTGAGTTTAGTGGTTTTCAACAAGATACCCAATTTGAGCGTTTAGGTGATAGCTTTGCTTTTAGAAGTGTGCTTAAAAATACAAATCTACAGGAAATAGCTTTAATTGTAGAACAAGCAAAAGCAAAAGCAAAAGAAAGGTAAAACCCTTTTTGTGGTGCATTGTAATGGTTTCTGTTCAACTTTATAGGGAAAAGTTTTAACTTTTTATGACATATATGCTAAAGTATTAGTCATGTCTTTGGATCAATTAAGAGTGGCATTTGAATCATGGCTAAAGCGTGTTTTAAATTCATCGTACTTTGTTTTTTTTCTTGGTGGACTACTCTTATTTTTCTTTTCATTTAATGCTTTTTTTATTTATGTTGAGCCTAATGAAGTTGCAATTAAGCAGGTAAAAGTAGGGTTGAATCGGGGTATTCAGAGCAAGGTTTATCAAACAGGGTGGCATTTTATGGTGCCGGGGTTACATTTGTTTCATGTATTTCCGAAAGATTTACAGGTTTTTGATTTGACTTCAGTTCGTAATCAAGCCTCGTCTCGATTTATAGATAACTCTGCTCATATTCAAACCTCGGATGGTTTTTTTGTTGATGTGGATGTATCGGTTATTTTTAAGATTGCAGATCCACTTAAGGTTATTCAGACTATTGGCCCGGGAGAATTATATTTTATCAATGGGATATTGCCTAAAACAGAGCCTGCGTTAAAAGAAACGTTGGGAACTTTAACAACGGAAGAGTTTTATAATCCATATTTGCGTGTTGAAAAAATGAATGAGGCCAAACTTAAGCTAGAAGGAGAGTTAGCAGAAAAAGGTATTGCGGTTGAGCATGTTTTGATTCGTTACTTTAAGTACTCGCGTGAAATTCAACGTAATATCGAAGAAAAAAAGCTTAAAGATCAGTTGATTTATAAGAATCAGGCAGAAGCCAAAGCGGCCATGCAAAATGCTCAGTTACAAAAAGTAATTGAAGAAGGTGAGGCTATTATTCGTGTTGAACTTGAAAAAGGGACTGCATATACAGTAACACGAAAAGCTGAGCAAGAACTTTATGTCCGAAAAAAACAAGCTCAAGCAGATTTGTTGGTAAAAAGCGCTGAGGCATTTAAAACCAAATTAAAAAACCGTGCATTAAAGGGTATGGGATCGGAAAATTTAGTAGGGTTGGAAATGGCCAAGGTTTTAGAGGGTGTTGAGGTCATTGTTTTGCCTAGTGATGGTGATTATGGCGTGAATCCACTGAACTTAGAAAAAACAAGGGTGATGTTTGAATGAAAATGGCAAGGCTATTCTCTATTGTTTCGATATTTCTTTCAGTTTTATTTCTTAGTGGCTGTGTTTTTTATAGTACAAAGCCAAATGAGGTTGGTGTTCGAACAAAAAAAGTTGGGCTATTGGGAAATAAAGGGGTAGAACAAGAAATTTATGCTCCAGGGTCAACCTATATCTTTTTTCCATTTATCAATGATTGGCATACGTTTAATACCAATATTCAAAATATGGAGATGACTGCCAAAATTGCTAAAGGTGATTTGTTTGGCCAAGATGATATTAAATTTAAGACCATTGATGGAAATGATATTAGCTTAGATTTAATTATTTCATATCGAATTTTGCCTGAAAAAGCGCCCTTTATTTTAGCTAACGTTGCTTCTTCTGATTTGGAATTGCGAACTAAAATTGTTCGCGTTATTACGCGAAGTTTGCCAAGAGATATTTTTGGAGAGTTACGAACAGAAGAATTTTATACCGCAGAATTACGAGCTCAAAAATCAGATAAAGCAAAGGCGTTATTAAATCAAATTTTAGAGCCTTATGGTGTTATTGTTGAGCGAGTACTTACAAAGGATTATCGTTTTAATGAAGATTATCAACAAGCTATTGAAGATAAAAAAATAGCAGATCAGCAAACTGAAAAATTGCGATCCGAGGTGTTGGCAAAGCAAGAAGAATACAAGCGTAAATTAGAAGTAGCTAAAGGGGATGTTTATAAAGATATAGCAAAAGCTGATGGTGAATATAATAAGGCTATCATTTCTGCAGATGCTTATTTTTCGAGACAAGAAAAAATAGCTGAAGCAATTAAAGAAGAGGGGCGGGCAGAGGCTACGGGGATTCAAAAAATGAATCAAGCCTTAGCAGAGCAAGGTGGAAAAGTTATGGTAAAGCTAGAAATGGCAAAAGCATTAAAAAATAAACGTATCGTATTATTACCTGCATCATCAGGGAGTAGTATTGATTTAAAAACGTTGGATGTAAATAAATTTTTAGAACTTCAGGGGATTCAAAAAAACGTTAAAGGGGATTGATTTTTTTCAATGCAATATAATCTTCCTCCTGGTATTGCTATTATCCAATCCATCATTACAAAATTAGATGCTGTTCATTTATTTATAAAAAAAGGTACATCACAAAATTTATTGATTCGTTCTGTCTTGAAAGAGTCGTCTATTATTGATCAGGATCAACGTTTTCTTGAGGATGCTAACTTTATTATGTATATGCAAATGTTGATGTTGGCAGGAATGTCTATGTTTGGGGGCGTATCGGTATCGTGTTTGAATGGATTTTTGGATAAAGATAATCAGGTTGTATTGCGTTGGGATAATGGTATTAGTGATCGTTTTGAATGGGGGCAGTATACGCCTGATTTTGTTCGGTTTATTAGTTATTATCAAGATCGATTATCCTCAAAACCTCAGAATAAAAAACATATACCTGCAGATATTTTTTTTGGAATTCGTGGGTTTTTATCCACTTACACGGATATGTTAAGTATGTTAGATACAAAGATAATGCAGTTAATTTCTGGTAAGCGCTCGTTTTTAAATAGTGTGTCTTCTGATTTAAATAAAGATGCTCTTTTTTTAGTGATTTCTAGTTTACCTACTTCACAATTAAGTCGTTTTTTTATGACTATGAATCCACTTTTTCCTGAAGAATTGTCTGTTAAGACGCCTGATGGAAGAACAATGAAACTTCGTTCGTTATTTGAAAGTCCGTCTTCTGATTATTTGTACTTATCAGATAAACTCAATGTCTTTTTGGATATTTATTTTAAAGAAACATTTTCTTCGTTACAAACTACGTTAAAGAGCAAAACAGTAGAATTTTTAAATCAAGTTATTCAAAATGATTTGGAGTTTAAAGAAGTTCAAGGCACTATAAAATCAGTAAAACAATCTCAAATAGATGTCCGTAAAACATTGTATAGTACGCTTAAAACTCATTTAGATTCGTTAGTAGCTGTATTATGAATGATCGATTTATTTATTGTGATCATAATGCAACCACGCCGGTTCATCCAGCAATCAGTGAGCATTATTCTGAAATTTTGGCACGTTTTGGCAATGCCTCAAGTGTATATCAACTGGGGCGTCAAGCAAAAGAAAGTATAGAGTTAGCACGACAGACAGTTGCTGAGTTTATTGGAGCTTTACCGGACCAGTTAATTTTTACTAGTTCTGGTTCTGAGTCTAATAATCATGTGTTAATGCAAGCGCTTTATATGTTGCAGGATACTAAAGAGCCTGTCCATATATTGATCTCTGCGATTGAACATTCCAGTGTTAAACAGGTTGCGAAATACGTGCATTCGCTGGGTGTGGACTATGATGAAATTCCAGTAACTCCTACTGGAGAAATTGATATTACAGCCTATGAATCTTTATTTAAACCTCATACTAAATTGGTGAGTGTTGTGCTGGCTAATAATGAAATTGGTACGATTCAGGATATTAACTGTTTGGCAGGGATTGCGCGTGAAAAAGGGGCATTGTTTCATTCAGATGCAGTACAAGCTTTGGGAAAACTTGATATTAATGTTCAAGAATTAGATGTGGATTTTATGTCATTTTCAGCTCATAAAATTAATGCTCCAAAAGGTGTTGGGGCTCTTTTTATGAAAGATGAATTAATGGTTAAGCCTTTGTTGCATGGTGGATTTCATGAGAGAGGATTACGAGCATCAACAGAAAATGTGCCTGGAATTATGGCGTTTGCTCAAGCTGTAAAATTGTTTAATATTCAGCACTATCAAGCACACACAGAGCACTTAATTTCAACGTTAAAAGCATCATTTTTAAATTTAAATAATGTTATTATTAATTCACATCAGGCATCTAAAGCATTAACGAATACATTAAATGTGAGTTTTCGTGGATGTAGTGGTTATGCGCTTGTGATGAATTGTGATCTTGAGGGAATTGCGGTATCTACTGGATCAGCCTGTTCTGTGGGCTCAATAGAGCCATCACACGTTTTAGAGGCTATGGGGGTTTCTTTAGAGGATAATAAGTCCAGCGTTCGATTTAGTGTTGGTATGAGTAATACAAAGGAAGAAATGGATGTTGTTGTAAACCGTATTTCAGCTATGGTTGATCGTTTGAGAGCGTGTTGAGTTTTTTTGATTGATTTTTAAACCGTTTAAGACGTTTTTCTGAATTTAAAATACGCTGTTTATCAAGAATGAAGCCATTTTTGGTAACTTGTAACTGTGTGTTAATTATCCATGTTTGAAATGCTTTTGCAACGACAGAATCTAGCTTAAATGCTAGCAGACAGATTACAAAAAAAGAGTACTGAGTTTCTTGAATGGATTCTAACGATGACGACGCTTTTTTGACATAAGAAATACGTCTTAAATGATTTTCTTTAGATGCTAAGATTGTGGGGTGTTCTAGGCATTGAGTTAACCCTTGAATAAGCTCTTTAAAAGGAGTTTCAAAAAATTCACATAATGATGTTTGATTCATCCACAAGGTGTCTACATTGCAATTAATAGTAAATGTAATTGGCGGGCCCATATTTTTTTTAATGGTAGATGAGTCATAAAGTTCGTTTGGCATAATCTATAGTATACGCTAAAGTTTTTTTTTAGTTCAATGGATGAAAGCTAGGCTGGTTTAGGTTTTTTTTGTTTAATTATGCTTAAATTTTATTTTTTTTCAAAATAAATGCGATATGGAATTGGGTGTAATTATAATTTTGTTTAATTTATACAAAAAAAGTTGACTTTGTTTTCTTTTTACGATAATATTTTCTTTTCAAAATTTATATGGAGTTATTGTTATGAGCTTTTTTGGTATCCAATTACCTAGTATCCAATTACTTAATCCACTTCACATCGCAAATATTTTTGCGCCAACTCAACAACCAATAGATGCGCCAACTCAACAACCAATAGTAGTTGACGAAAAAACAACAGAAAAAAAACCTTCATCTCACCAAAAGCCTGATAATGGTGATAGGCGTTCAGAAGACTTAAAGAGACGGGCGCTTGGTTTAAGAAACACAGCTGTTTTTAAAGTTAACGTCCAACGTAAAGATGCTTCTACAGGAAGTTCTGCAGGAAGTTCTACAGGCTCTAGTACTGCATCTAAGGCATCTACTAATTCTATTAAAAGCACAAGGGATCCTTATTATAATGAGAAACAAAAGCTCCGAACCAGATTAGAAGCCAAGCTAACTGTACATAGGGAAGAGGTTCAAAAACTAAAACAAGAAGTTAATAAATTACTTAGTAGTGAAAGCAAATTTTCATCACAAAATAAAGAAGAAATGGCTAACCAAATTCTGGGTAAAATAAGAAGTACTAATATAGGTAAGTTTAAGAATATTACTGGACTAGACGAAAGATATCGTCCGGACGAAAAAGCATTCATAAAGGGTAATAGAGTATATCAATCCACATTTAGTGAGCTCGTACGTGAAGTTAGTGAAAAACTGAATATTGAAATGGCGTCGAAAAAAACACCTAAAGCTAAGGTAAAGCATATATTAAGGAATTTTAATGAAATAACTGATGTTTTGTCAGGCTTGAACAATGAGATCTTTAAATATACTACAGAGGGTAAAAATGCTGCGAGAACACTTGACGCACAACGACGTAAACATGAAGGTCGTATTTATGGAGGCTAGAATAACTACTATGCAACTCCACCATTGTGGGAACGCATTTTGTGGAGCTCCAGCCCCACAAAAGAAAGCTTAAACCACCTTGTGAGTAAGCGCCTTACACTGTGCAACGCTTCTTAGGCACATAAGTTTAAATTACTTGGTTTATTTATCTTAGCTAAAGCATGATAAATTGCAATGCAAAGGCATTTTCTTTTAAATCCCATTGTGTTCCGATACCCCAACAATGTAATTTATAGATAAATAAAATCTTTTGTTTTCGAAAATCTTGTGATTTTAAAGCATAGTTAGTTTCTAATTCAAAAACAAATCGTGAGTTAGATTCGCTAATTTTTATTCCAATTTCACTTTCTGTTAGGGCATATTTTTGTTCGTATTTAAATGGACTTTCACCATGGTTTATAATTTTTTGGTTATAACTGATTTCTGGATTTAAACGAGAATTAATTTTTATTTTATAATTAAAAAATAATTTATTCCAAGATTGCTGATTATTATAGTGATTTATTAAAAAATCTAATGTTGGAACAAAAGAAAAATAACTGTTTATTGGGAGCTCTTTTTGGATAGTATTATTTAGCTTTATGTGATTTTGGTTTTTGCTATAGTTTAATAAATCTTTTTCAGTAGTATTAGCATAACTTAGATGTGTATTAACATTGGCATTTATTACCTGGCGGTTAAGAAATTTAATTTCGATTTTTGGTAACTGATCTATCCATAAACTATGGTAGATGATTCATAAAGTTCGTTTGGCATGCTATATAGTATACGCTAAAGTTTTTTTTGAGTTTAATGGACGTTGGTGTGTTAATTAAAAAAAAAAAAGTGTTTTTTTTATGTATTTTTACAAAAACAATCTTGACTTTTTTTTGTTTTTTTATTATTTCTTTGAAAAAAAAGGAATTTATTTTGCCGCACAGTAGTAGTTTTTCAGCCCATCGAAGACCAAATCCATTAGGGGTAAATCTTCCAATATCTAAACCTTCTAAACGTAGCTCTATTTTAACCAAAGGTAAAAGAGAAAATCTTAAAAATCAAAATTCAGATATTTTTAGTTCACTTTCGAAAAATATTTCAGACTTATCTCGTCAAGCTTTAGGACTTCTTGATCTAAATCAAAACTTTTCTCCACAAACTTCGGGTTCAGGTACATCAAGTAGCAGTGGTGCAGAACATGAGAAAAAAGATCATGATTCTAGAAAAAGAAAGAGACCACAAGAAGATCAAAGAGGGGGTGACAAAAGACATTGCAGTGAACATCATCAAGAACGCATACCTAAATCAAGAGAACGTAGCATTTTAGGTTTATTTAGTTTTGGTGATTTTTTTTCTAGTAAAGATGATGTTAGCACTAGTCAAGTAAGTGTTCAATCATGTTCTGAATCTACAGAAGTAGCGAAGAATGTTGTTTATATTAGAGTCTCATCAGCTGCATTAAAAAGCGGCTCTGCTGCCACATCCCCCTCTCAAGTTTCAAAAGAAGGCTCTTCACCAGATAGATACCGCAAAGTGTATCGAGAGGCAGAACAGGCTTTGTCTAAGGCTAAAAAAGCTACTTCGGAATCAATTACACCTAGATCATCTATTTCATCTAGATCATCAACTACAGTTAGATCATCTAGTTCATATGCTGCATCAAGTAAAGGTAAAGATAAAAAAGATCCAACTATGGGTAAAATTAAGGGTAAGCTAGAAGAATATAAAACGGATGTTGAGAATTTACGTGATAAAGTTAACAATTTTAAAGATCAAGTGCTACAGAGTGGAGAAGACGCTCATGAAATTCTGAGCGAAATAAAAAGTATTAAAAAAGAGCCGTTTTTTCATATTAGTGGCCTACAAAAAATGCATAAACCGTATCAATTCGAATTTATCGCAAAAACTGATAGACAAATATATCAATCAACTTTTTTGGAACTCACTGAAGAGGTGAAAGATAAACTTGGTGTTGAAATTACGTCTCCAAAAAAAGTAAGCAAAAAACAGTTAGAAAAAATATTACAGGACTTTAATAGACTTACAATAGAATTGGAAGGATTGAGTATAAAATTATAAAAAGAGTCGTGATGTTTAATAAACTGACAATAGAATTGGAAGGATTGAGAGATTATGTTTCTACATTTGCGGGTAGGGGGTAATCCTGCAGAGAAACCTGAAAATGAGCAATTTTCATACGGTATTAATTGTAATTTGGCTATAACTAACACGTTATGACAGTTAGCATGGTTTTTAAGATGAATACCCAAAGCTTTTTCAATTTTCTTTATTTTCTACTAAAGTAGAAGGTTCATCAAATACTATATTTTAAAAGTATTTGGTTTATTTATCTTAGCTAAAGCATCATAAATTGCAATGCAAAGGCATTTTCTTTTAAATCCCATTGTGTACCGATGCCCCAACAATGTAATTTATAGATAAATAAAATCTTTTGTTTTCGAAAATCTTGTGATTTTAAAGCATAGTTAGTTTCTAATTCAAAAACAAATCGTGAGTTTGATTCGCTAATTTTTATTCCAATTTCACTTTCTGTTAGGGCATATTTTTGTTCGTATTTAAATGGACTTTCACCATGATTTATAATTTTTTGGTTATAACTGATTTCTGGATTTAATCGCGAATTAATTTTTATTTTAGAATTAAAAAATAATTTATTCCAAGATTGCTGGTTATTATAGTGATTTACTAAAAAGTCCAATGTTGGAACAAAAGAAAGATAGTTGTTTATTGGTAGCTCTTTTTGGATAGTATTATTTAGCTTTATGTGATTTTGGTTTTTGCTATAGTTTAATAAATCTTTTTCAGTAGTATTAGCATAACTTAGGTGTGTATTAATAGTGGTGTTGATTACCTGGCGGTTAAGAAATTTAATTTCGATTTTTGGTAACTGATCTATCCATAAACTATTGATTATATCGTTTTGGCTTCCAATGATATCGATTTCCATGATATTTTCAGAATCGCTTTTATAAAATGGTTTAAGTAATGAGTCTAAAATATTGCTTTTAGGTTCATTTTTTTCTTTTTGTTTTATTTTAAATGTTGATAGTGTATAAAATGCAGTTTGTTTTTTATCAGGATAATAATGTATTCCAAGGTTATGTGTGTAAAAATTAGATATAAAATAAGAGTTACTACCACCAATAAGCCATTTTAAGTTTCTTGTGTAACCAAGATCTATGGTCCCTGCTAGAAATTGATTAAATGTATAAGATAATTTATAAATAGCATAATTACCGTAAATTTCATTTTTTCCAAATTTAGGAAAATATTGAGTGTTTTCTAATAAATTTGATTCTTTTGAGCGATATGGAATAAATAAAATAGGTATTTTAAATGGTAAAAAACGAATATGAAGATGATTTCTCTTTGCATTTAGGACCCCAAGAAGCGGATAAATATCTACTTTTTT
>Ga0255759_10002371_pt1 | contig 16837 bp, 17 predicted proteins | sample 101ome_20_FD_179959 | JGI IMG/M metagenome (GOLD analysis project Ga0255759, IMG submission 179959) | Coastal salt marsh microbial communities from the Groves Creek Marsh, Skidaway Island, Georgia - 101404AT metaG (version 2) | ecosystem: Environmental > Aquatic > Marine > Intertidal zone >...
CCAAATTGACCACGCGGTCGATGCGAGAACCCCAATTGAGACCAGCGTGTCCATCGTCGTTTCGCCATGACGGAGGTTCACCATCATCGAGCGATGAAACGGGAAACCTGACCACAATGCGACCGGCAGGGCGAGGCTCAATGTGACCCATTGCCAACCATCAAACTGCAAGCCACTAACCATTGACAGGACTAAGGCGGGCACCCCAAACACAATCGCAAGGATGAGTCGTCGTTCAAGGTCAACGGAACGATCTCGTTGTTCTTCACTGAGATCATCAAGGGTGCGCGCCTGATAGCCAGTGTCCTCGACTGTTGAGATCAACAACTCAAGGTCAAGGGCGTGGACACCTTTCACCCACGCTCGCTCGGTTGCGTAGTTGACTGAAGCTTCGACGCCATCGAGTTTGCTCAGCCGACGTTCGATGCGCGACGCACACGCCGCGCAGGTCATTCCGCCGATTGCAAGTTCGACGGTGTGGTCAGGCGACGTCGAATCCAGCTTCATCGATCGCTGCGATCACTGACCCATGGTCGATGCCTGACCCAGACACAGTGACCATCTTGGTTTCGAGATCAACCACCACCGATGACACACCTGTCACAGCCGACACCTCTTTTTGAATTGCGGCCTCACAATGACCGCAGGTCATCTCTGGAACGGTGAGTTCAATTAGGTCGGTAGCCACGCCTACACGTTATGCGATGTCCAAGCAATGCACCACCAACACCATGCACCGTCGCTGACAGCGCTAGCTCAGAGCCCGCTTCGCAAGGTTGTGAGTGCACCGACCGCAAGTTCCTGAACAGCGTCTCTGAAGCCGTTGAGGATCTCTGGATCAACGTCATCGCCCATCGCCCCATGCAGATATCGGGCATAGACACCCTCTGAGATCACTGCAAGCCGGAATGCCGAGAACGCCACGTAATACGGAATGTTGCTCACATCTCGTCCAGTGCGAGCGGCATAGCGCTCGACCAACTGCTCGTAGGGAGGAAATTGCCCTGCGCCGGTCGGGTCATTTGAGCGCTGCCCATTCCCTTCAGGATCTGCCCAATACACACCGAGATACCCAAGGTCTGCAAGCGGGTCGCCAAGCGTGCACAATTCCCAGTCCAACACTGCGGCAATACGATTGTTCTCAAGATCGGTGAGGCAGTTTCCTAATCGGTAGTCACCATGAGCAATCGACACCGACTGCTGCTCAGGAATTGAGGCGGCCAATAGTTCAGCCACTTCGTCGATAGCTGCGAGGTCACGAGTTCGAGAATCAGCCCACTGCCGTGTCCAACGCTTGACCTGCCGTTCGACATACCCCTCGCGACGGGCGAGATCTCCTAGGCCAACAGCATCGACGTCAACAGCGTGTAGGTCGGCCATCACATCAATGAGATTGAACGCAACTAATTCACGTTGCTCAACTGAGAGTTCAGCCCCTTTCTCCGGACTGTCGAGCACGACACCCTCAACAAAATCCATCACATAGAACGGTGCTTGGTTGACTGAATCGTCGGAGCACAGTCCCAATGTCTGCGGAACGGGAACACTTGTTGTTCCAACGGCAGAAATAATCTTATGTTCTCTCGCCATGTCGTGAGCCGTGGCAAGCACATGACCAAGAGGGGGTCGACGAAGCACGAAACGGCGCCCATTGCCGTCGGTCACCATGTATGTGAGATTTGAACGACCGCCTTCGATGAGTGAGAAGTCGTACGGACCCGTGAGTCCATCTACATTCGCATCTAACCACGCGGCTACCGACTCAAGATCAATTCCAGGGATCGACGACATACCGCTTGAAACTACTGCGGAAGCGAGATTTGCTGTTAGCCGGGACGGCCAACGTCAACCACTTTTGCCCAATTCACACTTGTGATGCTCACTGTTTTACCAAGGGCAGGGGCGTGCACCATCTGGCCGTTGCCGAGGTAAAGACCAACGTGGCTGATCGGGTTGTAATAGAAAATGAGATCGCCCGGCTTCGCATCGGTCTTCGGAACCGATGGCAGAGCATTCGACTGCATGCGAGAGTTTCTTGGCAGCACCACACCGGCTTGAGCCCAGGCGTAATAGGTCAGTCCCGAACAATCAAATGATGTCCCCGGGAGTGCAGTTGCATACCGATATGGCACGCCGATCTGCCCAAGCGCTGCTTGCACTGCGACCCCGGCCATTCCTGAAGGTGCCGGGTAATTCGAAATGAGATCTTGGGTCGCCGAGCTCGATCCAGATCCTCCAGATGATGAACCTGAATTTCCTGCATTAGCTGCAGCTTGTTGGCGTTGATACTCGGCAAGAGCCGCCGCTGCTCTGCGCTCTTCCTCTGCACGAATCAGGGCTCCAAGTTTCTGTTCCGCAGACTTTCGGGCCGCTTCGTACTGAGCGGTGGATGACTCTACTTCGTCCAACATGCCAGTGATACGGGCAGCTAAATCCTCCGATTCTTTTCGGAGCCGGTTGAGTTCGATCTGCTCGAGTTCAAGTTCACGAATCGCGGCTTGGAGGTCATCAGTTGTTCCTGCACCAACACGAAGTGCAACCCGAGACAGCTGGTCACGCGTCAACGTGTCGCTATAGGCCGCAGCATTCGACAGCAGGGGCCCGAGCACATCTGACCCAGACCGGGTAAACGCTCGAACCGCAACCGTTGAAAGGTCGCTCTGCAGCTCGCCCAATTCTGCCTGCCGCAATGCAACGCGTCCCTTTGCGACCTCAATGTCATCGCCGAGCAACCGCTGCTCATCCATCGCAACGGCATAATCCTCGATGAGAATGTCTGCTCGTTCATGAAGCCGTTCAAGCTCATCAACAATTCGCTGGACCTCTTGCTGTTGCTGGTCAACCGTCTGCGCATGGGCGGCCTGTGGCAGCACAGGAACAAGCATCAATACAAGCGCCGCAAGGCCGATTGCAGATCGGCGACGTTGGGGGCGAACATCGCGGGCTTCAAACATGAGGCCTTCAGCGTACCGTATGTTACGAAATGATGTCGATCAGGTGTGGAGAGCGCTTGTTATTCCCACTCAATGGTGCCGGGCGGCTTTGACGTGATGTCGTATGCGACTCGATTGATGCCCGGCACCTCGTTAATAATTCGTTGCGACATCTTCTCGAGCAGATCGTAAGGCAGGCGTGCCCAGTCAGCTGTCATTGCATCATCGCTCGTCACCGCCCGAATGATGATCGGGTGCCCGTACGTGCGCTCGTCGCCCATCACGCCCACCGAACGAATATCAGGGAGCACCGCGAATGCCTGCCAGATTTCACGCTCAAGGCCAGCGAGCGCGATCTCTTCTCGAACAATTGCGTCGGCCTCCTGCAGCACAGCAACACGCTCCGGTGTCACCTCACCAATGATTCGCACCCCAAGGCCAGGGCCGGGGAAGGGCTGACGCCACACCATCTCATCAGGCAGTCCGAGCTCAGTTCCGAGAGCTCGAACCTCATCTTTGAAAAGCTCGCGGAGAGGTTCAACAAGCTCGAGCGTCATGTCCTCAGGAAGCCCCCCGACATTGTGGTGGCTTTTGATGACTTCAGCGGTGCCATCAACCCCTCCACTCTCAATGAGATCGGGATACAGAGTTCCCTGAACCAAAAACTTGGCTTCAGACAAGCCACCGGTGTGTTCTTCAAAGATTCGAATGAAGAGCTCACCAATCGCCTTGCGCTTCGCTTCAGGCTCAGAAATGCCGGCGAGCCGATCAAAGAATCGCTGGCCGGCGTCAACATGAATGAGCTCGATACCCATATTTCGACGGAAGGTCTCAACAACCTGCTCACTCTCGCCTTTGCGCATCAGGCCGGTGTCAACGTAGACGCAAGTTAATTGGGAACCAATCGCACGATGCACCAACGCTGCAGCTACCGATGAGTCAACCCCGCCTGACAATCCACAAATCACTCGTGCTTCACCAACTTGTTCCCTGATGAGCGACACCTGTTCATCGACAACTGATGACATCTTCCATTCAGGTTCACAACTGGCTAAGTCATGCAGGAACCTTCTCAGCACCGTCATGCCGTGTGGCGAGTGAACGACTTCGGGGTGGAATTGAACGCCCCAAATCTGACGTGAGCCGCTCTCGAGGACTGCGACAGGCGCATCTGGGGTGCTGGCCGTTGCCACAAATCCATCCGGAACTTGAGTAATCGCGTCGAAGTGACTCATCCAGACGTCGTGAGATTCCGGCAGGTCACCAGTGAGAAGGTCAGAATCCGTAGTGCGAGTGAGTTCAGCACGCCCGTACTCGCCACGCATCCCCCGGCCCACGACACCTCCGAGTTGTGATGCGATGAGTTGCGCTCCGTAGCAGATTCCGAGAATAGGAATCCCGAGTTCATAGATTGCTGGATCAAGCGTTGGGGCACCCTCAACATGAACGCTCTTCGGACCTCCCGACAAAATGATTGCGGCTGGCCGAGCTTGAGCAATTTCATCCGCTGTAATCCGGTGCGGAACGATCCGAGAGTAGACATTTGATTCGCGCACACGACGAGCGATGAGTTGCGCGTACTGGGCACCAAAGTCGACAACAAGAACTTCTTGGCGAGCGGACAAGTCGTTTGACGAAACGGCGGAGGTCACCCATCCGATGGTAGACATTCGATGTGGCCAATCAACCCTCCGCCAAGGATCATCGGAAAGAAAATTTGCGCAGAATCGCAGCAGTTGTAGTCGGCATCATCGCTTCGGTGACACTGCTCTCGGTGGGCTCAGCTGTCATTGCCGCCGAAGACGACCTTGACAACAGCGATACGTCCACCGTGACCTACAACGACTTCATTCCTGAGGAACGTGATCTCAGCGACTGCATCAGCGCAATACCGAAACCCGGATGTGGAAGCAGTGCCAAAGGTGGCTGGCGCCAGATGCTCGTCCTCGGCCTTGTCGTGACTGGCTTGGGATTTATCGGCTGGCGGGTGGTCGCAGGGGCTCGAAAAAACCTTGCAACCCAGTCGTCTCAAGCCGAGGGCGAATAAAGCCTGACAAGAAGATCGACCAGCATTCGCCCGGTTGCACCCCAGACCGTTTCATCAGGTAGCTCGAAAAAATGCAACAGTCGATCTGTGGGAGGACTCCCCCACAACTCGCCGTGATACGTACCCACCGACGTGAGTTCAGATAACGGCACCCACATCACCTTGTCAGCCTCCATCGTTTGGGGTGCCAATTCGACAGGTGCATCAATGAGGCCAACCTTTGGAATGATGTAACTCATACTGACGACGGTGTTGACATGTGAAAGTTCGCCAACGATTGTCACGAGCGAAGGGTCAAGACCGACTTCTTCGTACGCTTCCCGTAACGCAGTCTCAGTAGCGGTTTCCCCAGGGTCCATACGCCCCCCGGGGAACGAGATTTCGCCCTTGTGATGGCGAAGTTCCTGAGAGCGACGGGTGAGAAGCACCTCAAATCCGCGTTCACCGGGAGCTAACACGACAAGTACTGCCGCATGGCGGGCCTCATCGAATGCTGGCTGAACGGGCAAACCCTCAGCGTCAACGACCGCTGTGATCCGATCACGTGTGATTTGGGCATCTGAATCAGACACCCAGGGAGTGGTTGAAACTGAACTCCACACCTTTGGACGCGGAACGATCTGCCGTCCGCCCCGAGGCACTAGCTCACTCACTCGTGGAAGACCCGGGCACCCATCCAGACTGAACAAGCTCGTGGAGCACTTCCGCCATACCTGCGGTCTTCAGATTTGCCAGAACCTTGCCTGGCAGCTGCTCGCCGCGTTCCCACTCATCCCACGCGGTCTGCAACTTGTTGAGATCGGGAGCTGGACGTTCGAAAGCCATGCCTTCATTCTACGGACTGTTCGTAGGAGCGTCGCTTCCAGCAGTTGGTGAAAAATGCAATGGAGCCCGGGCGGTTGCCCGGGCTCCATCGAACGACACAGGGTCGTATGAGCGTCACATCATGCCGCCCATACCTCCCATTGGGTCCATTCCGCCACCCATTGCTGGGGCAGGCTCTGGCTTGTCTGCGACGACACACTCGGTCGTGAGGACGAGCGCAGCGATTGATGCAGCGTTTTGAAGTGCTGCACGGGTCACCTTGGCTGGGTCGATGATGCCGGCCTTCACGAGGTCGGTGATCTCGCCAGTTGCTGCGTTGAGGCCAACTGCGCCAGATTCTGCCTCGACGGCCTGAACCATTACTGAACCTTCAAGACCAGCGTTAATCGCAATGTTCTTCGCTGGAGCAACGAGCGCTTCCCAGACAAGGCGTGCACCGGTCTGCTCGTCGCCTTCCAAGGCGTCGACGACTGGCGCTACCGAGGCACGGGCACGAACGAGAGCGGTACCACCACCGGCGACAACGCCCTCTTCGATTGCTGCACGGGTTGCCGACACGGCATCTTCGATGCGGTGCTTCTTCTCTTTGAGTTCAACTTCGGTTGCTGCACCGACCTTGATGACGGCAACGCCGCCAGCAAGCTTGGCGAGGCGCTCTTGCAGCTTCTCGCGATCCCAGTCTGAGTCGGTGTTGTCGATCTCAGCCTTGATCTGATTGATGCGTCCGACAACGTCGTCACCTGAACCGCCACCATCAACGATCGTGGTTGCGTCCTTGGTGATGATGACGCGCTTGGCGGTGCCGAGAAGGTCGAGGGTGGTGTTCTCGAGCTTGAGTCCGACATCTTCGCTGATGACCTGGCCACCGGTGAGGACTGCCATGTCTTGGAGCATTGCCTTGCGACGGTCACCGAAGCCAGGTGCCTTGACTGATGCCGAGGCGAAGGTTCCACGGATCTTGTTGACAACGAGGGTTGCAAGTGCCTCACCTTCGATGTCTTCCGCAATGATCACGAGTGGTTTGCCGGTCTTCATCACTGCCTCGAGGACAGGAAGAAGCGACTGGACCGTTGAGATCTTGCCCTGGTTGAGGAGGATGTATGGCTCCTCGAGGACTGCCTCTTGGCGGTCGGTATCGGTCACGAAGTATGGCGACAGGTAGCCCTTGTCGAACTGCATACCCTCGGTGAACTCAAGCTCGGTGCCGAATGTGTTCGACTCTTCAACGGTCACGACGCCGTCTTTGCCGACCTTGTCGATTGCTTCGGCGATGACTTCACCGATTGAGCTGTCTGCAGCTGAGATGGTTGCGACGTTGGCGATGTCTGACTTGTCGTCAACATCTTTGGCCTGAGCCAAGATTGAGTCAACGGCAGCCTTGACGGCCTGCTCGATGCCCTTCTTAACGCCCATTGGGTTTGCGCCAGCTGCGACGTTCTTCATACCGACCTGCACCATTGCCTGTGCAAGCACGGTTGCTGTGGTCGTTCCGTCACCGGCGACGTCGTTGGTCTTGGTCGCAACTTCCTTTACGAGCTGTGCGCCCATGTTCTCGAATGCGTCTTCGAGCTCGATTTCCTTTGCGATTGACACACCGTCGTTGGTGATCGTTGGGGCGCCGAACTTCTTGTCGAGGACGACATTGCGGCCCTTTGGCCCGAGCGTCACCTTGACTGCGTCGGCGAGCTTGTTGACGCCAGCCTCAAGGGCTTTGCGAGCGTCATCATCAAATTTCAGAATTTTTGCCATGTTGTTATCTCACTTCTCCACAATTGCGAGTACGTCGCGTCCTGAAAGGACGAGCAGATCTTTTCCATCAACGGCGACTTCGGTACCGCCGTACTTCGAGTACAGAACAACGTCGCCGACCTTGATGCCGAGCGGGATCAATTCTCCGCTGGCTTCGGCGCGCTTTCCTGGGCCGACAGCGAGAACGGTGCCTTGCTGTGGCTTTTCTTTTGCCGTGTCGGGGATGACGAGGCCTGACGCTGTTTGCGTCTCTGCCTCATTTGGCTGGACGACGATGCGGTCATCAAGCGGCTGTAGGTTCATGTTGCAAGCCTCCATGGCGTGAACAGGGGTTGATGTGATGAAGTCAGTTACGTCGTTAGCACTCATAACTGACGAGTGCTAAGGCTACGGCTCTAAGCGGAAATTAGCAACCGGACATCGAGAGTGCTAACTCATCGATTTGCGTGATCCAGCAACCGTCACACCAGCTTTTCGAAGTAGTTCAGTGGTCTCAGCCAATGGCAGACCGACAACGTTTGAAACACTTCCGGCAATCGAGGCAACAAAACTGGCAGCACGACCCTGGATCCCGTATGCCCCGGCTTTGTCGAGTGGTTCACCCGTACCGACGTACCAGTTTATCTCATCGTCGCTGAGCACCCGAAAGGTCACAGCGGTCGACACCAACGCCGTCTCAATTGTTCCAGCGCGGGCAACGCAAACCGCCGTATGAGTGAGGTGCTCTCTCCCTGACAGAGATCTCAACATCAATTTCGCATCGTCATCATCAACTGGCTTCGCCAAAATCGTGCCGTCAAGGTCGACCGTCGTATCAGCAGCGAGCACCACATCTGAAGGGTGGGCCGAGCCCACCGTCATTGCCTTGAGGGTCGCAACGCGCTCCACGTAATCGATTGCGCTCTCTCCCGCAACTGTGGACTCGTCAACGTCGGCGGGAATAACCACGAAATCGACCTCTAGATCAGCCAACATCGACTTTCGACGCGGCGAACCTGACGCAAGAACAACATCAGCCACCTGACACCGCCATCTCCTGAGCATCATCAGGAATTGTCATATCGGTATCCGCATCGTCTGCTGTAAGGAACCCCTCAGGCAAGGCGACCTTGATCGGACCATTCGTATGCCCACGCCGAATTCGAGCACCACCTTCAACGAGTTGTGAAGACCGGTCGAGGCTGGCGAGCAAATCCTCAAGTTCGGTGATCGTTGACACGAGAGAGAAGCGTCGTCTCGCCTCAGGGCCAACCGGATACCCGGTGAGATACCACGATGCATGCTTGCGGAAATCCCGCATCGCAAAATTCTCGCCATCGAGGCGTTTGCCTCTTTTCATCACCACATCTGACGAGTAGTGATCGACGAGTGCCTGAGCATGCGTCAACATGACGTCAGCGACCTCACCCAGCGTTCTTGCTGCTGGCACCTCACGACCGGCAAACGCCTCGACAAGGTCGGAAAACAACCAAGGGCGCCCGAGACACCCTCGACCGATCACCACACCATCACAGCCGGTCTGAGTCATCATGTCGATTGCATCTTGAGCTTCCCAAATGTCACCATTACCGAGCACCGGAATGTTGTGCCCAGCATCGACAACAACTTCTTTAAGTTGAGTGATCGCACCCCACCGGGCGTCGCCGGAGTAATGCTGCTCAACCGTTCGAGCATGCATTGCGACCCAGGCAACACCCTCATCGGCACAGATCAGCGCGGCGTCACGGTCGGTTCTGAACGAGTCATCTAGCCCCATCCGAAACTTGGCAGTAACTGGGATACCGAATGGCGCCGCCGACTGCACCGCGGCGCGAACGATTGCTCGCAGCAGTGCAGGGCGGGCAGGAACTGCCGCCCCACCACCCTTGCGTGTCACCTTCGCTGCGGGGCACCCAAAGTTGAGATCAACATGATCAACCAACCCTTCCTCACAGACCATTTGAACCGCCTTCCCCAACTGTGCGGGATCGCTGCCATAGATCTGGAGGCTCCTCGGGTTCTCGTCAGGGGCGAATGACATCATTCGCATTGTCTTGTCATTTCGATGAACGATGGCCGCAGACATCACCATCTCGTTCACGTACACCAAACCGGGGGCATGCTGACGACAGATCGACCGAAACGCTGCGTTCGTCACGCCGGCCATCGGTGCCAACACGACCGGGACAGCCAATTCGTGATCTCCGATTTTCATTGGGATTCGCTCAACCATCAGCAATACCTGTTTCTGCTAGCGGCATAGAGGGAAAGGCTCCCATGTCAAGGCGACTTGGCCCCAATGCGCGCAGCCGATGCCAACCTGCCGCAGCGATCATCGCTGCATTATCTGTGCACATTTCGCGGCTCGGCAGGAATGCTCCAATTCCAGCCTTTGTGCAAGCGGTTTGAAGGTCAGCTCGCAATTGCGTGTTCGCTGCAACTCCCCCACCAAGAACGATGCCGGTTGCCCCGACTTGGTGAGCGGCTTTCATTGCTTTGTGGATTAACACGTCGCTCACTGCATGTTGAAAAGATGCGGCAATATCGACGGATCTGGTATCTGGATGTTTTCGCACGAAGTTCACCACTGATGTCTTCAACCCGCTGAAACTGAAATTCAGGCCGTCATCCATCATTGCTCGAGGAAATCTCACCGCTTCAGGGTCACCATCGAGGGCGGCACGATCAATTGCTGGTCCACCCGGATAACCCAGGTCGAGATATCGGGCAACTTTGTCGAAGGCTTCTCCTGCTGCATCATCAATCGTCCGGCCAAGCAGTTGATACTCGCCATGCCCACGCATCTCGATGAGCATCGTGTGCCCACCTGAGACAAGGAGCACGACCAGAGGAAATTCCAAGGTCGGGTCCTCGAGAAAACTTGCGTACAAATGGGCTTCCAAATGGTTCACCCCGACAAACGGAACATCCCAAGCAAGCGCAAGTGCCTTCGCTGACGAGACACCCACCAGCAGCGCCCCGATCAGCCCTGGGCCGACCGTACAAGCGATTGCATCGATCCGCCGCTCGTCGATTCCCGCGTCGGTAATCGCTCGACGGACAACCGGGTTGATCGATTCGAGGTGAGCGCGGCTCGCAACCTCAGGAACAACTCCACCAAATTCTGCATGAACATCGATCTGACTCGACACCACCGATGACACCACATCGTTTCCACCCATCACAACCGCAGCCGCAGTCTCATCACAGCTCGTCTCGATTCCAAGAATGACCGTGTCTGATCCGACTACATCAAATGGCATCACGCACACCTTCCTGACAGCCTGTGGGCACAACGATCGATGTAGTCCGCATCTGCGAGTCCGTGACACCACATCACAACAGCATCCTCACCATGCTCGTAGTAGGCCTTACGGATTCCTGCTGGCACAAACCCGAAGCGTTGGTACATCGCCTGTGCCGGTTCTGCCGACGCACGGACTTCAAGTGTCCACGCAGTTGCACCCACAAAGCGGGCATGTTCGGCAAGTTTCATCATCAACGCTGAGCCGACCCCTTCTCGGCGAGCAGACTCGCTCACGACAATATTCGTGATATGCGCCTCGGTATCCCCTGCCGCGTCGACAACCCAAAGACCCGCGTACCCCAGAATCGAGCGCCCTCGTCGGGCGATCAGGTAGTGGCGTCCACCTCGTCCAACCTGAGCGAGCTCGTCAATGAACACTTGGCGCGACCAGTGGCGGTCGTAGGTTGCTGCTTCAATCATCAACACCTGCCGAAGGTGCCGACGTTTCATCGCTTCGATAACGACCGGGCGGCGCATCATGGCCTCACCTGCCGGGTGCTCCAGTTGATCTGTGCATCAGGCTCGCGAAGGTATACGGGTTCGACAAGGCGTTCCTCGACTGTTTGGTCTCGAATCGCCCGACGAACACCCTCAACCGCGAGTACCGAAGCAGATGGATGGGCGGCACCAGAAATGGTGCAACCGAATCGTTCGGTGATCTCGACCCGATATCGGTGTGCCCCATCTCCCGCGCACACCGCAGATTGATCACGGTCCATGAGATCAGCAACCAGGTCTTCAATCGATCCGACAGTTGGCTGCCGCAACAGTTCCATCCCTTGATCAGTGCGACGGTACATGGCCCAGAAGACCTCTGATTTTCGAGCGTCGACAACGGGAACGATGATGTCATCGGCTGTTACTTCACCAGAAGCGAGAACCTCAAGCGAGGTGAGTGGAACCATCGGAATACCAAGCGCCATTGCAAGAGACTTTGCGGTCGCGATGCCAACCCGCATACCTGTGAACAATCCGGGTCCAACGTCAATCGCAATTGCACCAACTTCAGATAGTTCAACATCTGCACGTTCGCACACAAACTGAACACAGGGAACAATCGACTCTGCATGGCGTCGGCCACGAGCAATCTCGACGTTGGCCAGCACCCCATCTGAGGATGCGAGAGCGACGCCCACCGATTCCGTTGCGCTCTCAATTCCGAGGACGATCACGACCATGCCTCCAGGGCAGCAGAAAGCGCCTCATGGCGGCGATCCCAACTCGACCCCACGGTGTCGATCGTGATCTCGCGGACGGCGCCTTCTTCGTCGTCAAGGTCGACATCAATGTGCACCTCTAGATAATCGGCAATCTCTGAGAGCGCCGCCTCTCCCCATTCGATCAACACGACCCCACGAAATTCAGCAAGTTCGCTCAATGCGAGATCTGCCACCTCAACCGTTCGGTCAAGCCTGTAGAGGTCAGCATGATGCACCGTAAGGTCGCCACACTCGTAGGTATTCACGAGCGTAAATGTGGGCGACGTCATCGGTTCAGTCACTCCAAGGGCTGCCCCAATTCCTTGCGCGACAACGGTCTTGCCCGCACCCATCTCACCAGTCAGCACGATGGTGTCACCAGTTCGAACAACTCGCGCGAGCGCCGCAGCAAAGGCCTGCGTATCACTCGGAGATGTTGTCCTGAACCACATATCGGCTGTCGATGCTACGACTGCTTTGCGTACAAGCCGACTGGGTGACGCGGAACACGCTCGCCAATCTGGCAAACAACCTCATAGGCGATGGTGCCCAATCGATCAGCCCATTCTTCAGCACTGATGCAATCGTCGCCCTGCGAACCAATGAGCACCACTTCATCTCCAACTGAAACTAGGTCTGATTCATCAGCAGGTCCGAGATCAACGATGAATTGATCCATTGTGACGACACCGACCACTGGCCGACGACGACCACCGATGAGACATTCACCACCTACCTCAGACCAACGACGTGGTACCCCGTCGGCGTAACCAACTGGAACGGTTGCAAGCCGCGTCGGTGACGATGTTCGATAGCGCCATCCATATGACACGTGAACACCTTCGTCAACTTCTTTCACCATCGACACCCGACCCCACCATCGCAATGCAGCAGTGAACGAAGTTCGATTAAGGGGAACCTCAGCGGACGGATCAATCCCGTACATCGCGATGCCTGTTCGAACGAACGTCTGACGACTTTCGGGAAGCGTGATCGCAGCAGCAGAATTTCCGATGTGAAGTTCAACCTCTGCATCAAGACCTGACACAACGGAGACAAACCTCTCCATCTGCTCTTCGATCGCTGGATGTCCAGGAATATCTGCAGTAGCAAGATGCGTAGCAACTCCAACCAGTTCGACACCCGACGCCTCGGCAATTCTCGTGACGATGTCAGCAGCCTCTGATGGTTCTGCTCCAACCCGGCGCATCCCAGTGTCGATCTTCAGGTGCACCCGAGCGGTAGTTCCAAGACGAGCCGCAGCTGCAGCAAGAGCGTCAACCGATTCGAGGCGGTACACCATCACCTCTGCATCTGCCGCTAACAATTCGTCATATTGCTCGTGCGGTTGATCACTCAAAATGAGGACCCGCGAATCGATGCCCGCAGCGCGCAATTCGACCGCCTCCTGCGTGAGTGCAACGGCAACTCCAGCGGCGCCGCCCGCAAGCGCAGCTCGACTGGCCCACACCGCACCGTGTCCGTAACCGTTTGCCTTGACAACGGCCCACACAGCGCTTGGCGAGCAGAGTTCAACAAGTGATCGCACATTTGCTGCGATGGCGTCGGTGTCGATGTCAACACCCGACCAGCGCTGTGGCTGAGCGCTGCTGACGGTCATTCAGCGACCACCTGAGCGATCGCGACGCTGTCGCCGTGTGACAAGCTGAGATGCCAGCGGGTGACCCCCGCCTTCAGCGCAAGCGACTGCGCTACTCCGACAACCAGCAGAGACGGCGCACCACTGTCGGCCCGAACAACTGACACATCGTGAAATCCGAATGCACCAAGACCGAGACCAAGCGCCTTCATTGATGCTTCCCGAGCGGCGAAGCGAGCGGCTAGCCCAGGAACATCATCGACTCGACCAGCAAGCGACTCCAGTTCGGCATCGGTGAACAGCCGTGTTCGCATGGACGGCGTCCGCTCAAGCGAGCGACGAAATCGCTCAATGTCGACCACATCAACGCCGACACCAATCATCACGACACCCAGTGGTTGGCGGCTTCTGAAATTGGAGAAATCAGTAACTCAGCCACTGAAATATCACTGAGTTTCGACTCGTCAAACTTGCCTTCGGTTTCTGTCACCCAGTCGACAAGTCGTTCATAGCGATTGTCGTACCCCTGCAAACAGGTACGAGCATCATCGACCGAGATTCGGTCGTGGAATTCGACGTGAAGCAGCGTTAGCCCTGTACAAACCCCGGCCTTCGTTTCGGGCACGAGTATGACAGTTCGTCCATCACGTCGACCTCGCGCAACGAGCACTTCTTGCTGTTCAGCGACATAGCGCTTGGTGCCAGTCAGCGCGGGGTCACTGTCGACACGACTTTGAAGGCCAACTGCAACACCGGCGCCGTCGACCACCGAGACCACATCACCGACGATGCTGTACCGGGTTGCTCCGGCGACTGAGGCAACTGCAGAGTCAAGAGCGGCTAGGACTTTCAACGATCGATACGACACGACATCTCGGCCGGCACCGCGGCTGATTACTGCCTGAACCAACGCAGTCTCTACTAGATCAGAATCGCTTCGCGAAATACCGACAGTGACGGTCTTCGCTTGATGTTTAATCGCGTCGATCGGACGGGTGAGTTCATCAATCGCCGCCGACAGCGCATCGATGACTTCAGCAATCAATAGTTCTGGAGTTCCGACGTTGCCCGTCACAATCGAGAAATCTTCGATTGGTCGGCGTGAGCGTAGATAACCGATTGCTGCCGTAAGACGAACAGCAGTTGATGCCTCAAGGTGCCCGTCGTACGACTTTGCGCGGACACCTTGTTCGAATTCGTGAAGGTGCCCCTGAACGTCACCTGCAACATTGGTGACAATTGCGTCGGCGGTTTCACCTGACTCGACTAAACGCTCGATCACGTCGCGAGCCGCTCGCAATGGAAGTGCTGACCGGTCGATAGCTCGGGCTGCCTCATAACCGAACAGGTGGCCCACCATTGCCGACAGAATGAAGCCAAGCGCTGGGTCAACTGATGGAACCTCAATAACTGTTCCTGATGAAAAACGGGTCTGGCCCTCATCACACACCACGATTGGTGTTGCCTTATGGGCGCTAAAGATCGCCGTCTCTTTCGCAACATCGTCTGCAGTCGAACCCTGAAGGCCCGCTGCACACACAAAGATCAACGGTTCACTGGACAGATCAATGTGCTTCTTATCCTCCGTGACATCGGCGGCGATCGACTTGTAGCAGAGCTCACTAAGTTTGATCCGAACCTCGTTGGCGGCAACAAGATTCGGGCCGTTACCGACAACCGCCCAATATCGCTTCGATGGTGCCGTCCTCGTTGCGATATCCGCAATACCTGAACGCTGACCAAGTACGGCGGTCATCGCCGCTGGTAACTCCTGCAGAGAATTCAACAGACGGTGTCGTCGAGCCTGGCTCCCTACACCTGCGGTTGACGCGATCTCACAGGCAAGCAACGCACCTGCAGCAACCTGCGCATAAAACGCCTTTGTCGAGGCAACACTCATCTCAACATCGCGTCCGTCAGAGGTGTACACCACGCCATCGGCTTTGACTGCCAGGTCACTACCACGACGGTTCACAATTGCAATCACGATGGCCCCGCGAGCCCGTAATAGGTCAACCGTTCTGTTTGTATCAGTGGTCGTCCCACTTTGGCTCACCGCAATGATGAGCGTGTCAGACATGTCGGCTCGGAGTTGAAAGCCAGACACCTCAGTCGCAGTTATTGCGTCGACGTCAAGTTCACCATCACAAAGATCATGAAGAATCGCGGCGACACCTTGACCAGCGACGGCTGCGGTGCCCTGGCCAATGACGCGAACACGCGAAATCTTGCGCGAAGCAAGACGCTCGCGCACGACGGTTGGCATTGATTCCTCTGGTAGGGCGACTTCAAGTACGCCATCTCGCTCATTGACCCGTCCACGCAGGGTCCGCCGGAATGATCTTGGAGATTCTTCGATTTCTTTGAGCAGGTAATGAGGAGCATCGCCTCGATCAATATCTCGGGTGGTGACCTCAGCGGTCACCACTTCTTCCGATGCGACCGGTAGAGATGCCCCGGAGTAGGCATACCGTTCCAACCCGTCGATGTCATTGCCATCAAGGTTGAGGACTAACACTTCACCACCGGCCTCACCGTCGAGGCGCACATACCGCGGCGTTTCCTCAACCACCCCATATGGTTCGCTGGCCACGATGTACCCATCTTCAGCGATGCCGACGTAGATGCCTTGGCCGCTCCCGCGCAATGCGAGCATGAGCTCACGAGGACGGTCAGCTGCGATGGCCCCGATCGCCACCGACCCCTCAAATTCGTTTACTGCCCTTCGAAATGCCTCTTGTGGTTCGAGACCTTCTGACATTTTTCTTGAGGTGAGTGTTGGAATGACCTTTGCATCGGTCGTGATCTGGTGGTGAATATCAAGTTCGAACCGACGAGTGATGTCAGCGTGGTTGTCGACGTCTCCGTTGAGAACGCCGACGACGTAGGGGCCCCCTTGCCCTGAGAGTTCCTCGCTGTTGAGCGGGTGGGCGTTCGCTTCAGAAATGATGCCAATACTTGCCCAACGGGTGTGGCCAAGGACAACAACATTGGCTGTTGACGACGACAGCGCAGAGCGCAGCAGTGGGTCGGCTTGTACCGCGTGCCTGATGACAGCCGTGTTGTCCCCAAGTTCACCGATCTCGGCCGCCGCCTTGTACACGAATGACAGTACCGATCCGTTCGCTGTCTGTACTTCTCGCACCGATGCAGAACGGAAGAGTTCGTCGTGGCTGCGTTCAGCAAGTTGGCTCGCCA
>Ga0255759_10002372_pt1 | contig 16834 bp, 18 predicted proteins | sample 101ome_20_FD_179959 | JGI IMG/M metagenome (GOLD analysis project Ga0255759, IMG submission 179959) | Coastal salt marsh microbial communities from the Groves Creek Marsh, Skidaway Island, Georgia - 101404AT metaG (version 2) | ecosystem: Environmental > Aquatic > Marine > Intertidal zone >...
ACATTTTGAAAATAAAGATTCATTTTTTAGGTCTTCATCAAAAGTAGTTTATGATCAATCTCCTGATGTATCTGATTTTTTAAATGAAGTAACTTTATTTGATATATCAAAAATTTTTAAAGATGCAATTGAGAATGCTCCAACTCAAGATACATTTGAAATTTATCGAGAAATTGTTTCTTTGAAGGAGCAAAAAAATTTTATTTTGCAACAATTCAAAACTAATAAAATAATATCTTTAAAAAAACTTGTGAAAAAACTTGAAACAAAAATTGAAATTATTGTTACATTTTTGGCATTGTTAGAGATGATTAAGCAGTCTGAAATTATTTGTTCACAAAAAGAAAACTTTAAAGACATTGAAATAAAACTAATTATTGCAGAAGCATGACTGAAAATCAAAAAATTTTAGAATCACTTTTTTTTGTATCTACCGTTCCATTAGTTCAAAAAGATATAATTAAAGTTTTTGGCAAAGAAAATGCACCAGATTTAGAAAAAGAAGTTTCAAATCTTAATAACTTGTATAAGCAAAGTTCTTTTTACATAAAACCAATCGGTGATGGATTTATGATGGTTAGTAAAAAAGATTTTGAACCATATATATCCAAGCTTATTCCTTCAAAAAAATTAATGCTTTCAAATGCAGCGCTTGAGGTATTAGCGATTATTGCTTACAAGCAACCAATATCAAGAATTGATATTGAAACAATTAGAGGAGTTGATTGTAAGGGTGTTTTAAAAAATTTACTGTCAAAAAATTTAATTAAGATTCAAGGAAGAGATGATTCAATCGGTAAAGCCCTTCTTTACAAAACAACTGATGATTATTTGAAGCATTTTGGTATTAACAATCTTAATGAAATGCCGACTCCAGATGAAGTTACAGAGCTAGTTGAATCTGAAGATTTATCATAATGAAACTTTTCAAGGTTATATCTTCTTCAGGAGAACTTTCAAGAAGGAAATCAATTGATGCCATTCAAGAAGCGATGGTTACGGTTAATGGAAAACTCATACTTGATCCGTTTATTAAAGTTCAAGCTAAGGATGACATAAGACTTGATGATAAAAAAATAAATTATAAAACTGAATTAACTACAATAATACTTAACAAGCCTAAAGGTTATATATCAACAAAGTCAGACGAAAAAGGTAGAAAAACTATTTTTGAATTAATTCCAAAAAATCCTCCCTTAAATCATGTGGGAAGATTAGACAAAGATACTACTGGAGCTATTTTGCTGACTAACGACGGTAACCTTTCTCAATATTTAATGCATCCGAAAAACAAGATAGAAAAAGAATATGTTGCCATTACTGATCAATATGTCAGTGAAAAAAATATAAATAAGCTGCGTAAGGGGATTTTTATTGGATCTAATGAAAAAGGCAGAGCTAAAATTGTTTCTCAAGAACCAAAAAAAGGTCAAATTGAAGTTACAATGATTATGAAGCAGGGTAAAAAGAATGAGATAAGAAGAATTTTTAAATTTCTTGATTTGAACCTTTTATCCTTAAAAAGAGTTCGAATAGGAGAAATTAAACTTTCAAACTTGGCTATCGGAAGTTGGAGACCTCTTACAAAAAAAGAATTAAGTTTTTTAATTAAAATTCAGTCATAAGTCGAAAAAACTAAACATCTTGGTATTTCTATAAAGAAAAACTAACTTTCGTGGCATTTATGGTAATTACAATTGATGGTGCGGCAGGAGTTGGTAAAACATCTACTGCAAAGGAGTTAGCAAAGAGGCTAGGATACCAGTACTTTGACACTGGTGCTATGTATAGAGCAGTAACATTCTTTTTTATTAATCAGAATGTTAATCTAACATCAGTTAGTGAGGTGAATAATTCACTTAAATCTATAAAATTGCACATAGATTTTTCATCTGAAAGCGATATGAGAATTTTTTTAGATGATGATGATATTAGTTTGAAAATTCGTAGTCAAGAAGTTACTAGTAAGGTTAGTGAAGTAAGCGCAATCAAAGAAGTGAGAGAAATGATGGTTCAAATTCAAAGATCTTTTACTAAAAAAGGTAACTTTGTGGTTGAAGGTAGAGATATTGGCACAGTTGTATTTCCTGAAGCAAAATATAAATTTTATCTTCAAGCTGATTATGATATTAGAGCTAAAAGAAGGTTGGCCGATTTTGAGAAAATCAATGAGGCTAAGAATATTAACGAAATTAAAGAGGATTTGGAAACTAGAGATAAGTACGATAGCACTCGTAAACTATCTCCACTAAAAAAACCAGTAGATGCAATTATAATTGATACTACTCTTTGCTCTTTTGAGGAGCAGGTTAACCAAATTCTAAAACATATAGAGAAATAAAATGAACGATAAACTAAACAAAGAAATTAAAGAAAATGATAACGAATTAACTGCTGTTGAATCGAATAAAGAAGAAGCTGTGGTTGAAGAAGTAACTGTCGAAGTATCTGAGCAAAAAAATGATGAAAAAAAATCTTCAACTGATGGTAAAAAAAGTATTAAAGATTATTTAAGTAAAGATTTATTTGCAGATATAAAAAGAATATCATTTACGGATGAAAACACATCAGATGATGATAAGCAAGAAACTTTATCAGAGGAATATCAAGGAACATTTAATGATATATCTGAAAATCAAATTATATCTGCTAAAGTTATTGGTATTAGCGATAGCGATGTAATGGTAGACATTGGCTTTAAATCTGAAGGTTTAATTAGTCGTTCTGAATTTGATAATAAAGACTTGCCAGAAATAGGCTCTAATATTGATATATTTTTAGAAAAATTTGAAGACACTGATGGTAATATCACTTTATCAAAATATAAAGCTGATTTTATTAAGAGATGGGATGAACTAAAACATTTTTGTGACAGTGGTGAACCTGTTAATGGTAAAATTGTCAAGAGAGTAAAAGGTGGATTGGTGGTTGATTTGGGAGTAATTCAAGCTTTCTTACCAGGTTCTCAAGCTGATGTTCAGCCAATTAAAAATTTTGATGATTTAATTGGGAAGGAATTTGATTTTCAAATCGTAAAAGTTGACGAAATGAGAAAAAATCTTGTTGTTTCAAGAAAAGCTATCCTTGAAGAATCGCTCAACGAAAAAAGACAAGAACTGATGACAAAAATTGAGATTGGTGCTGAGCTACAAGGAGTTGTGAAGAATATAACTGATTTTGGTGCCTTTGTTGATCTTGGAGGAGTAGACGGATTAATTCATATTACTGATTTTTCATGGGGAAGAATCAATCATCCATCAGAGATTGTAGAAATTGGTCAAGAAATAACTGTCCAAGTGATTGACTTTAATAAAGAAACTTCTAGAATTTCTCTTGGATTAAAACAATTAGTTGATAATCCTTGGGAAACTATACCTGAAAAATATAAAGTTGGAGATGTTGTCAAAGGTAATATTGTTAGTATTATGAATTACGGTATCTTTATTGAGCTTGAAAAAGGTATCGAAGGCTTAATTCACATATCAGAAGTATCATGGACGAAAAATGTTCAGAATCTGCAAGATACTTTCAAAGTTGGAGATACTCTTGATTCGAAAGTTTTATTTGTTGATTCAAATGAGCAAAAAATTAGTTTAGGAATAAAACAACTTTCTGATGATCCTTGGGGAAAAATCAATGATCTTGTTAAAGTTGGTGACAAAAATTCTGGCACAGTAAATAAAGTGACTAAGTTTGGAGCTTTTGTTTCTTTGACAGATGAATTAGAGGGATTTGTTAGAACAACTGATTTTCATTGGACCAAAAATCCTTCACATCCAAAAGAGTTTGTCAATGAAGGAGATAAAATAGACTATATTGTCCTAGAGATACTTGAGAAAGAAAGAAAAGTTTTATTAAGTATTAAAGATTTGGCTGAAAACCCTTGGGAAGGTATTGAAGCTAAATTTAATTCTGGAGATAAAATAAAAGGTTCATTTGAAAAGATGAATGATTCAGGCATTATTATTAAATTAGATGATGAAATTGAAGGTTTTATACCTATGAATAAAATATCTAAAGATCAAAAAAAGACTGTTGTTAGTTCATTAAACGAAGGTGATGCTTTAGATTTACTTGTAGTAGAAGTTAAATCAGACAATAAAAATATTATCTTAATGCTTGATGAATCAAATGTTGACGATTAATACATCTAAATTCAAAAGGATTGCTTATTCTTTTGTTATTGCTTTTATATTTTGGTTTTTTATAAAAAGTGAAGATACATACACCGTCAATTTAGATATCCCATTAGTTGCTAGAAATCTTCAAGAGCAAAAGACATACAAGGAAGAGGTCCCTGAAAGTATTTTTGTAACCTTAAAAGGAACAGGTAGATCTTTCATATGGCTAAGGGTTTTTAATAATTTTTATGGAGATGATTTTAAAGCTGTAATTGATTTAAGTAGCATCACCGATGAATATAATTTTGAACTAGATTCATATTATAAAGAAAATCCTGAAAAAATAGTTTTACCATCCTCTTTAGATTTACAATTTGTAGAAGTTTTAAATCCTAGAAATGTTCAAATAAAATTGCAAAGATATATGGTTAAAAAAGTTCCTATTGAGTCGCAAATTTTAGCATCTACAGAACCTGGATACATTGCTGTTGGAGGACAATTTTCTCCAGACTCAATAAGTATTGGAGGACCTGAAGAAGCTGTAAATGAAATTGATTTTGTTTTCACAGAAAAAGATACTTTATTGGGTTTAATTGCTTCAGTAAATGGAAATTGGTCAATATTAAATCCTAACAAGCTAGTTAGCTTTGATCCAAAAAAAGTAGATGCATTTATTGACGTACAGCCTATTAGTGAAACAATTATTACTGGAATTCCTGTTGAGTTAGTTAACAAGCCTAATGACGTAAATGTTTTTGTTAATCCTGCAACTGTATCATTAACTATCGTTGGAGGATTGAAGCAAATTACTAATATTCTTCCAGAAGATATTGATGTAATTATTGATTTTGATTTATGGAATTCAGAGAAACAATTTTATTCGCCTACAATTAAATTACCAGACTACTTAATCGAGTGGAAAGATTTATCTCCGAATAATTTAGAAATTTTAGTAATTAAAGAAATTAATTGATTATCCTTGGCATAGAAACATCATGTGATGAAACTGGAGTTGCTCTTTGCAATGATTTCAAAATTTTATCTAGTTTCACTAAAACTCAGTCTATTCACCAGCAATACGGAGGGGTTGTTCCTGAAATTGCTTCAAGAGAACATGAAAAATATTTACCAAGTATTACAAAAAAAGTTCTGGAAGATGCAAATAAATCTTTCAAAGATATAGATGCAATTGCGGTAACAAATGGTCCCGGTTTAATGGGATCACTTTTATCAGGAATTAGTTTTGCGAAAGGAATTTCTCAAGCATTAAATATTCCAATTATTCCAATTAATCATTTAGAAGCTCACTTAAATTCTGTTTTTATTGAACATGCTGAGCTTGAAGCGCCATTTATTAATCTTTTAGTTTCTGGAGGTCATACTCAACTATGGTTAGTAAAAAATATGTTTGAATATGAACTTCTTGGAGAGACTCTAGATGATGCATGTGGTGAAGCCTTTGATAAAGGTGCAAAAAAAATGAATTTAAATTATCCAGGTGGACCAGAAATTGAAAAACTTGCAAAAAATGGTGATATGAATCTAATTAACTTCCCAAGGCCAATAATTAATGATAATACATTTAATTTTAGTTTCAGTGGGTTAAAAACTGCATTAATAAATTGTGTGAATGAAAATAAATATAGTTATAAAGATATAGCTGCAAGTTATCAAGAAGCTATTGTAGATACTTTAATTGGTAAGTTTGAAAAAGCAATGAACCAATACTCTGCAAACTCTGGAATCATTTGTGGGGGTGTTGCTGCAAATAAGAGATTGAGGGAAAAATTAGATAAATTAGATCAGAAGATTATTTATCCATCAATGAAGTATTGTACTGACAATGCAGATATGATTGCATTTTTAGCATTACATAAAGTCAAAAATAATAAAATAGATTTTGATAAAGATTTTAGTGCGTACTCACGAGGAATGATTGTTTAATGAAATATTATAATTTCTTCATAGCAAGCTTAATTTTTTTTATTACTTTAGTATCTTGTTCAAAAGATAAAGAAAGTACCATTATAGAAAATAATTTATCTGTAATTGCAAATGAACCAATAATTGATGAACCCTTAGACCTATCTATAAAAAATGTTCTTATTTACCCGAATCAATTTGATAAAAACTCAATATATATTGATGTTGAAATTTTAAGTAACAATGGAGGAGAGGGAGAGGTTCAAATAGCGCTTTTAAATGATGAAAGATTAGTTGCTTCCAATCCAATTAAAGTTTTATCAAATGAAAAAAATTATTTTCAATCATTTATGATTGGGGGAGAAGTTGATTACGAAAAAAATTTTGAAATTGGCATTTCAGCTTTAAATGGCGAAACAAATATCTCAAACAACAAACATATTTTCAAAAGTAGTTTAAAGATTGAAAAACCTAAAATTGCTATCTTATCTGGTAAATTAAATTTTAATACTCCTTATATAATAAATAATTTAAATGCTGACTATGACCATTTTTATCCAAGTCCGATAGATGGAAATCTTGATATAACAGATTTTTGGTTTACTAATTATGACATTATTTTACTTGATAATTTTCCCTCAAAACAAGTTTCAGATAAATGGCTTAAATTATTTTTAAAGAAAATCATTTCTGAGAACAGTTCTTTAGTTATGAATTCTCGATCAGATCAGGATACAAAAGTGTTAAAAGACTTTTTCCCTATCTTTAATATTAAATATGACGAAAGTGTAAATTTAAATGATTTTAATAATTTTTCCAGAAACCAAAATGGCTCATTCAAATCATCATTTATTGCTATAAATGATATATTTAACATTTCAAAAAATTACATTTCAGAATTAAATGAAATAATTGATTGGATTTTAATAGATAATGATATTCAATACTCATTTCACACTGCAAATAAATATAGTAAGCTTAACGAACCTATTTTTATTTATGGTTACTCAAATGTGGTAGATTCTGAATTAAAAAATCTTCAAGCTGAAGTTTTAATGAATGATAAAGTAATAAGTACAATTAAGCTATTATATAATCCTATTTCTGGATATTATTTCACTCAGTTTGAGCCTGATACATTGGGTAGTTATGTTTTTAATATTCAGAGCAATAAGAAATTAATTGATACTATAAATGTAAATATATATGAGTAAATTGTCTCATGCTGGACATAAAAAAAATAAGAAACAATTCAGATAAAATTTTACAATCTTTAGTAAAAAAAGATAAGAATATTTCCCTCGATAATATTTTAAGATTAGACGATAGTCTTAAAACACTAACAACAAAACTTAATGAATTGCAAGCAGATCAAAATAGCAAATCTAAAGAAGTCGGAATATTGAAATCTAAAGGTGAATCTACAGAAGATATTTTTGCTGATTTAAAAATTCTTTCTGACAAAATTAAAGAGCTTGAAAAAGAACAAAGAGAGTTGTCATCATCTTTGAAAGGTGCACTATTAGAAATACCTAATTTACCTCATTCATCATGCCCTCAAGGTTTTTCTGAAAAAGATAATGTAGTTGTTGTTGAAAAAAAGTCTAATAAAGAACTTAACTTTAATGTTAAAAATCATATAGAGATTGGTAAACAGTTAGATATACTTGATTTTGAAGTAGCTGCAAAAATGTCTGGTAGCGGATTTCCTCTTTATAGGGGGAAAGGAGCCTTACTGGAAAGAGCATTAATTAATTTCATGATTGATTATCATCTTAAAAACTTTAACTATACTGAGTTTTTTACTCCTTTCTTAGTAAAACCAGATTCAGCTTTAACTACTGGCCAACTTCCAAAATTTTCAGAGGATATGTACCATATTGAAAAAGATGATCTTTTTTTGATTCCAACTGCAGAAGTTTCATTAACAAATATTCATAAAGACGATATTTTATCACTTGATAGTTTGCCCAAATATTATCTTGGATACTCTGCATGCTTTAGAAGAGAAGCTGGATCTTATGGAAAAGATACCAGAGGTCTTCTAAGAGTACATCAGTTTAATAAAGTTGAATTGGTCAAATTTGTAGAACCAGAAAAATCTTACGATGAACTTGATTCTTTGGTAAAGCAAGCAACAAATATTCTTGATTTATTGGAGCTCGATTACAGAGTAATTGAATTGTGTACTGGCGATTTGAGCTTTGCTGCTGCAAAGTGTTTTGATCTTGAAGTATGGGCTCCAGGAGAAAAAAAATGGTTAGAGGTATCATCATGCAGTAATTTTGAAGATTTTCAATCAAGGAGAGGAAATATAAGGTTTAAAAATTCTGATGGAAATACTGATTTTATACATACTTTAAATGGGTCAGGATTAGCAACACCTAGAATTTTTGCTGCCCTTATTGAAACGCACCAAAGAGAAGATGGAAGTATTCGTATTCCAAAATGTCTCCAGCCATACATGGAAATTTCGGAGATAAAATAATTGCGAATTATATGGATTTATTTAAATCTTATTTTTTGGACATTATTATTTGGTCTTAGTTCTTTCTTTACAATTCTACTAACCGGTAAGAAAGAAAATTTTAAGTTTTTTGGAGTAATTTGGGGAAAAACTTTATCATTCATTTTTAACATTAAATTGATAGTAAAAGGAACGCATAATCTGCAAGATAGGAATTACATTTTTGCAGCAAATCACGCTTCATTAATTGATATTCCTCTTTTATTTATTGCTGTAAACAGATATACGGTATTTATTGCAAAAAGTGAACTTAGCAAAATACCTATTTTTAAATCAATTTTAGATAGAGCAGGTTTTATTTTTGTTGATAGAAAAAATAATGATAGCGCTGTGAAATCAATGAATAATCTAATGGATGATATAAAAAAGATACCAAGATCTGTTGCTATTTTCCCAGAAGGAACGAGAACTAGCGATGGGGAGCTTTTACCATTTAAGAAGGGTGCAGCTATTTTTGCCATAAACACAGATATTCCTGTAATACCTGTTGCAATATCAGGAACCTACAGCTGGTCCAAAAAAAAAATATTTGATATATCGCAAAGTGTCATAATTTTTGAGTTTGGAGATCCAATTACTACTGAAAATTATTCTTTTGATGATAGAGATTATTTGACTGAAAAAATTAAAACAAACATTAAAAATATGAAGATTGATTAAAATGCAATTTTTAATTAAAGACAATATTGAAATTATTAATAGAATAAAGGCTGAAAGAAAGAAAATAGTTTTCACAAATGGTTGCTTTGATCTATTGCATGTTGGTCATATAAAATATTTAGCTCAAGCAAAAAAACTTGGAGATTTTTTGATTATTGGTCTTAATTCAGATAGTTCAGTAAAAGAACTAAAGGGCGAAGATAGGCCTATAAATTCTTTTGAAGATAGAGCCACTTTATTATCAGCCATAGAATCAGTTGATCTAGTTATAATGTTTGAGGAACAAACTCCAGAAAATTTAATAAAAGATATAGTGCCTGATATTCTTGTTAAAGGAGGAGATTATAATATTGAAGATATTGTTGGTTACCAGACAGTAATCCAAAATGGAGGCCAAGTAAAAACCCTAAGTTTTTATGAGGGCTATAGTAGTACAAATTATATTAATAAAATAAAAAAACGCTAGCTTGCTTATCCAAACTAATTCAGATAATTTCACAACTTTATGATAAACATCAGAATAATATTTGCCATAATTATGTCCTCAATAATTTTTGGACAAAATCTTTCAGAAAAACCTCGAAAACCATTTATGAATACCGATGATATTTCTTTTTTAGGGACATCAAATAGAATTACTTCAATTTTGGATGAAGCAAAGCAATTTTTATCAGATGCAATTATAGCAGATGTCAATTCAGATACTGTTGAAGTTGTGTATAATATTAAAAAGGTTTTTGATCTATTATCTGATGTTGAACAAATAGGTGTTAGAGAAGAATTAGATAAAATTGAATTTGAAAAATTTCAAGATGATTTTGTTAAAATTTATACAACAAGGTTAAATACCATTGATAGTTCTACTCAAATATTAACTGCTGATTTAATAAGAAGAGATATAGCTCAATTAGCATCTGAAAATGAATCAATTGAAATGGGTATGACAAAATTTACTATTATTGATGATAGAGAAGGACATATACCGTTAGTTACAAATTCACAAGTTGAAAGTTATATTAGGTATTTTCAAGGTAAAGGCCGCAAAGGATTTAACATATGGCTCAGAAGATATGTCCAGTACAAAGATTTAATGTTACCTATCTTAGAGCAGTATGATTTACCTGAAGAATTAATTGTTGTTTCAATGATTGAATCTGGCTTTGATCCCAAAGCTATTTCCAAGGCCAAAGCGGTTGGTTTATGGCAATTCATGTACTCGACAGGAAAGCAATATGGATTAAACAGAAATTGGTATATTGATGAAAGACAAGATCCAATAAAATCTACACATGCTGCAGCTAAATATTTTAGAGATTTATATGAAGAGTTTGAAGATTGGTATTTAGTTCTTGCAGCATATAATACCGGTCCAGGAAGAGTAAATAGAGCTTTAAAGCTTCATGAAACTTCAGATTATTGGCAATTATACTCCTTGCCAAAAGATACAAAAAATTATATCCCATACTATCTTTCATCAGCCATAATTTTACAAAACCCTGAAAAATATGGATTTAAAATTCCTAAGAATAATCCTTTAAAGTATGACGAAGTCAAAATCGAAAAGAGTTCTGATCTAAATGTAATAGCAAAAGCAGCAGGTACAAAAGTTAGTATAATTAAAAAACTGAACCCTGAGCTTAGACAACCAGCTACTCCAAACAATGGTTCTTATTCTTTAAATATTCCATTAGGTAAAAAAGAATCTTTTTATAAAAAATTTAATGCTATTCCAGATGATGAAAAGTTTGCAGTTCAAAAAGTAGAACATAGAGTTCAAAAAGGTGAGAACCTTATTTCAATAGCTTCAAAATATAGAGTATTAGTTGCAGACCTACAGACAATAAATAATATTTCAAATATTAATAAACTGTCAGTCGGTCAGAGACTTAAAATTCCAGTTAAAGGTGGCCTGTATTCAAACTACCCTGAAAAGAAAATTTATACCGTCAAAAAGGGTGATACCCTCGGACATATTGCTGAAGACTACAATACAAGAGCTAGCGAGATTAGAAAATGGAATAATATGGGATCTAGTTCAAATATTTATCCCGGTCAAAAATTAACATTATTTGTTAAAGGTCAACCAGTTAAGGATACTCCAAAGAAAAATGTTTATATTGTTAAAGTCGGAGATAATTTGAGTACGATTGCTAAAAATAATGATACGACTGTTTCAAAAATAAAGAGTTGGAATAGTATGAAATCTTCTACAATTTATCCTGGTCAAAAACTAACAATTTATTTTGAGTAATTAGAGAATGATAAAACAAGATATAGTAGATAATGTTGCTAATACCACTGGCCTAACAAAGGTTGAGGTTGAAGCTGTTCTAAATGAGTCATTTAGCGAAATAATTAAAGCATTGAGCAATAATGAAAAAATAGAATTAAGAGGATTTGGAACATTTAGTGCAAAACATAGATTACCAAAAAAAGCACGAAATCCAAAAACCGGTGATCCTATATTTCTACCTGAAAGATATGTACCTGTTTTTAAACCATCAAAATTGATGAAAAAAACAGTAAATGAAAAATTAATTGAATATTAAGGAGTAATAAATGCCTTGCGGTAAAAAAAGAAAAAAAAGAAAAATGAATACTCATAAACGTAAAAAGCGCTTAAGAGCAGATAGACATAAGAAAAAAAATAGATAATTAAAATGCAAGTCAAAAGTTTTGCTATATGGGCTAATGCTGAAAAAGAACAAGTTCCAGCATTAGTTCAAAGTACTATAAAATGGGCAAATGACAATAATCTTGAAGTTTATTTGGCTGACAGATTAAAAGGTATAGATGTTGGTTCAGAAGTCTCATACTTTTCTTCACAAAGTCCTCCTGAAGTTGATTTCCTTCTTTGTTTTGGAGGTGATGGAACACTCATTTCTGGAGTTAGAATTTTCTCAGACCCATCTGTTCCAGTTTTAGGTGTACATTTAGGTGGATTAGGATTTTTAGCCCAAATTACTCCTGAGGTGCTTATAGATAAGCTTGAATCTGTTAAAAACAACGAGTTTAAGATTCAGGATAGATTAGTTTTATCCGCAAAAATTTCTGGTAATGAAGATTCATATTATGCGGTTAATGATTTTGTTGTACAGAATGAAACTTCGTTCAGAGTGACTTCATTATCATTATTTATAGATAATCAGCATGTAAGTGATTATAAGTCGGACGGTATAATCATTAGTACACCAACAGGATCAACTGCCTATTCATTATCATCAGGTGGTCCAATTGTTCAGCCCGACGTTTTTTCAATTGTTATAACACCTATCGCTCCCCATTCATTAACATCAAGACCTTTAGTTTTACCGTCTGAAGTGGAAGTGGAATTTAGGTTTAGCGAAGAATCTGAAAATGATTTGAAACTAATTGCTGATGGACAGAATATTATTAATTTTACAAAAGGTTCAACAGTAAAACTATCTCAAGCTAATCATCATTTAAAATTTATTACTTTTAAAGATTATAATTATTACGAAACCCTTAAAAATAAAATGATTTGGGGTAAACGAGGTTCATAAAAAAGGAATGCAAATGTCAAAAAAAATATCACAAAATCAAATTGAACAATTAAGAGAAAAATATTCATCTGACAATCATGTAAAAGTAGTTAGAAATGCGATGATTAAAACCAACTCAAATGAACTTTCAATGGATTGGGAAAAATATCGTAAAATAGACCATTCATTTTCTCATGTTATTTCAGGAGAAATGCCAGCAACCAATCAAAAATCAAGTGGTAGATGTTGGGGATTTGCAGGACTCAATCTTTTTAGAGTTTACCTTGGTAGAAAACATAAACTTAAAGATTTTCAGTTTTCACAAAGTTATTTCATGTTTTGGGATAAGCTAGAAAAATCTAATTATTTCTTAGAATCAATTTTATCAACTGTTGAAGAGAATTTTGATAGTAGGATTGTTATGCATTTACTTCAAACGCCAACAGAAGATGGAGGACAATGGGATATGTGGAAAAACCTAATTAACAAATATGGTGTTATTCCACAGGCAGAAATGTCCGAATCTTTTTCTTCAAGTCAATCAGCTGAAATGAATAAAATGCTTGCAAGAAAGCTAAGAGAAAATGCTCATGATCTTCGTAAAGAGTTTTCGAAAGGCGCATCAAATGAAGCATTAAATCAGTTAAAAAATTCTATGATTGAAGAAATTTTTAAAATGCTATCAATGCATCTGGGCACTCCTCCAAAAAGTTTTAATTGGCAATTTAGAAATAAAGACAAAAAATTTATTAGGTATGACAATTTAACTCCTCAATCTTTTTATGAAAATCATGTTGGATTGAATCTTGATGATTATGTTTGTTTAATTAATTGCCCAATGAGCAATAAAGAGTATAATAAAGTTTATACTGTAGAACATTTAGGAAATGTCATTGAAGGAAGTCCTATCAGATATTTAAACGTTGAAAGTGACGTAATGAAAGACGCAAGCATAAAATCAATTAAAGATGATAATCCTGTATGGTTTGGTTGTGATGTTGGTAAACATTTTCATAGAGATTTAGGTGTTATGGATACTGATTTATTTGACTACGAAATGTTTTATAATACTGACTTTAAAATGAATAAAGCCGAAAGATTAGAATATGGCCAGAGCCAAATGACCCATGCTATGCTTTTTACTGGTGTTGACTTAGATGATAATGGAAAATCAACAAAATGGAGAGTTGAAAATAGTTGGGGAGATAAAGGAGGCAATAAAGGATACCATATTATGTCTGATGATTGGTTTGACGAGTATAATTATGAAGTAGTTGTTCATAAAGATTATTTATCAGATGAATTAAATGATATCTTTCAAAATGCTGAGGCTATTCCATTAAAGCCTTGGGATCCTATGGGTGCGCTAGCAAAATAAATGGATACTCTAAGTCATGCACTTTGGGGACATGGTCTTTTTGGCTATAGAGGCCAGTGGAAATTAGCTATTTTTTTTGGAGCGATGCCTGACTTAGTATCTTTTGGCGCATTATTCTTTATAAAATTTATTACTGGTACTTTAACTTATAGCGGATTACCTACTTTAGAAAGTTTAAAACAATTAGAGCCATATCCTGATTGGCTGTTTTTTATGGATAATCTTTCTCATAGCTTTTTAACAGCAATACTTTTCATAGTATTAGTTTCAAAATTTAGAAAAGAGTTGGTTTGGCCTATGCTAGCTTGGCCATTTCATATAGTTTTAGATTTTCCTTTTCACACTAAAGATTTTTTCCCTGTTAAAATCTTTTGGCCAATATCTGACTTTAGTTTTGATGGTATTTCATGGTCTTCACCTGAGGTCATTATTCCAAATTTTTCGGGTTTAATTTTATTATTTATTTTTAGGTATAAATATTTACTTAATTCGAAAAATTGAAGAAAATAAATTCTTAATAATGTACCCTGCCATTTTTGGATTTTCTTTTAATCTCCTAACAGAATAATCATACCAATTTTTACCATAAGGAAGATATACTCTTATAGTATTGCCTTCGTTAAGTAGTTTTTCTAATTTTCTTTTCATCGGTACACCATGTAATACCTGAAATTCATATCTTTCTTTTGAAATATTATTTTCTTTCAACCAGGAATATAAATTATCAATTAAATACTCATCATGAGTAGCAATACCAACATATGAGCCTTTGTTTAAAGCCTCTTTTACAAGTCTCATGTAATTCTCTCTTATTTCATTATAATTCTTTAGTACCAATTTAGGATCTTCAACATAAATACCTTTACAAATGCGAACATTAAATTTTTTATCACTGAGAGATTCTATATCATTGAAAGACCTGTGAAGATAGGCCTGAATAACAATTCCTATTTTATTATAATGCTCAAACATTTCCTTATATAATTGAATTGTTTCTGATGTGTAAGGGACATTTTCCATATCTAGTCTAAGAAAATTATTATTCTTCTTAGCTGCCTGTACAAGTTTAGTAAGATTATTCTTAACAATATCCAGACCTAAATCTTGTCCAATATGTGTTAGTTTTATGGATATGTTTGCATCTAAATTTCTTTTAGAAATTTCGTCATAGATAGATATGTATCTACTGGTGATTTCATTTGCTTCGTTTTCCGTTTCAACATGTTCACCTAAAATATCTATGGCAACTTTATATCCTTTGTTATTCAGCTCTTGAACATTTTTAAGCATTTCTTCATCAGTAATTCCAGCTATATAAGGAGAGGCTACAATTTTTACAAAAAACTTTGGTAAAAAAGGAATGATTTGAATTATTAAATTATTTATTAACTTCATGCTTTATAAATTTAATAAATAAACAAAATAATGAAAGTAGTATTAATAATTGGTGGTGCAGTTTCTGGTTCAACTGCGGTAAAGAAACTTACTGATGAAGGAATTCGATGCGTTGTTGTTGAACAAAATAGAATGCCTTATGGAAAAATTGAAGACGGTCTTCCTAGATGGCATGAAAAACAACGTATTAATGAATACTTTAAGATTGATGATATTATATCCAATGAATTAGTTGATTTCGTTCCATTAACCAGGATTGGTAAAGATGTATCTTTCGAAGAAATCTATAATATGGGATGGAGCTGTATTTACTTTGCTAATGGAGCATGGAAAGATAGATCTTTTCCTATAAAAGAAATTGAAGATTTTGATAATTTTTATTACCAAAATCCTTTTGTCTATTGGTTCAACCATTATCATGAGCCATCTTATAATGGTCCTAAAGTGGATATTAAAGATGATGCAATTGTTATTGGAGGTGGATTAGCATCAATTGATGTTTGTAAGATTACTCAATTAGAACTTGTTAGACAGAAAGTTGAATCTAAAATTGAAAATTTCGATATCATTGAAATGGAGCATAAAGGTATACCAAAATATCTAGAACAGTATGATATGAAGTATGAAGATTTAGGTATAAATGGAACGACCTTAGTCTATAGAAGAAATATAGAAAATATGCCTTTAACCACTATTCCTGAAGATGCTACTCCGGAAATGGTTGAAAAAAGAAAACTTGCTCGAAGAAAAATTTTAAACAATACGTTGGATAAATTTTTATTTAAAGTTGCTGAATGTACTCAGCCAATTGGACTATCCTATGAAGATAATATTTTAAATGGAATTGAAGTCATTGAGAATGAAATCATTGATGGCAAATTAATCGCAAAAGAAAATTCCAATAAAATTCTCCATGGAAATATCTTTATAAGTTCAATTGGTAGTTTGCCTGAACCAATTCAAGGAATTCCAATGGATGGATCAACTTATAATATTGTTGATGAAGACTCTGGAAAGTTTGATGAATTAGAAAAAGTGCACGGAATGGGTAATGCAATTACTGGTAAAGGTAATATTAAGGCATCAAGAGTTAGCGCTAAAACTGTTGGAGATTTAACAATTGATTTAATTCATGATATTGATAAAGATGTAATTGATAATATTGATTCAAAAGTTAAAGAATGGCAGTCAAAATCTTCTTATGATGGAAATTATTTTGAATGGAAAGCAAAAAAATAATTTTTTTGCAATAATTTTATAGAACTCAACAATCTTTTTTAGTACCTTCACTTGTCAAATTAAAGCATTTAAAACAATCCTAAGAGTT
>Ga0255759_10002383_pt1 | contig 16777 bp, 14 predicted proteins | sample 101ome_20_FD_179959 | JGI IMG/M metagenome (GOLD analysis project Ga0255759, IMG submission 179959) | Coastal salt marsh microbial communities from the Groves Creek Marsh, Skidaway Island, Georgia - 101404AT metaG (version 2) | ecosystem: Environmental > Aquatic > Marine > Intertidal zone >...
CGCTCAGATGGCTACCGATGCCTGTGCTCTGACTGTAGACGATCCTGAAACTGAGGGCGTCGATGAAAGTGGTGCAATAACCAATCCTGGTATGTGCCGACTTCTAACAGAGAACCTAGGTCTAGGAACGGCTGACAACATGCTAGCAGGAACCTGGATGCAGGCAGTTCTAGATGCTGCTGGTAACTACGGTGAGGCATACGACGATGCATTCTGTGATGGTACCTATGATGGTGTCAGTGGATCTGATGCAATGACCGGATGTCTAATCTCCCGTGCTGGTACCCTAAACGCTCTCGTATCCGAGGGTGGTATCCAGTACGCACCACCAATGCGCTGAATTGAGTAATTAATTCACCATAGGCGGATTTACGAAATCCCTCGGGGGGGCTTAACTCCCCGGGGGCTTCAAATTTTCAATACGTGATTACCATGTCGGAAGGACTCAGAAATTTTAGTTCTGATTTGGTATGTTTAATCGCTGGTTTCATAGTAATCCTTCCGATCTCTATTTTCTTATCACTTTCAACTTTTACGACAATATTTGTGGCAATAGTAGCCGCAGTTCCAATAGTTTTGATTTATCATTTCAAATTTGCAACCACCGACTTATCTATTCGTAATATCTTTTCTTCCGGTGCCTTATTGGCTTCGAGTAGTCTGTTCTATTCTTATTCAACAAAATTCCTCGGGATGTCTTCAGAGTACCTCACCTCAATGGCGAGAGATATTCCCTGTAGAACCGGGGTCGGTTGCGAAATTGGTCAGCAGATGAATCTCTCATATTTTCCGCTGGAATCTTTATTGTTGGTTTACGGCGGTTTCATTCTAATTTGCTACCTATTAGTTCAGAATGAATTTTCAAACATAATTAATCTACCATCCGACATTAGAGCCGGAAAAAGCAACATATTCCAAGGGGTAATTGCCTCATTTTTCGGCATCGCAATGTTCCTTTTAGTGTACGTACTTTCCACCATGGTCTTTGAATTAAGTCCAGGAACACAAATCCCATTCATGTTCCTTGGAGGGGCCTTGGTTGCTGGCGTCGTATTACTCAACGATAGCGTTCCAGATTTGTTCACAACTGATACCTATCGTAAGTTTTCATCAGATTCAATTGGTCCATTAACGACGATTCTATCGATTGTAATCTTCATTGGTATCACAATTAACTTGTCATTTATCCCATTGATCTCTCAGAATATCCCCGAAGTGCTTTCAATTCTAACAATGGTTGTTGGCCTATCTTGGGCCTACATTCTCTCAAGGGAATTATCCAGCCCAGAAACTCAAGCAAAGAGAACTGCAGCCCTAGCATTCTTCGTTATGTTCCCATTCCTAAGTTATCTTATACTTAGATTCATATTCCTTCAAGTCGATGGAACTAATCCTGTAATGCTCAATCGTTGGGGATTGGATTTTGAGTTCATGGACAAAGTAAACACCTTCAAAATAAATCCATGGCCTCTTGAAGCTGAACCAAATTGGGACTCTAGATGGGTTTTCCTCAAGGCCGCAATCATCAACTCTGCACGAGTTACTCTTGTGAGTATTTTCTTTTGTACAATTTTGGGAATAATTATCGGAGTTACTAGATTATCAAGCAATAAGTTAGCTTCTACTGCTGCTACAGTATACGTGGAAGTTTTCAGAAACCTACCTTTAGCGGTACTATTGTTCTTGATAGCAACCCAAATAGGCCTGCAGTTCCCAATGTTTATTGAAGAAAAATCACTCCTTTTCGGAGCGATATATTACAGTAATGAAGGGATTTGGTTTGCGACATTTTCATCATATGGCGCATTATTCTTGGCCATTATCGGCTTAGGTCTACTGCGTATATATTTGCGTCACAATGATCGAGTAGAGCCAAGATCAATATCAATACCTAACGATTTGTCCAGTAAGATAACTCGTCCATTCTACAAATTTGGATGGAGATTTGAGGCATTGGCAGCAGATATCTTCCTGATACTCGCCTTCGTCTTATTGATTGCTAGAGTTAGCATTGGTGAGGCACTATTCACTTGGCTTCCGCATTATTATTTTGAGACATTTTTCTCACCAGTAATATCGACACCAGACTCAGGGAACATACAATCTCTTTCGGACAACCTCAGAATCATGTTAGGTCCAATTGCTGGATTGGGGTTAGTGGTCTATGCTTTCTTAGTATCTTCAAGAGTTGAGGATGATGGAATGAACTCGATGGAGATAGACGATTCAGAAGAAGGTCTCAGAAAGCGATTCACCATTTGGGTGGGTGCTATTGCACTTGCCTTAGGCTTCACATTTGCTGGCGGCTATTACAAGATGGGAGAGATTCTTTCATTCCCTGAATACACGAAAGATTGGAACAATGATGGTGTAATTGATGCGCCAGGAAGTTGGGATATTGTCGAGGGTACAGGATTCGAAATAACTCCATTCTTCCTTGCGATGCTTCTAGGATTGACTCTATTCACTGCAGCTGTCGTTGCCGAAATTGTTCGAGGTAGTATCCAGTCACTTCCAAGGGGTCAGGTTGAAGCTGCAATTTCTCTTTCTCTAAACCCCTACCAAAGACTCAGACTAGTGATTCTTCCGCAGGCGCTTAGGAGTATGGTGCCATTATTGAATAATCAATTTATGAATGTCTGGAAGAATTCTAGCTTGGCTGTTGTTGTTGCATATACTGATATCTTCTATGTGATTTTAGTGATGATGAACAACGTTGGCCAATTAATTCCTCTGTTCCTGCTACTATTAGTGACATATCAGGCTGGAAGTCTTACCATTTCTGCCGTTATGAATTGGTATAATTCTAGAGTGACGAGTGTGAAAATATGAATTCTGAGACTGAAAAAAATACTAGAGTTTCTCCGCTGAAGGAGATTTCTAATTCAGTGTCTGAATGGTATGACAACTTCTCCTTGGTTGAATTTGAAGAATCCATTGCAGGAAAATCAGGTGCCAGTTACTTGGATGATAACTCGGCCAAAATGGTTAGCTATGTTACCGTAGGATTGGCGGTAATCCTAGGTCTATTCGGTTCGTCTGAATTCTTCACAGTAGATGGCCTTCTAGCGATGCTTGATTCAACTACAGATCAGGTTCTGAGTGACGGTAGAACAGTTACTTCATCAGAGTCATTCCTCTACTCAGGGATTTCATCACTGGCTTTGATTATGGCTTGGTGGGTAACACTTAGTGTTGTGATTAAGCAAACTTTCCGTAAGAGTCTTTCAACTGCATTACTTGGGGTCTTTACAGCTTGGATTATTTTCATCGTTACTAGAGGTCTTAGCCATTTCATCCTAATCGAGGCCGACTGGGTGGTTGTTTGGGCAAACAGAGACTTAGTAATGATGGGTCAACTAATGAAAGAGCAAATGACTCAGTCACCTGGTTCACATATGTGCCTAGACGTAAATGACTGCTACGGAATTAATCAGAATTTCAGGTTATGGTGGACTACATACCTAACTTGTGGATTGCTTGGAGCAGCTTACGGAACCTCTGATAAGAATCCATTAAAATTCGTTATTGGATTTGGAATTCTAGCCGGAATTATTTCGCTATTAGCCACCAATCCGACAGAAGTTAGTTACAACACAGACACCGTGATGACTAAAATTCTGATTTGTATACTAATCACATACCTATCCTTTGCTGGGAGTTATTATTATTCCAGCAAATCTGAGGAATATTTGGTAAATAGATTTAGATCTTATTTGATGACCTATGCTGTGAGTATATTTTTCTTCGCGATAATCATAATGGATCCACCAGAAATTGTGAAGAAACTAGCCGAATTTGTTGGTGGAACCCCGGCTCAGGATTTCAGTGATGACATAATTTCTGGAACTGCAGTGCCAACTACACTGGATAAGTTGGCCGGAGATGGTATCGAAGCATCCCAATGGGGTGGTTTGTTCGTTAATCTGATTGTGGCAACAGCCGGGTGTGTCTTAGGATTTGGAATTGGTGTGTTTCTTGCCTTTGGAAGACAAAGCGAACTTCCGCTATTCAAAGTCCCATCTGTCATGCTGATCGAATTAGTTCGTTCTGGCCCACTAATCTGTTGGCTTTATTTCGCAGTTTTCATGATGCCCGATTTGATGGACCCATTCTACAATGCTGAAGATATTATTCGTATGCTACTAATGTTCGGAATATTTGGTGGCTGTTACATCGCAGAAGTTCTTCGAGGTGGCCTACAGGCTGTTGACAGCGGTCAAAAAGAAGCCGCTATTGCTCTTGGTCTATCTCCTATGCAAACCAAGTTAACTGTCGAGTTACCTAATGCTGTCAGAACAACTCTACCCTCTATTGTTAGCGTGTTCATTGGACTATGGAAGGACACAACACTTCTGTTCATTGTAAACATCCTTGACTTCTTCAAATTGGCAAAGGATTTACCAAACACTGACCTCAGATTCCTCGGTGACTTCCTAGAACCGCTTTACGTTACAGCAATAGTATTCTGGGTATTTGCATTCTATCTTTCTAGACTCTCGATGGGTATCGAGAAAAACCTTGGCTTAGTCAAGGAAGGTGGAGGTGAAATAGCATGAGTGATAGTTCAGAAGACTACATTATTGAAACAGAAGGCGTGAGAGTAAACTTTGGGGACTTTTGGGCATTGAAAGGCGTGGATATCAAGGTCAAGAGAGGTGAAATTATTGTTATTCTTGGCCCTTCAGGTTCAGGTAAATCAACATTCATCCGAACCCTTAATCGTCTTCAACCTCACAGTGGTGGAGAGATTAAAATTGATGGAATTACAATCGATGAAGATACAACTGTAGCTGATTTGAAGTATATCAGATCGGAAGTTGGTTTTGTGTTCCAACAATTCAATCTCTTCCCTCATCTTACAATAATGGAAAATATCACCCTGGCGCCTATGAAAGTCAAGGGTATGACAAAGAGGGATGCTGAAGAAAAGGCCATGGAATTACTTGAGAGAGTAGGAATTCCCGAGCAGGCCTACAAGTATCCAAGCGGATTATCTGGCGGACAACAGCAGCGTGTTGCAATCGCCAGAGCTTTAGCAATGGATCCAAAAATTATGTTGTTCGACGAGCCAACAAGTGCTCTTGACCCTGAAATGATCAAGGAAGTGCTTGACGTAATGAAGGATCTTGCTCGAAGAGATATCACAATGATTGTTGTTACTCACGAAATGGGATTCGCCAAGGAAGTAGCAGATCGATGTATTCTATTCGACGAAGGTCATCTAATCGAGGAGAATTCACCTCACGATTTCTTTGATAATCCGAAGCACGATCGTACCAAACTATTCCTCGAGCAAATCTTGTGATTCAGTCTTCAAGCCAATTTGCGACTCGGTCTAGCATTGTGCTTCTGAAAGTCAGTAATTGTAAATCAGGTCCTTGGATGTCAATAGTGATTGTAGAGCCACGAGTAAAATGGGTTTCATCCCAACCATCGCTGACAACGTAACCTCTATGCATATCGCTAGTCAGTATAGTTGGCTCTTCTGTCCACTCCCAATATGATCCATCATCCTGTCTTTCTGCTCGAGGTAAATCTCTAGCAACGAATAGGTAGTGGTTGTCAACTTCCGAGAGCGGAAAGGTAGCACCTTCTATGTCAACTACATGCCGATACCAAGCGCCTTGACCAAGGAATGTAGAGAAGAGGCATCCTGAGGAGTATTGCTTGCAGTCGACATTCTGCCCACGTCGGAGTCTGTATTTCGAAGGTTGATATTGATGTGTATTTGCGACCAACAAGTCATTCAATGCAGGGTCGCAACGGATTTTATTTCCGCTTGTTGTCTCAATCTCTGCCTGTAACCTCGGTAATCGATTTACGATTGCTGTTCCTTCTATTGCAGAACGAATATCAGCAGCGAAGTTTGTTGGGTCACTGCCCATGTAGAATCCATAAGATCCTTCTTCATCCTCTGACCTTGGATGAGAATTTACTCCCATTACTGGAGTGTTGGAATCTACTGAATGGGCAATTGAGGTTAGGGTCCCATCTCCTCCTAAAACTACGACCAAATCGCATTCAATGAAATCGGTACGTCTAACGGTTTCCCGAGCGGAATAATCTACACTGATTCCACGCTCGACAACGAGACTATCCAATTCTTGTCGGATTGATTCCAATGCTTGGTCGTGAATCTCTTCAAAGTTTTTCTTGTAGACTACGAGTATGTTGTCTATCACCAATATACCCCCTTCTCATTTTACGCGCAATAATCACTCCATATAGGGGCGACGCATGGAGTCTGAGACTATCCTAAGGTTCTAATTTAGCAATAATTCGTTGACAAACAAAGCATAGGCTCATCAGAGATAAGTTTCGGCATTTGTATCAATGAGAGAGCTGTTGTTGGGTCTATTGCTCATTATTTCCAGTTGTTCAGGTTGTTTGGAAGTCCCAATCGAAGCTTGTGAAGATACCGATTGCTTTCCTTTCAACAATGAACTTCTCAACGATCTTTTGTCTAACCCGAACTCCTTAGACGTGCTTTTACTGGCATCTGAAAATTCTAAACTCCGTGTTAAATCATCAACCACTTACGAAACAGAAACTCAAATGGGAGAAATTCATTGGAATGTTGCGAAAGATGACGAACAAAATCTTCGTTCAATTGCAATGAGATTCAGTCTTGGAACGAGTTCTATCGATACTGAGGTAATCGAAGGTACCGAGACCACGAATATCAGACTGGGAAATGTTTGGTACGAGGGAAGGGATGCAATTCCTGACTACATGGACCCTTTCTATGAAATCGCCCAGCAAGCTACTGAAGATCCTGATGGTTTTTGGCCATCTTTTGGATTTGACACCACATCGATTTCAAAACTTGAATGGACAATAACTCATGATGTTCAATCTCTCGAGCAGGTAGCAAGCGCTCAAAATGAAACACATAGTATAATTCTAGTTTTGAAAGGAATGCCTCCTCAATTAATTGGTGTCGAATTATATGGAAATGACGATTCAGCCTTTGTATTGAGTATCGAGAAAGGAGACGATGTACAATTGGCACTTCAACCGGATTTACCTAAAGCAGCGATCGAATTTGATATTGAAGATCCAGTGGAGTTATCCGATGGATCTACTATCTGGGCAGGATATGTCCCGAGTGGATTTACCTCTGAAGTTAATCCAGCGGATTTGACTTTCCATGTTGTAGAGGCAGAAGCAACAATCGTCGAGTTTAATCTCGCAGATTTTTCATCAAATCAAACGGATGAACATGGCGATTGGTGGGATTTCAACTATTGGGATTATTCAGGTGATGGATATTTTTCCTCATCCGATTATTACGAAATTCGCACGAATTCATCGAGAGTTGTTTCAATTAAAACCTATGATAGTTGGGCAGATTCGTGGACTGGTGACATAACCAATTCTAATGATTGATTTTCTCCTGAAAAATACCCCTGTTTCTTAGGTCAGATTCAAGCACCGTCCATAGGCAGAGACCCACGTGTCAGAGCGGAGCCACCCTCTATTGCGCTTGTTAGGGCACTTGAGGGAATATAGGTGGCAGGTTTGGCTCGCCTCTTTTTGTTCAATTATGAACAAGTTCTGGGACTTAGCCCCTCCAATTCTTATCGGTATGGCAATCGATGTTGTAACGTACAAAGAAGATTCTATGCTTGCCGATTTTGGCTATCCGGACCCTTATGATCAATTTTTGATTTTAGTAGCACTTACCGTGATAATTTGGGTCCTTGAATCTCTATTCGAATATTGGTTCGGAGTGTTATGGAGAAATCTTGCTCAAAATGCTCAACATGAATTGAGAATGGATGCTTACGAGCATATTCAAAATCTCGAGATGCAATGGTTCTCCGGCCAAACCACTGGCGGTTTGATGGCAATAATGAATGACGATGTTAACCAACTTGAGCGATTTCTTGACCAAGGTGCCAATGACTTGCTTCAGGTTGCAACAACCGTTGTCGTAGTTGGAGGAGTCATGTTGATCCTAGCACCTTCAGTAGCAGTATACGCAATATTACCAATCCCAATCATTGTTGGTGGCTCGTTTATGTTCCAACGAAGAATTGGCGTTAGATATGCCAAAGTTCGCAAAGAAGTTGGCGACCTAAATGCACTGCTGAATAACAATTTGAGTGGTATTACCACAATCAAATCATTCACTGCAGAGGAGCTAGAGGTTGAGCGAGTAGGAGCGGCCTCTCGCTCATATAGAGATGCAAATAGAGATGCAATTCGCCTTTCTGCTTCATTCGTCCCTCTAATTCGCATGGCGATTTTGTTTGCCTTTACAGCGAATATGTTGGTCGGAGGTTGGTTAGCTCTAGAGGGTTCACTGTCTATTGGGGCTTACTCGATTATTGTCTTCATAACCCAAAGGTTACTATGGCCACTAACTCGACTTGGGCAAACTTTTGATTTGTATCAGCGGGCAATGGCATCAACAGACAGAGTTCTGAATTTACTGGATACTCCTGTAGGTCTAGTTGAAGGCGATATCGAATTGAAGGATACCAAAGGAGAAATTAACTTTGATAGTATCGAGTTTTCCTATCCCGAAAGAGAATCGGTTCTCTCAGGGGTGTCCCTCAACATCCGAGCAGGCGAGACCATTGGCCTCGTTGGAAGTACAGGGTCTGGAAAAACCACTCTTGTTGGTCTTCTTCTACGCTTCCATGACCCTCTGCAAGGTTCGGTCAGTCTCGATGGAAATGATGTCAAAGATCTGAAACTATCCTCACTCAGAGGCTCAATTTCTCTAGTATCCCAAAATACTACTCTATTCCCTGGAACCGTTCGAGATAACATCCTGTATGGCCGACCTAGTGCTTCTGAGGAAGAGATAGTAGAAGCGGCTCGTATCGCAGAGGCTACTAACTTCATCAATGAACTTCCAGAGGGCTGGGAAACCGATATCGGAGAGGATGGACACAGACTTTCAGGTGGCCAGCGTCAACGTTTGGCAATAGCGCGCGCAGTGCTGAAAGATGCACCAATTCTCGTTTTCGATGAAGCCACAAGTAATGTCGACAATGAAACAGAGGCCGCTTTACAGCGTTCTATCGATAGAATTTCGAAAGATAGAACAACTATCATTATCGCTCATCGCCTTTCCACAGTTCGAAATTCTGACAAGATTGCAGTCTTAGATTCTGGAAAGATTACTGAATTAGGTACACACGAGAAATTAGTTGATGCCGACGGACTATACTCTAGACTGTGGTCGGTTCAAACAGGGTTAGCAGCTAGTAATGATTGAGGATGAATTATGACGGACGAATTAAGTGCTCCAAAATTGACTCAATTAGCGGAAACAATAGGATTTGAAATAACTGAGTTTACTCCAGGAAAATGTGTCGTAGAATTGACCATTAGAGAAGATCATCTAAACGCCGGAGGAGTTGCTCACGGAGGTCTTCATGCTACATTATTGGACACAGCAATGGGGGGCACATTGGTCACTACTTTACCGAAAGAAGAATGGTGTGCAACGGCCCAACTTGATTTGTCATATCTGGAACCCGCTTACGTTGGTTCTCATCTTACTGCGGTCGGTGAAGTCGTTCGGAGAGGTCGAAATATAGCCCATTTACAAGGCGAAATTACAGATCAGAATGGAAAGAAAATAGCCCATGCTAGAGGTACTTGGGTGGTTTGGGAAAAGAAACCAAGTAGTCTTGTTTGATTACTATGTGACGGCAAAGGATTGATGACAGCCGACTGCTTCGCTTTTATCGATGGCAAGAGCTGACTCTCTGATTTTCTTCCTTACCGGATTTGCACAATTAATCATTGCATCAGAAATAGAAACTGCACTAGTGGCAGCCATTCTCCAAGGTACTGGTAGTGGTATGCTGGCATTAGGTGTATATTTCCTGATATTTGTCGCCAGAAACCACAAAGAATTTTCAGATAGATATTCCAAATCTGAAAAGACAGTTTTGGTCCGAGACCCAGAAACTGGAGAATTGAGAAGAGTAGATGATACTCCAGTCGCAAGTAAGGCGTTGATGTACGGAGGTCCAACAGCCCTAACTTTCTTGGCTGCCCTATTCTGGTTGGCCAACTGAGGTGTATCCCTGTCGAGTAAGGGCATGTCGGACAGAGTTGATGATGTAATCAACAATCCAGCATATGATATGCTTGGAGGGTACCATATTTTTCTTCGAAGGATGTTGATACCGATTATCATTATTCTACTTGCTTTATTGGTCTGGACGTTTACTGAACCTTACATCTCATCATCAACCACTCGTAAAGTAGTCACTGCCGTAATTACTGGACTGTCGCTAGGGCCCGTTACCAACTTCGATCGTGCTGTTGCGGAATGGCTCAAACGTAGGGGCAAAGTCTGATTTTGCTTCGAATTCCGGCGAAGCAATCAAAGCAATATGCTCTTGAGGAGTATTCAATGGTGTCAATAGACGACTTCAATTTGGTAGAACTTGTTTTTGGTGAATCTGGTTCAACTCTAGAATTGATTTTTGCCGCATCTGCGCTGATAGGAGGCGTTCTATTCCTCTTTTGGTTCCTCTTGATGCTGATAGGTGGAGTCGGCGAGGGTCTGTTCGAGGGTCTATTTGGAATCGAATTCGATATCATGAGTTCTGACGGTGCTTTCGACGCTATGACTTTCCAAGGTGTAATGGCATTCATGATGTTCTTCGGCCTTTCTGGTTTATACACACTAAAGTCCGATGGGGGGGATACTCTAGCCATTGGCGTGGGTGGAGTTGCTGGATTAGCCTCGATGTATGGAACTGGCAAAATCTTCCAACTATTCTTTTCATTGGAAGCTAGCGGAAATGTCGAATTGGAGCAAGCTATTGGGGTGAAAGGGTCTGTTTATCTTAGAATTCCAGAAGGTGACATTGGTCAAGTTACTATCGAAGTAGGAGGTGCTCAGAAGACCTACAATGCAAAATCCGAGGATGGTCAAGGTATAGCCACAGGAGAATTTATCGAGGTTGTTGATATCATTAGTTCAACTTTGGTAGTAAAGAGAGTTTAGACCCTTTTTTTTCGATCCCCTACGAAGACCGTGCCGGCACAGCCTTAATGAGTCGTGAGCGTTTGTGTTGATACAGAGCGATTGCTATGGCTGAAGCTGGTGCACTACTAACAATAATGATGTTCGCAACCATACTATTCTTGGTTGCAATTGTAATATTCTTTGCGCAGAGGTACAAAAGATGTCCACCTGACAAGGTAATGGTAGTTTACGGTCGTACCGATAAGGGGAAGGCGAGTAGGACTATACACGGTGGTGCAGCACTTGTATGGCCGCTAATTCAGGACTATGCCTTCCTTACACTAACACCTATCACAATTAACATCGATCTAAGGAATGCTCTTTCGCTCCAGAACATCAGAATCAACGTTCCTTCGACATTCACAATCGGTGTTTCAACTGAAAAGCAAATTATGGCCAATGCGGCTGAGCGTTTGCTCGGTCTAAAGCAGACTGATATCGAAGAAATGGCCAAGGAGATTATTTTCGGTCAACTACGTCTGACCGTAGCGTCTCTGACAATCGAGCAGATTAACCAAGACCGTGATGCATTCCTTGAGCTTACTCGAAAGAACGTAGATACAGAATTGCAGAAAGTTGGACTGTATCTGATTAACGTTAACCTGGTCGACATTACTGATGAATCCGACTATATCGAGAGCATCGGTAAGAAGGCCGCTTCAACCGCTGTTGAGAATGCACGTGTTGACGTAGCAAACGCAGAGCGTGACGGTGCTGTCGGAGCCGCAGTTGCAAACCGAACCAAGGAGATTGAAGTTGCCAAGAACTTAGCAGAAGCCGAGAAGGGTCGAAAGACTGCAGAAGCCGATCAGCGTGTGTACGTTGGTCAACAAGAAGCTCTTGCGGTGTCTGGTGAAAACAGTGCTAAGGCAGAGATAGCCAACTCTGATGCTGATCTTGCAGAAGCCGAGGCATCTGCAAACCAGCGTGCTGAGGTTGCAACCGCTATCTCCGAGGCAGAGATCCAAAAAGCTAAGTTCACGGAAGAAGAAGAGCGTTTGAAGGCTAGCGAAATTGTTCGCGAGCAAATCCAGAAGCAGCAAATCGAAATTGCTGCAGAAGCCGAGGCGGAAAGACAACGCCGAATCGCTCGTGGTGAAGCAGATGCAATTCTCGCTCGATACGAAGCAGAGGCCTCTGGTGTTCAGAAGGTTCTCGAAGCAAAGGCCGCGGGTTACCAAGGACTTGTCAATAGTGCTGGTGGAGATACAAAGGCTGCAGCTACACTATTGATGGTTGAGAAGATTGACCAGATGGTATCAGCCCAAGTTGAAGCAATCCGCAATCTGAAGATTGATAGCATCACCGTATGGGACTCTGGCGGAGATGGCGATGGAAGTTCTACCTCGAACTTTATCTCCAATCTGGTAAAGTCACTACCACCTCTGCATGACATTGCGTCAAATGCAGGAGTAGACCTACCCGATTACCTAGGTTCAATGTCTGACGACGATTGAATTTAACCAAGTAACTGACTATTCCATTGGGATAGTCAGCCTCTTGAATGTGTGTTGACTCGGCGGTAACCATGAGCGAAGACGTAGTAGTAATTGGAGGAGCTAGAACTCCGTTTTGTGAGTGGCTTGGGGGGAAGCGCGGAGACGGTGAGGCTGGTGGAAGATTAGCCGAAGTATCCGCTGAACAATTAGGTTCCATTGCTATACAAGGGGCACTTGAGAAGACTGGAACAAGTCCAGAGTCAGTCGATCACCTAGTTATGGGGCATGCTCTCCAAACAAGTGATCAGGCTATCTTCGGTGCTCGTCATGCAGGGCTTAATGCAGGAATTCCACAAGAAGTTCCAATGCTTACCCTAAACCGATTATGTGGGTCAGGAATTCAATCGATAATCTCTGCCTCTCAAATGATAATGCTTGGCGAGGCAAAAACAGTAGTCGCCGGTGGAATGGAAAACCTCAGCCAAGCACCTCACGTACTCAGAGGAATGCGATCCACCTACAAGTTGGGAAGGCCGCCTAGAGAGGGTGATGAACTTCCCAAAGATATGGAAGATTATCTCTTCACTAATTTGCTAGACACTACTTGTAACTCCTTTATGGCTCAAACTAGTGATGAAATCTGTCGTCGAGTAGGTGTCACTAGAGAGGAAGCAGATGCCTTTGCAGCAATAAGCCATTCAAGAACTGAAAACAGCGTGGATAATGGAGTATGGATTAACGAAATTGTCGATGTCGAAACTTCTAGTGGATTAATCACAGCAAACGAAGAAGATCATTTTGTGAGAGGTACTAGTGACGAATCTCTTTCATCTCTACGAACACATTTCGGCCCTACTTCATTAGTTACAGCGGGAAACGCATCCGGTGTAGTGGATGGTGCAGCGGCAGTCGTACTGAAGTCCGCATCCCAGGCAGCCTCAGATGGCGACACTCCACTCGCTAGAATCGTCAATTGGGGGATTGTTGGCCTTGAACCTGCTATTATGGCCTATGGGCCAGTACCGGCTAGCAAATTAGCCCTTGAAAGAGCGGGGATGAGTGTTGAAGAAATCGATTTGTGGGAAATCAACGAAGCCTTTGCCGGCCAAGCAGTGGCCTGCATGAAAGAATTAGGAATTTCACATGATATTGTAAACATCAACGGTGGTGCAGTGGGACTAGGCCACCCTCTAGCAGCAACTGGAAGCCGCCTCACACTCACTTTAGCACATACACTCAAGCGAGAAGGCAAGAAATTTGGAATAGCAACCGCTTGTATAGGCGGCGGGCAAGGAATCGCAATTATCCTAGAATCGGTGTAAATTTACCAACACTAGGTTAGGAAGAGGTTAACTAGGGGCCTCATTTAGTTATTCTATGACCGAACACATACCAGGTACAGGACACGCGAATAGAACACGTAGCCTTGTCAAGACACTTACTTGGAGGACAGTAGCTACTACAGATACAATCCTAATAGCAAGAGTACTTACAGGAAGTTGGACCGTTGGATTCGGAATTGCTAGTATTGAAGTATTAACAAAAATGGTTCTATACTACTTTCACGAAAGGGCTTGGAGTGCCTCTGATTGGGGATTGGAAGATGTACCAGTGGATACCGCCACTGCCTAATTTAAATTCTCAAAAACATCGATTAAATAACGTATTAGAGAAAGGCTAACTGCTACCAAGTAAGGGAAAGTTAGAGCCCTTTGTGGCAGCATACGGATGGCGGTTTTCGCACCCGCCCATGCAGTTAACAGTACAATCACTGGCAAAGCAAGGGTAATTGTGTTGAATTTGATTATTTCATCAATTAATGAAGGATTAAACAGTAAATGCGATACTATCGCTACAGGAACTACTCTCATGACAATCAAGTAGGACGTTCCTGCGGCTTTGTGTGGTCCTAAACCTAGCACAATTCGATTCAACATGGTGAAAATAACACCACCTCCAATCCCAATTAGTCCCGCTGATAGTCCACCTGCTAGACATCCTAATTTGTATTTGTAGAGTAATGCACCTTCAACATTTATTTCTTCATCGTGAATGTCATTCTTTTGTTCCTCAATCAGTTTCTTTATTCCACGATAAATCACCAATGAAAGAAGGATTATAGCCAGAACTTTGATGACACTTTCACCTGCTTCAGCAATAATTTGGTCAGCAGCAAGAGCTCCTATAATTGCGCCACCTATTGCTACAATCCTACCTTTTCGTCCTACTCCAGCAACAGTATACCCTCCCTCATCATGAGCTCTACGAGATCCTATACTGACAAACCAAACTAAAATTAGAGAACAAACAATAGATAGTTGTAATTCCCAACCTAAGATGAAGTAAAGGGTTGGAACAAAAAGGAAGCCTCCACCTAGGCCAAGTGGAGCAAAAACAAAAGCGGTTACGAGAATTATTGAAAGCGCAATGATTGCTTCCAGTTAATCACTCTCCGGCATATACCAATGTTGTTTCTGAGGAGAAAGTGGTCTCTTCATCCATAATGGTCGGCGTTCTCCTCTTGGATGAGTTTCACGCTCTTTTGCCCATTCATTCCAGCGTTTGTAATACTCAAATGACTTATTTCGGTCTACCTCGATATCTCCATATTCCTCTCCTTCATTGGGGACGGATAGACGTACTTTCTGTAGCCAACAATGGGCTCCTGATATTGGGTCGGGTTGAACAGCATGAGTGATGTTTTGGTGAACTCCGCCGTCTCGCCACCAAATACGGTTGGTGTCAGGGTCATCGGATTTCCATGGCTCCACTCCACTAATTGTTTTCATGCGCATTTTCCCATCACCATGATCTTCAATTTCAACGGTGTTGGTTAGGAACCGATTACCTCGGTCTTGTTCTCTTCTCCATCTTCCAATGTGATGAGAACATCCTACAACTCCAGGTTTGATTCCCTCGGTGACCCAGACTTTATCCACAAACCAACCAATTTCGGTTTCTATCTTTAGTAGGTCTCCTTCGGCCACGCCGAGTTTCCTTGCATCCTTGGGGTGAATCCAGATTGGGTTTCTATGAGCGATTTCAACTAGCCACTTTGCATTGGCTGAGCGTGAGTGTATATGCTGTGGCAATCTGAAATTTGGAAGAAGGCAATATTCATCTTCACCCGATAAATTGTCTGGATGAACGTGAGATTTCTGGCGATAATGAGGTATCGAGTGTTCAGGATAACCGAATTCAATCATAGTCTCAGAGTAAAATTCCTGTTTGCCACTTGGGGTTGGCCAGCCTTCTGTTTTGTGCTTTTCATAGGTGGCCTCTTCGATTAGGAATGCACCATGTCTACGCATGTAACCTAGTGCATCAGTACCTTCTTTTTCAGCCGCTTCTGGTAAACCAGGAACCCTTTCGAAGAGATACTGATAATACTCATCTACAGTAATTTTCTCTCCCTCTCTGTATGGGGACATGAAATGCTCCCTAATGCCCATCGTACCATCATCAATACGCCAAGACAATTCAATCCAGAACTCATCTTCTTCCCATACTTCTCCAGGATTGATTTCGTGGGTGAACTCAACTTCCTTACCTTCACGCCTAGCGTATTCTCTGAGTACTGGTTGCCGGAACGCCACCCATTTTCCTGCAGAGGTGGCATATGAGTTGACATCATGTCTCTCGGATGCGTGTCCCATGGGTAGGACATAGTCAGCAAAGAATGCTGTTTCATTCCACGTTGGAGTCAAAGCGATGTGGCAACCAACCGCCTCCTCATTCTCTAACATCTCGATCCAAGAGAAGCCATCCGGATAAGTCCAAACTGGATTAAAAACGCGGGTAAAGTAAACATCCATTGTGCCTCTACCGTCCTTCACTAGATGTGGTAGAATGTGGCTCATTTCGAAATGAGCAAGTGTATATTCAGGCGGGAAATGTAATTCATTCCAACCATCGGGATCTGGAGGGACATCGAATAGTGATGGTTTGAATTTCGACCATGAGTTCGGACTTGTTCCGCCAACCGTTCCTACCGAGCCAGTCAGGACGTTGAGGAAATGCAAGGTTCGACTGACCTGCCAGCCGCCTAGGTTTCCAATCGCTGCACTGCGCCATACATGTGTGCAAAGTTGACTTCCCGCATTGGCAACAACCTCTCCTGCTTCGATTACTTGCTCAACTGGAATCTTACATTCTGCTGCTGCAAATTCGGGGGTGTATTCTTCATATTCTTTGAGTAATAATTCGATAAATCTGTCAAACTCATTCGGTTCATTAGGGTGAACTGCAGACATCCACATTTCCCAATTTACCTGAGTTTCCATAAATTCTCTATCGTACAACTCTCTTTCGAGAATCATCTTGGCCCAAG
>Ga0255759_10002396_pt1 | contig 16740 bp, 20 predicted proteins | sample 101ome_20_FD_179959 | JGI IMG/M metagenome (GOLD analysis project Ga0255759, IMG submission 179959) | Coastal salt marsh microbial communities from the Groves Creek Marsh, Skidaway Island, Georgia - 101404AT metaG (version 2) | ecosystem: Environmental > Aquatic > Marine > Intertidal zone >...
AAAAATCATCACTTGATGAAGGCTGGATAAACGGTGGCTTTTTTGTAATGGAAAAAGAAATTTTCAAATACCTTAAAAATGATAAAACTTATTTAGAAAGAGAGCCTCTTACTATTTTGGGAAAAAAAAGAAAATTATCAGCTTTTAAGCATAATGATTTTTGGCAATGCATGGATACGTTAAGAGATAAGGAAATATTAGAAAAAAAAATAAAATAGTAAGCAATTGAGAAAAAATCTTTTAGTAATTGGTGGAACAGGATTTATTGGTAAAAATTTAATTCTTAAATTTAAAAGTAAAAATTATAAAATATTTTCGTTATCAAAAAGTTTAGATAATACACTTTTATCTAAAAAAAATATCACTCAAATAAAATGTGATATTACAAAAAAAAAAGAAATAGAAAAAAAACTAAAAAATACTAATTTTAATTATATAATTAATCTTGGCGGTTATGTTGATCATAGAAAAAAAATTAAGACTATCGCTTCACATTTTTATGGTGTAAAAAATTTAGTAAACTATTTTAAAAAAAAAAAAATTGACTTATTTATTCAAGTTGGAACAAGCTTAGAATATGGGAATATACAATCTCCTCAGAGTGAAAATGATTATAAAAAACCTAAAAGTTTTTACGGCATAGCAAAAAGAAATGCTTCAAAATTTATAGTTAGTGTAAATAAAAAAGAAAATTTTCCATACATAATTCTAAGGTTGTACCAAGTATATGGTCCTTATCAAAATTACCTCAGGCTTTTACCTTTCATTATCAAAAGCTGTTTAAATAATAAAAATTTTGCAGTTACTAGCGGCGATCAGCTAAGAGACTTTCTGTATATTGATGATTTAATAGATTTAATAAAAAAAATAATAAGTTCAAAAGTAAGAAATCAAATCTTTAATGTTGGAAGCGGCAAACCAATAAAAGTTAAGAAAATTATTCATAAAATAAATTGCACAATTAAAAAGGGAATTCCAGAATATGGAAAAATTAAAATGCGTAAAGATGAATGTTTAAATTTATATCCTGATATAAAAAAAGTTAAAAAATATTATAATTGGAAACCTAGAATAAAATTAGATCAAGGATTAAGAAAAACAATAGACTATTACAAAAAATTTATTTAAGACTAATTGAAAGTTTGTGATGAATTAATAAAAAACTATAATTCATTAATAGATTTTTGATAAAATAATAAAGTTATTTATCAGGGTATGTAGTTCAGTGGTAGAACGCTACGTTGACATCGTAGAGGTCATAAGTTCAATTCTTATCATACCCACCATAGATATTAATTTTTTAAAGATCGTAAAGAAATCAAAAAAATTTTAATAATTTTGTTAATAATATTAACCATAAAGTTTTCTGACTTCTTTTTAAGAATTTGATCAAAAGTGATTATTTTTTTTTGATTTTTGGATATATAATTTTCAAAATAAAGATAATCCTTTTCATTCCATGAATTAATATGCAACTGAGTAGTTTGGTAGGAAAAAGGTAGAGCCAACAATCTGTAGAAAAGTTGAGGAACAAAGGTTAATTGATCCTCTTTATAGGGGCCTATACCATAACCATCAATAACAATATTAATCCCACATTTTTTTAAAGCTAAAAAAGTGTTTCTATCATAAGTGTGATTTGGTGAAAAAAAAGACCTTACTAAAATTTCTTTATTGTTAAAAATTTTTAATCCATCTTGCACTTTATTCATTTGAACTTGAAGACTTTTGCCAAAAAATTCCGATTTGCCTCCCATTTTAAAAAAATCTTTTTTTCCTGTGTCTAAATCATATTCATGTGAATAGCCGTGCATTGAAATTTCCCAACCTTTTTTTTGCCAAGCTTTAACTCTATTCCAAAAATTTTCCTCTCTTGGAAATTTTAATAATTCGGGATCTTTGTTGTTAGGAATTACACCCATAACTGGTTTAATATTGTATTTATCAAAGAGGCTCTCAATTTTACCCATTATATGCCAATTCATATTCTCGGCAATATCATCAATTCTTAAAAGTGTACCTTTTGAAAGATAAGAAAATTTTATCATTATTTATTCTTAGATCTAATTATAATATTAAATTATTATAGTAAAACTATTTAATTTATGAACCCAAAAGTTTCTATAATTGTACCAGTATATAATACGGCTAGATACCTCGAATCTTGTATTAATAGTTTAAAAAAAATAGACTTCAAGTTATTCGAGGTAATTTTTATTGATAACCACTCTTCTGATGGATCCTATGAAATCTTAAAAAATATTGATAAAAAAAATTTTAAGGTTTATAGAAACAAAAAAAACTTTGGCCAATCGTATTCACTTAATAGAGCTATTAGTCTTAGTAAATCTGCTTTTATAGCAATAATGGATTCCGATGATATTTGTTTGCCAAATAGAATAAAAGATAGTTATGATTTTTTAAGTAAAAATAAAAATTATGCATTAGTAGCTGGATGCTCAGACACAATTAATGAAAATGGAGATATTCTAGCTAGAAGAAGATTTACTTTAGAATTTGAATTAATAAAAACAAGGATTTTAATAGATAATCCTATCTCACATACAACAGTTATGTTTAGGAAAAAAATTCTAAAAAAAACTGGGGGCTATTCAAAAAAATTAAATTTTACTCAAGACTATGACTTGATTTCAAAAATAATTTTAAGAGGATACAAAGTAAAAGTATTAAATAAAAAATTTACCTTAGTGAGAAAACATAGAAAACAACAAAGTCATTTATTTAAACAACAACAATTGAATGAAAGATTTCACATTTCATGTAATAATTTTAATCATAAATTAAAATTAGATAAATATTTTAAAAATTTAATAGAATATTTGATTTTCAATAAATCTAAAAATTTTGAAAAATTTAGTTTAAATAAAAAAGGAGTTATTTTAGAGAATTTTCTTAATAAAACATTTAATAAAGATGAAGAAAAGCTTTATTTTTGTTCACTTATATTCTCAAGAAATAATAAATTTGAGAAATATTTTAGGTTTAAATTTCTAATCAGGTATTTAATTAAAAATAATTTGTTCATAGTTAAGAGAGAGATTTTTTTAAGGACGATAATGTCATTTATTAAAGTTATTTTTTAAAAAATCTAGTAATTCTTTAAGCGTTATTTTCTCTTTATTGAGAGAGAAAATATTATTAATTATATCAATTTCTTTTTTCAAAATCTTAAAAAAATTTTTTTCTAATCTAGTAAAAAAATTAACAGTTGCTAAAGAATCTAACGCACTACCACTACCAATTATCAAGAAAGACTCATTTTTCTCAATTTCATACTCGTTTTGAGAATTATTAAATTCATCAATAGTATTGTAAAAAATTTTTTCTAAATCCATAATTAATAATAAAATATTCCGTCTCCATCTGAAATAGATAAATTTAATTCATCCATACTATTAAACAAAATTTTATCTAACTTCTTATTATCATTTTTAACTAAAAAATTGAAATTTAAACTTTTTTTCTTAAAAAAACCTACTTTAGAAATAGTATCTCTAAATTGTTTTTTAAAACCAATTATATCAATTAAATCTGATTTATTTTCTTTACCAATAAGAATACATTTTTTTAAACTTTCTTCTAAATAAATGAGGTTATTATTAAAACCAATAATCTCAACAATTGACATTCTTTGCAAATTTTCTAACTTGTGAAAATTTTTAATCATAATTATCTTTCCAATTAATATTCTATTCTTAAAGACTTTTAATGAGGTTAAATTTTTGCTTTTAATATAAATATTATATTTCCAATTAAGCCAATCTCTTTCTTTAGATGAGTATAAATCATTATTTAAATTTAATTTATTTTTTAAATCATCTATATTTTTAAATTCTTTTTCTTCTTTAAACTGAATGTCTTCAATTTTATAATTTTTTTTTTTTCTAAATAAATTTCTAATAAAATTTAAGCTAAATAGGAGGCGAAAATTTGAAAAAATTTTAATCAAAAATTTTCTTTTTTTTAAAATATATATTAGTCTATTTTGATAATCGTATTGCACTATCCTTTTAGCTTTAAAAGCAAGCATAATTTTTTCTGATTTTTGATTTGCTGTGTTGGTTATATATAAATCCACATTTGGTTGATTAAGAAATAGATGTCTTAATTTAAGAGAGTGAGATCTATAATTTTTGTTTATTACGTAATTACTGCATATAGCAGCTAAAATTTCTTGTTTCTTATGTTTAAAGATAAAAGGAATATTGAGTATCAAGCCTTCCAATTCTTTATTTTCATTCATCAATTTCCAACCTATAGTCCATTTAACTTTATTATTTTCTAAATATGGATTTTTTTTCCATAAATTTTCCCAATCTGGTCTCTCTAAACTAATTAAATTATTCTTATCATTTAATTTTACTATTTCGCGGTAATCTTCTAAATGAACTTTTTCAATTTTCATATTTTAAATAATATACTTTTATTTAAACACTGTTATAAACAACATTATGGAATATTCTATTGAAAAATTAGTTTTTTATCTAAGAGGTTTTTTTGCAGCTCCAATTATTTGTGAACTTTCAAAAAGAAAAATATTTAGGTTCTCAAAAAATAAAGCTGTGTTTGATTTAGATAAATTAAAAAAGATTAAAAGCAAGAAAGAGCTAAAAGCATGCCTAAATTACTTAATAAGAATTAATTTGTTAAATAAGGTTGATAAGGAAAACTATGAATTTACAAATTTAGGAACTGAAATTTTTAAAAGGGCAAATTCTTATTATGTTCCTCATTCTTACAGGGAATATATACTAAACCTAAGCAATATTTTTGATAAAAAAATCAATCTAAGCAGATTAAAGGTTGACCGCGATGAAAATATAATTGGAAGTGGCTTAACTCATATGAGATATTTTCCTCCAGTTCTTTCATATTTTGCCAGAGAAGAAATAGAGACAGTTGTTGATATTGGTTGTGGAAACGGACATTTTTTAAATTTAATGAACAATAATTTTGAAAATTTAAATCTAGTTGGTTTCGATATGTCCTCTGTTTCCGTGAAAGCTGCAAAAAAAATTACAAAAAATAAATCGAACAAACTATTTATTTTTAAAGAGGATGCTTCAAAAATAGCTAAATGGGAAAAAAAAATTAGAAATTATACAAAGGGAAAAAAAACTGTATTTTTCTTTTGGTTTTTATTACATGAGATAAGTAATAATAAAAAATCTGTAATCATAAACTTTCTTAAAAATGTTAAAAAAAAATTTCCGAACTCTAAAATTGTTATTTGCGAATTAACTAAACAGTCAAAAGAAATTTTCGAGATTAATTCTGAAAAAACATTAATGCCAGAATATTTACTTTTTCATGATTTTTCTGGGCAGGGGGTGTTGAGCTTTCTAGATTATAAAGATATTTTAAGTCAAACAGGTTACTCCTTAAAAAAAGAGTGGTTATTTGATAAAAATCAAGGAAAAAGTGAAGGTCAGCCTGAACCCTCTACTTTTGTATGGATACTTGAATAACCCATATTTTTACTAATTTGATTAATTAATTTTTGAGTCAAATACAGGTTTACAAAAATACTATTAAATATTATAAGACTGAGCCTGGTAATTATTGCGAAGGGGCCACACCCGATCCCATTCCGAACTCGGAAGTTAAGTCCTTCAGCGCCGATGGTACTTTGTCTTAAGATATGGGAGAGTAGGACGTTGCCAGGCTTAAAATATTATGAAAATAGCTAGTTCATTAAAATCATTAAAAAAAAGAGATCTTAATTCAAAAATAGTTAAGCGAAAAGGTAAGTTATACGTAATAAATAAAAAAAATCCAAAATTTAAAGCTCGTCAAGGTTAAAGATGAGTGAGAATGATTATAAAAAAACTTATAGTGGCTTCACAAAATTTGTTTTGTGGGGAACAGTTGCAGTAATTACTTTGTTAATAATACTTGCAATCACATTACTTTAAAATCAAATAAATTATAAAATGATAGTTGGCTCAATTAAAGAAAATACATCATTAGAAAAAAGAGTTTCGTTAACTCCTGAGACAGCAAAAAATATTATTGGACTAGGATTAAAAGTTTGTATTGAAAAAGGATATGCACTTCACCTCGGAATTGGTGATAGTGAGTATGGCGATTTAGGCGTTGATATTAAATCATCATCAAAAGAAGTATTAAATTCAAGTGATTTGATTATTAAAGTTAATTGTCCCTTGGAAGATGAAATTGAAATTTTAAAAGATAATACAATTTTAATCGGAATGCTTAATCCATCAAAAAATAAAAACCAAATTGATAAAATTATAGATAAAAAGATTAAGCCTTTTTCTTTAGAGTTATTACCTAGAATTACAAGAGCTCAATCAATGGATGTCTTGTCTTCTCAATCCAACTTAGCCGGATATAGAGCGGTTGTTGATTGTGTTGCAAAATTTGAAAAAGCTGTGCCTATGATGATGACAGCTGCAGGCACTGTACCAGCAGCTAAAGTTTTAGTAATTGGAGCAGGTGTAGCAGGTTTACAAGCCATTGCTACAGCAAAAAGGTTAGGTGCGATCGTTTCAGCCACAGATGTAAGAGCTGCATCAAAAGAGCAGGTAGAAAGCCTAGGTGGAAAATTTTTAACAGTTGAACAAAACGAAGACATGGAAACTGCTGGTGGATACGCAAAAGAAGCATCAGATGAATATAAAAAAAAACAAGCTGAAATGATGAAGGAGGCGCTAAAAAAAAATGACATAGTAATATGCACAGCACTTATTCCTGGCAAACCTGCTCCAAGAATATTAACTGAGGATTTAGTTAAACTTATGAAACCAGGATCGATTGTTTATGATTTAGCAGCAGAACAAGGAGGCAATTCTGCATTTTCAGAAGCAGGTAAGACTAATTCGGTTAATGGAATAAAAATAATAGGTGTTAAAAGCCTCATGAACAGTTTACCGCTTACTGCTTCAAGCTTATATGCTAAAAATTTATTTAGTTTCATACGTAATTTGTATAGTAAGGAAAAGAAAGATTTTAATATTAATTTAGAAGATGAAATAATAGATAAATCTTTAATCAAAAAGAGTTAATTATGGAAATAGATCCTTTTATATTCAGATTAAGTATTTTTATTTTATCAATTTTTATTGGTTATTATGTCGTGTGGAGTGTAACACCATCGCTTCATACTCCATTAATGTCTGTTACTAATGCCATTTCGTCAGTAATTATTGTAGGTGCTATTATTGCAGCTTTAGCAGGAGTATCTGAAAGTATTTTTAGTACATCGAGTATTTTTGGGTTTATAGCTATCATCTTGGCTGCAATAAATATTTTTGGTGGATTTCTAGTAACTCAAAGAATGCTTCAAATGTATAAAAAAAAGAAAGATAAGAAAAAATGATTTCAGCAAATTTAGCAGCAATTTTTTATCTAGTTTCTGGAGTATTATTCATTCTCGCATTGAGGGGACTATCATCACCAGATACATCTAGACAGGGAAATTACCTCGGAATTGCTGGAATGATAATTGCAATTATCGTAACATTTCTATCGATAGGAAATTTTTCTACATCTTTAGTTTATGTTCTAATATTTTTAGTTATTGGTGGTGCAATCGGCGCTTTTATAGCTTTTAAAATTCCGATGACCGCGATGCCAGAATTAGTTGCAGGTTTTCACAGCTTAGTTGGATTAGCAGCTGTATTTGTCGCAATAGCGGCTTTTTTAAATCCTGCAGCCTTTAATCTTGGAAATGTTGGTAATATTAAATTAGCAAGCCTAATCGAAATGTCCATAGGAGCAGCAGTAGGAGCAATAACTTTTTCAGGCTCTATAATAGCTTTTTTAAAGTTAAGAGGAATAATGTCTGGCGCCCCTATAACATTTAGCGGTCAGCATTTTTTAAATTTGATACTTGGGATAGGTATATTTATTTTAATATTTTATTTATGCAAAACACAGTCTACTAATATTTTTTGGACTGTAATTGTTATTTCATTTCTTGTAGGTGTTTTATTAATCATACCTATAGGTGGAGCAGATATGCCTGTAGTTATTTCGATGCTTAATTCTTACTCTGGTTGGGCTGCAGCAGGCATAGGTTTTACATTGGAAAATACTGCTTTAATTATAACAGGTGCACTTGTTGGATCTTCCGGGGCGATACTTTCGTACATAATGTGTAAAGCCATGAATAGATCTTTTATTAGTGTAATACTCGGTGGTTTTGGAGCAGATAATTCTGCTGACGAAAAAAAAGAAAAGAAAGATCAAAAACCTGTAAAAAGTGGTAATGCTGAGGACGCAGCTTTTTTAATGAAAAATGCTTCATCGGTTATTATAGTTCCAGGATACGGTATGGCAGTAGCCCAAGCTCAACATGCTCTTCGTGAAATGGTGGATAAATTGAAAAAAAGTGATATCAAAGTTACTTACGCTATACACCCAGTTGCAGGCAGAATGCCTGGACACATGAACGTACTGTTAGCAGAAGCCAATGTTCCTTACGATGAAGTATTCGAATTAGAAGATATAAATAATGATTTTGCAAATTCTGATGTTGCATTTGTGATTGGCGCAAATGATGTTACAAATCCAGTAGCTAAAACTGACCCAAAAAGTCCAATATTCGGAATGCCCGTGCTTGATGTTGAAAAATGTAAATCTGTTTTATTTGTCAAAAGAAGTTTATCACCTGGATATGCAGGAATAGATAATGAACTTTTTTATAAAGATAATACTTTAATGTTATTCGCAGATGCAAAAAAGATGACAGAAGATATTGTTAAAAATTTAGATTAATGAGAACAAAAATATTTTGTGATATAGCCGATTACAAGACGATAAAATTTTTTAATAATAAATCTTTAGTCGATGGCTTTACCACTAATCCAAGTTTGATGCGATTAGCTGGAGCTAAGAATTATAAAGATTATTCTCGTAAAATTTTAAAAGTTTGTAAAAAAAAACCTATCTCTTTTGAAGTATTTGCAGACAATTTTAAAGACATGCTTGACCAGGCTTATGAAATTAACTCTTGGGGTAAAAATGTTTATGTTAAAATTCCAGTTGTAAACTCTAAAGGAGCATTTACAGGACCCGTAATCAAAGAATTAAGCGATAAAGGAATTAAACTCAACATAACCGCAGTTTATACATTCGAACAAACTAGAAAGATTTTCAAAAAACTTAATAAAAAAACAAAATCAATTATTTCAATTTTTGCAGGAAGAATGGCAGATAAAGGTAAAGATCCGCTTCCGATATTTAAAAAAAGTATTTCTTTAACTAAAAAAAATAAAAATATTGAAATTCTTTGGGCTAGTACAAGAGAAGCTTATAACTTTATTCAAGCAAAACAATTAAATTGCAATATAATTACAATGCCTCCAAAAGTAATAAATCAAATTTTAGGGTTTGGTAAAAGTTACAAATCAATGACACTTGATACTGTAAAAGGTTTTCTAACTGATAGTAAAAAATCTCGATTTAGTCTTTAAGAAGCCTTGGCTCTTGATTGCCTCTTTCTTTCATGAGGGTCTAATACTAATTTTCTAAGTCTACAAGATTTTGGTGTTATTTCTAAAGCTTCATCAGTATTAAGTATACTTAATTGTTCAGCTATTGCCATTTTTCTAATAGGAGTTAAGACAACATTTTCATCAGTACCTTGTGTTCGCATGTTTGTTAATTTCTTACCTTTTAAAACATTTATTTCAAGGTCACCACTTTTTGATGAAAGCCCAACAATCATTCCTTCGTAAACTGGATCGTTATGCGTAACAAACATTTCACCTCTTGCTTGTAAATTAAAAATTGCAAATGCTACTGCCTTACCGTTTTCCATAGAAATTAAAGCACCATTTCTTCTTCCCTCCATTTCTCCAGTATACTCTCCATAAGAGTGAAAGATTCTATTAATTACCCCAGTTCCTTTGGTTAAAGTTAAAAATCTACTTGTGTAACCCATTAAACCCCTAGTGGGAGCATGAAAAATTAACCTTTTTTTATTTTTTCCAGTATCTTTTAAATCAATTAATTTACCTTTTCTTCTATTCATAGAATCAATAATTTTTGATGAATATTGCTCGTCTAAATCCACAGTTATTTCCTCGAGTGGTTCAAGTTTATTTCCTTGATTGTCTTTTTTAATTAAAACTTTCGGAGGACTTACTGTCATTTCAAAACCCTCTCTTCGCATTTGAGTGAGTAGTATTTCTAACATTAGTTCTCCTCTTCCACTTATTACAAAGGAGTCTTTGTTTTCATTCTCTTCAAAGTTTATTCCTACGTTATTTTCTGCTTCTAAAATTAACCTTTCTCTAATTTGAGTACTTGTTAATTTTTTTCCTTCTGTGCCCGCTAACGGAGAACTATTTACTGTAATTGTAATAGACATAGTAGGAGGATCAATTGGCGTTGCATCAATTGGTTCATTAATACTTAAATCACAAATCGTATCGGCAACGTTTGCCTTTTCTAATCCTGCAATAATTACTATATCTCCAGCTTCACCTTTTTCTATTGGAACTTTTTTTGTCCCCTCATATCTGAAAATTTTGGTTAATCTTCCTTCATCAACTTTTTCCCCCTGAAGATTTAAAGCTTTAATTTGTTGATTTGCTTTTGCTGTTCCTTGTGCAATTTTACCTACTAAGCTTCTCCCTAAAAAACTATCAGCATAAAGAAGAGTAGAAAGCATAGCAAAAGGTTTAGTTTTATCAAAAGTTGAGGGTTTAACATGCTCAATTATTAAATTTAAAAGCGGTTGTAAATTTTCTCTCGTCCCATTAATTTCTTTAGATGCCCATCCGGATCTACCACTAGCATATAACACTGGAAAATCTAATTGTTCTTCATTTGCATCTAGACTTACAAATAAATCAAAAGTTTCATCTAATACTTCGTTTGCTCTTTGATCAGGTTTATCTAATTTATTAATTACCACAATTGGTTTTAAACCCTGTTTTAAAGCTTTTGAAAGAACAAATTTTGTTTGAGGCATTACTCCTTCGGCAGAGTCTATTAATAATAAAGCTCCATCAGCCATATGTAAAACTCTTTCAACTTCTGCAGCAAAATCTCTATGACCAGGAGTGTCGATAATATTAATCCTCGAATCTTTCCAATTTATTGAAGTAGGTTTTGCTAAAATAGTTATTCCCCTTTCTTTTTCAAGTTCACCAGAGTCCATAACTCTTTCTTCTACGTTTTCATTTTCTCTAAACGTACCACTCTGCTTCATTAAATTGTCAATCAAAGTTGTTTTTCCATGATCAACGTGAGCAATGATAGTTATATTTCTGATTATTTTTGTCATTTTGGTTGCGGGGGTAGGATTTGAACCTACGACCTTCAGGTTATGAGCCTGACGAGCTACCAGACTGCTCCACCCCGCGATAAATTATTTTTTTTTTATATTTATTGCTTGAAGTTTATTTTTTTCTTCTTTTATATCGTAAATTATTGTCTGATTTTCCTTCAAAACTCTTAACTTTGATTCCTCTAATGCTGAAACATGTAAAAAAATATCCTTTTGTGTTTCATTATCAGTAATAAATCCATAACCTTTTTTGGCATTAAACCATTTAACCTTACCAGATGGCATTGTTATTCCTCTCATTTTTAAATTATTTTAGTACCTATTTTTTAATTTTTGGAGTTTTTTTATTCTCTTTAGATTTTCAGTTTGAACTCTCTTTTTTTTTTCAGATGGTTTTTCATAAGTGCTTTTCATCTTCATTACTTTAAAAAAACCCTCTTTTTGAAGCTTTCTTTTTAAAACTCTTATTGCCTGCTCCACATTATTATCTTTAACGTCTATTTTAATAAAAACCTCCAGTTAATTTTTCTTGGTAGTTATCATTAGAAAATCTATTTGTCTAGAGAGAAGCAGCCTGAGCTTTTTTTTCCTCTCTAATTTTGGCTTTTTTTTCTCTCTCAACTCTTCTTTTAGCTTTATCCAAAGCTTTTTGAAAATTTTCTTGGGTGCATAATGCTAAAATTACTGGATCCCTAGGTTTTAGGTTAGAAAAATTCCAATAACTTCTTTTTCTAATTAAAGAGACTGTTCCCTTAGTACTTCCTACTAGCTTAGATATTTGGCCATCAGTTAATTCAGAAGCATTTTTACATAACCATAATATTGCATCTGGCCTATCTTGTCTTTTAGATAAAGGAGTATATTTTGGTCTCTTTCGCTCTTTTATCTCAACTTCTTCAATTTTTTTCAATAACTTCAATTTTTTCTCAGGGTCTTTAGAACATGTCTCTATTTCTTCCCTAGATAATTGACCGGCTAAAATTGGGTTATATGCTTTTATACCTTTAGCAACATCACCATCTGCGATGCCTTTGATTTCTAATTCATGTAAATTACAAAATTCTGCAATTTGTTTAAAAGTTAGTGTGGTATTTTCTACTAACCAAACAGCGGTTGCTTTTGGCATAAATGGAGTTTCGGTCATAATTTATTTTTTAGATCTAAGATTGCTAAATTTTTTATTATATTTACTTACTCTACCTTTATCCAAAATTTTCTGAGTACCGCCGGTCCAAGCAAAGTGAGATTTTGGATCTATATCTAATTTTAAAATATCATTTTCTTTACCCCAAGTTGATTTAGTTTCAAATTCTGATCCATCGGTCATTATAACTTTTATTTTATGGTAATTTGGGTGTATATTTTTTTTCATGAACGGTGTTTTATATTAATAATAGTTTTTACTCAATAACTTTTTTATTAATCAAATCTCTCAAATCTTCATGAATAATGGAGTTAGTTGCTAAAATATTCTTTTTTAAAGGGTTGCTTTTATCAATTTCAAAAAAATCAACAAATCCACCTGCTTCTTTAAGGATTACTAAACCTGCGGCTATATCCCAATAATTTAGCTCTCTTTGCCAATAGCCATCAAATCGACCACAAGCCACATAAGCCATGTCAAGTGCTGCACTTCCAAATTTTCTCACGTTTGCAACATTGTTTGAGACATTAATGTATTCTGAAAAAATTTTTTCTTTTATTTTACTTATACCTTTTGGGCCACCTGTAACAATTAATGCGTCTTTAATTTTTTTTTTTTTTTAAATTCTTATTCTTGAATTATTAAGATATGCCCCATTTCCTTTTTCAGCACAAAATATTTCATTTAAAATTGGATTAAAAATAACACCACATTTAATCTCATTTTCTTCTTCATAGCCAACTGAAATTGCAAATTGCGGAATACCATTCATAAAGTTAAAAGTTCCATCAATTGGATCAATTATCCATCTGTTTTTGGTATTAGATTTATTAATTATTCCTATCTCTTCAGTTATAATTCCATATTCAGGGTGTGATTTTTGTAACTCTTCTATTAAAATTTTTTCTGTTCTTTTGTCAGCAGAAGTTACAAAATCTCCCGGTCCTTTTGAAGAAACTTGCAAATTTTCAATTTCACCAAAATCTCTTATTAAAGATCTTGAAGCTTTCATGCATGCTTTTATAATTAAATTTATTTGAGGAGAGTTTAACCTCATTAATTTACTCTTTTAACATACTCTAATGTTCGAGTGTCGATAATGATTTTTTCACCACTTTCAATGAAAGGAGGAACATTTATTTTTACTCCACAATCAAGCATTGCTGGTTTGTAAGAAGATGAAGCTGTTTGATTTTTTATTGCTGCATCAGTGTCTTGTATAGTGCATTCAATATTATTTGGAAGTTCAATTGCAATTGGTTTTCCTTCCATAAATGAAATAGTGACTTCTAAATTTTCTCTTAAAAGTTTGAAGAGCTCACCTGTAATCGATTTAGGTATTTCCACCTGTTCAAAAGTGTTATTATCCATAAAATGACAATTTTCACCATCTATGTATAAAAAATTGAATTTTTTTTCATCGACTTCAGCTTTTTCAACAGTTTCACTAGATCTAAATCTTTCATTTAATTTTGTTCCTTTAATAACACTTTTTAATTCTACTTGGTTGAACGCACCTCCTTTACCAGGTTTAACATGTTGCGTTTTTAGAACATTCCAATAGTCATTTTTATGTTCAATTATCATTCCAGGTTTAATCTCATTAGCAGTTATTTTCATCTAAATTTCCTAATTGCTTGTTCAGGTTTTAATTTTGGGTTATCCCAAATATAACTTGATAATGCAATATATTTTGCTCCAGCTTTCATCAATTTTATGTAATTTTTGTTGTTGATGCCGCCAATTACAACAATTGGTTTTTTAATATTTTTTTTTGCCCATTTTAGAATATTTAAATTTGCTTTTTTGGCATTAGGTTTAAGTCTTGATTTAAAAAATGAACCAAAAGCAATATAATCTGCTTTATTTTTAACGGCGTTTAAAGCAAAGATTTTAGAACTATGGCATGTAATTCCTAAAATTTTATCTTTGATTTTTTTTCTTGCAATCTTAAAAGATCCATCAAGCTGACCCATATGACACCCATCAGCTTTAGTTTTATTAGTTAAGTTATAATGATCGTTAATAATAAAATTTACTTGATGCTTGATTGTAATTTTTCTAATTTTTTTGGAGATATCTAAAATTTTACTTTTATTAATACTTTTTAGTCTCAATTGAAAAAACTTAACATTTTTAAACGATAATACTTTATTTAAGCTAGTGTAGAAATTTTTATTAATTTTATTTGGTGAAATTAAATATACTAACCTCTTCAAAATTATTAGGCCGCAAACTCTTTCTCTAATTCTTCTGACCATTCTCCTTTAGAAGAGAGACCATTCATTTTAGCTCTGTGATTAAAAGCTCTTTGAATATTATCTAAGTTTTCCTGATTTTTTCCGAATTCTTTTAAAGCGCTTGCTTGAAGACCTCTTCCATAAGAGAAAGTAATTAAAAAATTACTATCATTTATTTTGTTTATTTCATTTAAGTTTTTACTAGATTCTATTTCTGACTGTCCACCAGAAAGGAATGCTATACCAGGTACTTCACCTGGCACATTTTTTTTTAAACAATCTAAAGTTTTTTTTGCGATTTCTTCAGCACTGGATTTATCTTTACACTCAGAACCAGGTATCACCATGTTGGGTTTAAGAACTGTACCTTTTAAATCAACTTTTTGTATTTCAAGTTCATTGTAACATTCATTAAGTACATTTGTTGTGACTTGATAGCATTTGTCAATGTCATGTGAGCCATCCATTAAAACTTCTGGCTCAACTATTGGAACCATTTTAGCTTCTTGAACTAATGCAGCATATCTAGCTAGGGCGTGGGCATTAGATTTAACAGATTGTGCTGACGGAAATTTATCTGAAATTTTATAAACAGCTCTCCATTTCGTAAATCTCGCACCTAAATCATAATACTCTTTTAATCTTTCTCGCAAACCATCTAAACCCTCTGTCACAGTCTCATCACTTGATCCGGCAAGAGGTTTAGCGCCTTTATCAACTTTTATTCCAGGCACAGTTCCATGTTTAGAAATTAATTCTGGAATTGAGGGACCTAACGTAGTTTTTTGTCTTATTGTTTCGTCAAATAAAATTACTCCTCCAATATAGTTTTTCATCGCGCTTGAATTAAAAAGAGTCTGTCTAAAATTCAGTCTATTTTTTTCAATGTTTTCTACATTTATACTTTTAAATCTTTTAGCTATTGTTCCTGTGCTTTCGTCTGCTGCAAGAATTCCTTTTCCCTTGGCACACATTTTTTTTGCAATTTCATTTAATGTCATAGCGATTATTTATTTTAAAACACTAATACCAGGCAAGTCTTTTCCTTCTAAGTACTCTAAAAATGCCCCACCTGCTGTTGATAAGTGAGAGAAAGTAAGTTTAATATTACTTTTATTTATAGCCGCTAGTGTGTCCCCACCTCCAAGCACAGATATTAAAGATTTTTCTAAAGTATTCTTAGAAATGCTTTCTGCAATCGACATAGTGCCTTTTGAAAAATTATCATTTTCAAAATATCCCGCTGGTCCATTCCACAAAACAGTATTAGATTCATTTATCTTTTTTTGAATATTCTTAATTGAATTGAAACCAATATCTAAAATTATTTCATTATCTTTAACTTCATCAAGATTTTTATTTTTACCAGCACCTTCAAAGTCTGTTCCTACCATGCAATCTTCAGGTATTAATATTTCACAATTATATTCTTCGGCTTTTTTGTAAATATCTTCTATTATCTTCTTAGTGTTTTTTTCAATTAAGGACTTGCCAACTTTTAAATTTTTATAAACAAAGAAATTGTTCGCCATTGCTCCAACAATTGCTAAACTATTAACTTTTTTTAGAAGACTGGTTATAATATTAATTTTTGTTGAAATTTTAGATCCTCCGATAATGCAAGTGACGGGCTCTTTTTTATTTTTTATAACAAGATTTATTGCTGTTATTTCTTTTTTTAATAATGGGCCAGCATAACTTTTTTTTACAAATTTAGTTATACTATGTACAGAAGCTTGTTTTCTATGAGAACATGAAAAAGCGTCATTAATATAAATGTCTCCGAGTTCACCTAACTTTTTTGAAAAATCTTCGTCATCTTCGGTTTCTTCTTTAAAAAACCTTATATTCTCAATTAATATTACTTCACCCCCATTTAGGTGAGAAAATTTTTCTTTAGTTTCACCATCAAAAATTCCTCTAAAAAAATAAACATTAGTTTTAAGCGCATCTTTGAGATATTTGTAGACAGGTATTAAAGACAGGTCCGGGACATTAATTCCTTTTGGTCGACCTAAATGACTAATAATTATAATTTTTGCTTTTTTTTCAATTAGTCTATTTATAAAAGG
>Ga0255759_10002400_pt1 | contig 16731 bp, 17 predicted proteins | sample 101ome_20_FD_179959 | JGI IMG/M metagenome (GOLD analysis project Ga0255759, IMG submission 179959) | Coastal salt marsh microbial communities from the Groves Creek Marsh, Skidaway Island, Georgia - 101404AT metaG (version 2) | ecosystem: Environmental > Aquatic > Marine > Intertidal zone >...
CCGAGCTGGTTGGCCGGCAGTACAGCATATTCCTGCCAGCCGAGATCGCCGGAGACCAGTTCGCCGGGTTCAAACTTCGCGTCGCCGGACTCTATGACCTGGCCGATACCACCGCTGCTCATGACCTGGCCCGACTCTAATGCGCTGCGGTAAGTCGCGCCCTGCATCCAGGCGCGATTGGCTGCGTCCTGGGAGAGGATGAGGGTCTTGACCAGCACTTCGCCTGCAGTGGGCGCTGGCGTGTCAACCTCGTCATGACTGAAGTTCGCTTCGGTAAGTTTGCCTGTTGGAATCTCGCTTAAGAGGATGCGTCGGTTTTTCGGCATGATTACTGTGTCCTGTACGTGTCTGAATGGTGTAGGGTATATCACCAGCAACAGGGGGATAAGGAAAATGTTGGAAATAGTGCCTTCCGGGCAGGCTTGCGGTGCGACAGTCATGGGCGTTGACCTCTCGATGCCGTTGGAAGAGTCCTTGCGTCGTCAAATCCGCCGTGCCTGGGTGGACCATCACGTGCTGGCTTTCCCTGATCAGTCGTTGACCGACGAAGCCCTCGAAGCCGTCACCCTGCAGTTCGGCAGTTTTGGTCGCGAACCTTTTTTCCTGCCGATTGATGGTAGCGAACACGTCGTGGCCCTGACCCGCCGGGCAGACGAAAAGGCCCCATTGTTTGCCGAAACCTGGCATGCGGACTGGAGCTTCGAAGCTGATCCGCCCATCGGCACCTGCCTTTATAGTCTGACTATCCCGCCAGTGGGGGGTGACACCTGTTTTATTAATCAACAGAAGGCGCTTGCTGAAATGCCGGCCTCACTGCGCCAACGCATCGAAGACCGTATCGCCGTGCACTCGGCCAGGGGTGCCTACGCACCGGATGGTTTTTATGGTGATAACGATCAGGAGGCGGATCGCAGCATGCGCATTCGTTATTCTGACGAAGCCTACGAGACGCAGACCCATCCTTTCATCATGACGCACCCCGAGTCGGGTCGTGAGACGTTATATGGGTGCCTCGGCTACATCATCGCTGTTGAAGGTATGCGGCAGGAGGAGGCAGAGAATCTGGTGCAGGAACTCTATGCCTGGCAGATCCGCGAGGAATTCCAGTACCGTCATCAGTGGCAGGAAAACATGTTTGTCATCTGGGACAACCGCTCTGTTCTGCACCGCGCCAATGGCGGCTATGACGGCTATGACAGAGTGTTACACCGCACGACCGTGAGGCGTGATCCCGCATTATTCGTTGCACCTTGACCAAATTACACCGTGGGTGTAATTTCGGTTTGACGAATCTGATAATCACTCACTATGGCCTCGGTTCAGGCGCGTGCCTACAACTCCCCAAGACTTGTTGCGAGACACGCGGCAATACTCGCCGCCGCCCGGGCGGAACTGGCTGATCGAGGGTTTCAGGGTGTCACCATGAACCGGCTGGCTGAGCGGGCCGGGGTGACCAAGAAAACGCTATACAATATCTACCAGAGCAAAGAGGCCCTGCTGGCAGCGGCCATTTCGGAGGTCATTGGTACCTACCGCGAGGTGCCCGGTACTGCAGACGAGGGCGCAGCCGCGATCATTGCCAGTCGCCGGGCAGCGATTGCACAGGTCAGGTCAGCACCGGACTATGCCATGGCGATGATGACGGCCCTTGTGCAGGAGGAATCTGGTGCGCTGTTGACGAAGTTGCTGCTGCGGGATTCCGTTGCTTCACAGGTGCATCACCTGGCGGCTGAAATGCGGCAGGGCGGTCTGTGCGCAGGCACTGATACTGAGGCCCTGGCGCTGCAGCTGACAGGTCAGGCCTGGGGCCAGGTGCTGTTGCTGCATCGGGGGCTGATTGACCTGGAAAATTATGCGCGTGGTTCGATCGAAGGAGCGTTGCTGTTGCTGAAGGCTTGTGCCGAAGAACCGCTGGCTGCGTGGATTGATGCTGAGTGGCAGTCAGTTTAATAATACAAATAAGAGCGTGATGAAGGAGAGGGAAGATGGAACAGAAAGATATCGATAACCTGAGAATGCTGATGGAATACGAGGCAGCAAGGACCGCGCCACCAGCATCGTTCCCAACACTGCCTGACATACCGGCGGGTCGCTATACAGATGAGCGTTTCTACCAGCTTGAGAAGGAACACATCTGGATGAAGTCGTGGTTGTTTGCTGCTCACATCGATGAAATTCCGGAGCCTGGCAGTTTCAAACTGTGGGATAACACGGGCGAACCGATTGTGTTGACCCATGATGAAGACGGCGAAATCCACGCTTTCTACAATACCTGCCGACACCGCGGTGCCGCAGTAGTGACGGATCCCGCCGGGAAAAAGATTCGCCTGACCTGCATCTATCACGGTTGGACCTATGACCTGAAGGGTGCGTTGGTGAATGTCCGTGACTCCGAGGATTTCCGTGACCTTGACCTGTCTTCCCGTGGTCTGAAGGAGATTCGCTGCGAGCGGTTCGGAAACCTGATTTACATTAACTTCGATAGCAATGCCCCGACGCTGCTCGAATGGCTGGGTCCGGTTGCCGATGAGTGGAGGGAGTTTCAGTTTGAAAACAGTCGTCTTGTTGGCCGGCAGTCATTTGAGCTTGCCTGTAACTGGAAGGTTGCGATGGAGGCGAATGCCGAGGTCTATCACGTCAAGGGAATTCACCCGGCAACTGTGGCGCCGATGTTGGATGATCGAAGAAACGTGAACAGCTTTTATGCAAACGGCCATGGACGCATGGTTGCTCCCAATAAGATCGTGATCGAGGAACGCGAGGAGGATGGACGCAAGCTGTTTCCCGAGATTGAAACGGTGAGTGAGATCGGGCGGACCTGTACCCAGTCTTACGGCATCTTCCCGAACTGGGTCTCTCCTTTATCTCATCGCACGCTGCCGCCATTGTTATTTTGGCCTACCAGTATCAACACGACACGATTCGAAGTTCTGACGATGTGCAAGGACTGGGGCGACGGGCCGATGCCGGAAGGTTACAAGAACATGTGGACGAATGAAGACGACACTGAGCTCGGTGCCGTGTTGCAGGAGGACACGCTATTTGGCCCCTGGATTCAGCGCTCGATGGAATCGCACGGCTTCGAAGGTGTGCCGCTGAGCTACCAGGAAGCGCGGATCTACCACTGGAATCAGTGGGCAGATCGGCTGATCGGGATTGAGAATATCCCCGCAGAGCTTCGTGTTGAGCAGGTCATTGGTGACGAGTGGCTGATGCCAAATGATCCGCGCCTGGAAGAAGCGGGTATCAACGCCGCCGCATCCTGACCCCATGGCGCCACGCCAGGCTGCATCTCCGCTACAATCTGTGCCTTCAGACTATTCGGGGAGCAGCCATGGCACACGGCACACACGACTACGAGGTAGACCCTCGTAACGAAGACATCCAGATCAACATCAATGGCGAACTCTTGCATCGCAGTCGCGCCATGGTGTCGGTGTTTGATTCAGGATATATCCTCGGTGATGGTGTCTGGGAGGGCCTGCGACTGCATAACGGCACGATTTTCCAGCTTGATCGACACCTCGATCGGCTTTACGAAGGTGCCAAGGCGCTCGACATGGATATCGGGATCAATGCGGCGGCGATGACCAGACGGCTGTACGAGACCTGTGAGGCTAATGGCATGCGTGATGGTGTGCATATCCGCCTGATGGTCACGCGAGGCATTAAGGCGACACCGTACCAGGACCCGCGGGTAACGATTTCGCCAGCGACGATTGTCATTATCCCTGAGTTCAAGGCGCCTGTAGAGGCGACACTGAGCCAGGGTATTCGCCTCTTCACTGTGCATGTGCGCCGGGGCTACCCGGATGTGCAGGACCCCAAGATCAACAGCCACTCGAAACTGAACTGTATAACCGCCTGTATCCAGGCGGCCAAGGCCGGCGCCGATGAGGCGCTGATGCTGGACCCGCATGGCTTCGTTGCCACCTGTAATTCCACCCACTTTTTCATAGTTCGCAAAGGAGAAGTTTGGACCTCCTCTGGTGATTACTGTCTTGGCGGCATTACCCGGGCCACACTCATTGAGCTCTGCCGGCAGAACGACATCCCGGTCTATGAGAAAAATTTCTCGCTGACGGATGTCTATGGTGCGGAAGAGGCCTTTGTGACCGGCACCTTTGCCGGGGTCGCGCCGGTGACTGAGGTGGATGGCCGGATCCTTGGACAGGGAGCACGCGGCCCGGTCGTTGAGCGATTGCAGGCGCTTTACCTCGGTCTGCTCGATGAGGCCTGTGCGTGACATTGCGACTTGCCATGTGGTCAGGGCCCCGGAATATCTCCACCGCAATGATGCGTGCATGGGAAAACCGCCCGGATACGATCGTGGTCGATGAGCCGTTCTACGCTTGTTACCTCGCGGCGACCGGCATCGAACATCCGATGGGCGAGGCGGTCATGGCAAGCCAGTCGACTGATTCGGCAGATGTGGCTGCTCGGCTTTCGTCAGACCCTGTGGCCGCGGCAATCTTCTACCAGAAGCACATGACTCACCACATACAGCCTGGTGTTGACCTCCGCTGGACCGCCAAGTTACAGCATTGTTTTCTGGTCCGAAATCCGTTCGAGGTCGTCAATTCCTACCGACAGAAACGTGGAGGGGTGACGCTGGACGATATTGGTATTGTCCGCCAGCTATCGCTTTACGAAGAAATCTGCGCCATCAGCGGGCAGTCAGTTCCTGTCATCGATGCTCGTGATGTTCTCATCGATCCGCGCCGGGTCCTGGGCGATCTTTGTCAGCGACTCGGCATCATGTTTTACCCCGAGATGCTGGCATGGCCGCCTGGACGGCGTGTAAGTGACGGCGTCTGGGCACCGCACTGGTATGGTGCGGTGGAACAGAGCACGGGTTTTGTCCCCTATCAACCAAGAGAGATGAAGCTCTCAGTTGAAGAGGCCAGGGTGGCCGAAGCCAGTATGGAGGCCTATGAGCGCCTGCTGACCCTGGGGCACGAGGCTATTTGAAGTCAGCGGCGCTGTGGCGCTCGGGCACACGGGTTTCTTCAGGTCCCCAGGGGCGATTCACCCGCCGGCCGCGGTCGACAGCGGGTCGGGCCTCAATTTCTTTCGCCCAGCGGATCACGTTTTCGTAGCTGCTGACATCAAGGAACTCGGCTGCATCGTAAATGTTGTGGAGCACAAGGGCACCGAACCAGGCATAGTTCGCCATATCTGAGATGTTGTATTCATCGCCGCAAAGAAACTGGCGTTCGGTCAGGTTGCGTTCGAGGACATCGAGCAGACGCTTCGCTTCCATGGTGTAGCGGTTAATCGGGTACTCCCACTTCTCGGGCGCATAGGCGTAGAAGTGACCGAAGCCGCCGCCAATGTAAGGGGCGCTGCCCATCTGCCAGAACAGCCAGGACATGCATTCTGCCCGCACTGACGGTTCTTCCGGCAGGAAAGCGCCGAATTTTTCTGCAAGGTAGACCAGAATCGCGCCTGATTCGAACACCCGGGTGCCCGGGTCGGTGCTGCGATCCAGCAGCGCGGGGATTTTTGAATTGGGATTGATATCAACAAAGCCGCTGCTGAACTGGTTGCCGTCGCCGATGTTGATCAGCCAGGCGTCGTACTCTGCGTCTTTGCCAATCTCCAGCAGTTCCTCAAGCAGGATGGTTACTTTGACGCCATTGGGCGTTGCCAGGGAATGCAGCTGTAAGGGGTGCTCACCGACCGGTAAGTCTTTGTCGTGTGTGGGACCGGCGATCGGACGGTTGATATTGGCAAACCGGCCGCCGCTGTCAGTATCCCAGGTCCAGACTTTCGGTGGTGTGTATTCGCTCATGGGGCTCCTCTCATCAGATAATATCGAACCCGGCGATCATACACTGCCTTCATGCTTGTTGGACAAGTAACCATTGTCCAGAGACTGGTACAGGTTAAAACAGTCAGCTATGATTGTTTTTTTGAAAGGAGAGAATCATGGTTGAAACCAAGACAGAATCCGGTATTTCCAGCGGTATTTCCTATAACGACCTTTTGAAAGGTGACACGGTGCCGCCCCCTGCTGTGTACCTTGAGGACTCTCCCTTTCCCGCCGGGGTTACGAAGGTGCCAGCCCACGTCTACTTCAGCCAGGAACAGCATGACCTTGAAGTCGAGCGGCTCTGGAAACGGGTGTGGCAGATGGCCTGTCATGAGTCGGATGTTGCCAATGTTGGCGATGTTCACGTGTACGACATTGCGGAGCTGTCGTACATGGTGGTGCGGGTCTCGGAAAACGAAATCAAGTGCTACCCGAATGCCTGCCTGCACCGTGGTCGAGCGCTGTGTGACAATCATCGCAAGGAACTGAAGGTCTTTCGCTGCCCATTCCACGGCTGGTCCTGGCATCTCGACGGTCGCCTGAAAGAAGTGCCGGCTCACTGGGATTTTCCTGAGGTGACTGAAGAAGGCTATTCCCTCACGGAAGTCAATGTTGGACTCTGGGGGGGCTTCGTCTTCATTAACCCGGACCCGGACTGCGAGCCTCTGGAAGATTTTCTCGGTGACATTGATCGTCACTTCGGTATTCCATTTGAACGCCGCTACAAAGCCGCCCACCTGATTAAGCGTCTGCCGTGTAACTGGAAAGTGGCTCAGGAAGCGTTTATGGAGTCATACCACGTGGTGGCTACACACCCCGAGTTGTTGGGCTATTTTGGCGATACCAACTCCAAGTACGATGTCTTCGGTAACCTTTCGCGGGCAATTTCGCCGTCAGGACCACCAAGTCCGCATACAGGTCTGGATAATCCCGACATGTCGGCCTACCCAGACAAAAAGGCTTTCACCAGCATGAAGCATATGTTGAGCGGGCATATCTATCGCAGGCTGGAAGAAAACAGGGTTGAGGTGACAACACCGGATGGTCGAACCGGTATATTTGACGAGCGCGCTGAATATGTTGAAGGCGAGGTCAAATCTGCCGACATCCAGATGTGTAGCTGGGTGGGCGGTAAAATCTGTGCCGGTGAAGAAGACACGCCGATGGAGTACAGCACGGAATCACCCCACGCTTATCGTGACCAGGTCGCAGCCGCGCGTCGGGAGATGATGCGGCCGCAGTGGGGAGACGAAGTGGATAAGTTTTCCGATGCAGACCTGGTCGATGCCATCTATTACTCAGTGTTCCCGAATATCAGCCCCTGGGGAGACTTCAATCCGATCTTCTATCGCTTCCGTCCCGATGGTTCCAACCCTGAGCAATGCTTGCATGAAGTCATGTACATGATTGCGCTGCCGGAAGGTGTGCCACATCCGGAACCGGCGAAGTGTACCTTCCTGGAAATGGATGATGACTACACGCTGGCGGCAGAGATTGGCAGTTCGCTGGCCAAGATCTTCAACCAGGATGGCGTCAATCATCGCCAGGTGCAGAAAGGCCTGCATTATGTTCCTACCGGGGAGACCGTCTACGCCAGCTATCAGGAAACCAAGATCCGGCACTTCCATGCGACGTTAGACAAGTGGCTCACGAGTGAGGCTGCGCCGAAGAGCCAGTAGTGCCGCTCAGGAGCCCGGCGTCGCCTGGCGGCCTGCATTGCCGTCGGGTGGCCCTTTGCTAGCCCTTAGCGCCAAAGGTCCCTAAACGCCGATAAAAAAGCAGTATTGAACTCGCAGAAAAGGGTACAATATAAAGGTTATGTGCTCTCAAGGTGGACGCAAATGAAACTCTACACACTGATTTTCGTCGGCATGCTGCTGTTACCAACGGCCTGGGCCCAAAACGAGAGCGGCGACGGCCAATTGGAAAATTCGCTTGTTTCGATCGTGAAGGCGACAACAGAAAGCCGATTCGAGGCATTGAATAAAGCGATTCTCGACTTACCGCTGGACACGCAGCAGTTTGTTTCGACAGGACTGGAAGCTGGCTATCCCCTGCAGGACGTTCTGGACCAGTGCAAAGCGGGTATTGGCGATGACCCGATTAAAGCCCTGATACGGACCCTGATTCAGGATGGTGCCGATATGGAACGGACTATGGCTGCCTGTCTGCCTTACGTCACACCTATGGCGATTGCGGACATCATGGTTATGCTGTTCCAGGAAGTATCGCCGGTGATGCTGGAATCTACCGCGCAGATAGCGCTGGATATCCTAGCCGAAAGCGATGTCGACGCTCGCGCCATTCTTGTCAGTTCACTGGCTGAAAGCGGCGCGCTGAGCGTCGACGGTTACGAATGTGGCCCTTCATGTCTGTCGGCCTTTGCAGATAATCTGCTTCAAACCCCCGCAGGTGTTGACGGGGTAATCGAGAACGGGGTGCAAGAGCCAGCGTTGAGCGGCAGCTAGTTCCCCGAGGCTGCGCAGCAGCGTTCCCCCATAACCACTGCAGCAGACTCAATTCGGGGTGGCCTGTGCCAGACGACCTTATTGTTCAATCGCTTGAGATCGCCGCTGAAAACGGTGATATCACGGAGCAGATTTACCAGCGGTACTACGAGAAAAGTCCTGAGTCCGCGGAGCTGATGCTTTACGTCGATGACAATGTCAAAGGCAAGATGATGGACGAAATCTATCGTCTGCTCATGGTAGAGGACTATGCTCAAGAGTCTGCCTACCTCAATTGGGAGGTTGACAATCATGAGATGGCTTACAGTGTCCTGCCGCACATGTATCGCGACCTGTTTGATGCGATTTATGAAACGCTGGAAGCCGGCCTTGGCGATAACTGGACTGACGCCTATGTGACTGCCTGGCACGAACGGTTGGGGTCGTTGCGGCAGGAAGTGCTTGCCCGGTTCTCGAAGGCGCCCTGAGAAACCTCGCTGCACACAAGTTCGCCCACTGCTTAATTTTTGTAGTAGAGTACAAGAAATAATAACGGGCTGCGGGTGGGTTACAACATGACTGATTTGAAGGGAAAGAACGCCATCGTCACTGGTGCGGCGGTGGGGTTGGGCAATGCCTATGCCAGGGCTTTAGCCCAGGAGGGTATAAATGTCGCGGTCTGCGATCTGCGCGATGAAGTCCATCAACTGGTCGCCGAGCTTACTGACCTGGGCGTCAAGGCGCAGGGCTGGCAGGGCGACGTGTCAGATCCCGCCCACGTTCGAGAAGTCGTTGATGAGACCCGTGCGGCCTTCGGTAGTATCGATATTCTGGTTAACAATGCCGGTGTCTGGGGCGCTTCGGTAGCCGACGACGATCTGGATAAGTCACTTGAAGATTATGAGCGTATTGTCGGTACTAACCTTAAAGGCGAGTATCTTTTTGGACGTGCTGTGATCCCTGTCATGATTGAGCAGGGTGCAGGCGGTGAAATTGTCAATATTGCCACCGATCACATGGTGACCTGCGGCACGCCTTACTTCTGTTGCCCGTCACTTGAGAGTTGCCCCTGGGGCGACTCACCGCGACCAACCGGGGGTGGCGATGCCATGGATCTCTATGATGCGGCGAAATGGGGATTAAATGGTTTCCTTTATGCCTGGGCAAAAGCGCTCGTACCTCACGGCATTCGGGTCAATGCGCTATGCATGGGGGCAACAGATTCTTACATGCTGCGATCGTTCCATAATTTCGATCCTTCCGAGGAGGAAATCGCATCTTGGATGAAAGCGGAGGACAACGCCCAGGCGCTGGTCGACCTACTTAAGGAAGGGCCTGCTGGCAGGAATGCCCAGAACATTAATTTCTGCATGGGACGCCCGGTGCTGCTGGAGCCGGCGCATGATCATGTTTATGTCGTGGCAGATCACGTGAAGTTGGGAGAAGGCGCATGAACAACGCAGGTAAAGTGGCGATTGTCAGCGGTGCTGCTCAGGGGTTGGGCCGGGCCTTTGCTGAGCGGTTAGCGGAAGAGGGCTATCAGGTCCTTGCTTTCGATGTGCAGGCGGCGGTTGAAGGCCTAGGGGGGGCGACAGGTGTTGTTGCAGATGTCTCAAAGCGCGATGATGTTGAGCGCATTGTCGCCCTGGCTGCTGAAATGGGCACCATTGAGGTATTGGTCAACAATGCAGGCGCCTGGAAGAAAACGCCGGTCGACAGTGGCTGGGAGCAGGCGCTGGCTGACTGGGATGAAATCATGGATACCAATTTGAAGGGGGTGTTGATGCTCTCTCGCGCGGTTGTCCCCCACATGAAACCGGCTGGCGGTCACATCCTCAATATTTCGACCTACTATGTCCTGCCGGCTAAAAGCGATGGTACAAATCCACCTGACACTGATCTGTATGGCGCTTCAAAATGGGCGTTAAACGGATTTACCGATGCCTGGGCGAAGTATCTGGAAGCCGAGAATATCAAGGTGAACGGGCTTTGCATGGGGGCTGTTGACACGCCAATGCTGCGTGGTCTGTTTGCTGATGGGCAATTGCCGTCTGACCTTGTCGATAACGTCATGCTGCCATCGGAGCTGGCACAGCTCATGATGGACGTCATGGCGAGCGGGAGAACCGGCGAGAATATCGGTGCTTGGGTCGGTGAGCCGGTCCAATTGAACGAGCAGCCGCCGTTGCATAAGCGGATAACCGGTTAGCGGCCTGGCATCGGCAGCCCTGGCCAGGATATTGTAGTAGCATACACTTTTTAATCGCGGGAGAGATTTAGTGAGCATTATTGACAGGTTCAGTCTAGAGGGGCAGGTCGCGGTGGTAACCGGTGGCGGCCGCGGCATTGGTGAAGCGATCGCCCTGGGAATGGCGGAAGCGGGCGCTGACATTGTTGTCGCTGCCAGGCGGACTCATGAGATCGAGGCGGTGGCGGACAAGGTTCGAGCCATTGGACGTCGCGCCCTGGCCGTGACAACGGATATGATGGACATTGAACAGGTTCAGGCACTGGCGCAAAAAACTTTTGATGAAATGGGAGCGCTGACCTGTTGGATCAGCAACGCCGGCGGGGCAGACGATCGAGTGCCGAGAACCTTTCTCGAGATGCCGGAGCGACAGTGGGATTTCCAGATGAACCTGAACCTCAAAGCGGTCTGGACCGGTGCGCAGGCTGCGGGCAACATCATGAAAGATAATGGTGGCGGCACTATCATCAATATCTCGTCCCAGGCTGCGAATAGGGCTTCCCCATTCAATGGGCCCTATGCTGTCGCGAAAAGCGGCGTTAACAACCTCACCCAGACTCTCGCTGCAGAAATGGCACCACTCGGTATTCGGGTTAATTCCGTCTCACCCGGTCCCATTCCCACAGAAGTGTTCCTGGAATTCACCGGCATGTCAGAGGACGACATCCCTGAAATGGGTAAGACCTTCAACGTCCCGCTGGGCCGCATCGGCCGACCCGATGACATTTCACCAGCCTGCGTCTATCTCGCCTCGGACGCTTCCAGCTGGATGACTGGCCACGACATCATGATCAACGGTGGCCTGTAAACAGAGACTGGGGCGAGTTACCCGCTCAGGTTTGGTTGAGTAAACCTGAGCTGCGCTCCTTTTTCCCGACCGCCAAAAACGTCCCGACCGCCAAAAGCGCAATGGTGAAAAACTTCTCCGCTCTCAATCTCAGGCGGGGGTGAATTCAAGGTTGAGCTCCAGGGTGCCGAGCATGATGCCGGGCTGGTGCATGAAGCTGTTGCCCGCACTGTACTCAAACTTCTCGATGCGATCGAAGATGGCTTCCCAGCTGCACATTTGCTCGACCCGTGACAGGCTCGCGCCCGGGCAGACTCGGGCGCCTTGAGAAAAGGTCAGGTGGCGTGTGCCGGCCTTGCGGTCGAGTTTGATTTCGTTGGCATCCTCCCATTCATCGGGGTCAATGTTGGCAGCCGCCCAGCGCAGGTGCAGGTGTGACCCTTTGGGTACTTTTACGCCTTGGAATACTTCATCCTGCGAGGTGATCCGAGTGGAGAGCCCCTGGGTCGGAGAGCGAAGCCGCATGCCTTCCTCAGTGAAGGCGCGCAGCTTGCTTCGGTCGGCCTTGATCTCGTCCCAGACCTGCGGTCGTTCGACCAATAGTTGCACCTGTTCTGCAATCGCGTATTGCGTGGTTTCGAGGCCGCCGATCACCATGGCATAGACAATGCCGTTGATCTCGAAGTCTTCCAGCTTTCTGCCGAGAGGTGAGTACTCGACCTGGGTCAGGAACGAAATCATGTCTTCCTGCGGGTTTCGCCGTTTCGCCTGAATCAGCTCGTTGGTGTAATGCTTGAATTCCTCGAGTATTTCGAATTGCGTCTTTGTTTCATCTTCTGGCAGCTGGTTGTTGTGCTTCGAGCCATAGACGAAAGGTTTCACGGTGCCGTCACCGAAGTACTTGAGCAGCTTCAGGTCGGACAGCGGCCAGCCGAGGATATTCGCCATGACCGTCTGTGGTACGGGCTGGGCAAACTCCGAAATCCATTCGACTTCGCCGCGCTCGATCCAGTTGTCGATGTGATCATTCACCACCTGTTTCACCATGGGCTCATTGCGAGAGGCCCCAGGACCAACCCAGGGGTCGGTCAGCTCCTGACGGTGCGAGCGCCACATGTCGGGATTGGGGCGGAGCGTTAGCATCGAGCCAATAAGCGTCGTAATACCCGGCGTGTTCTTTGGATCGGTGTCAGCCTCCAGCAGGGATTTCACTGCCATACTGCCGAGTACGGGAAAACGCTCCTCGTCGCGCACAACCAAAGCGATGTCTTCATGCTTGCTCAGGATGAAGGCATCGGTCCCGGGTTCAAAGCCTTCGCCGGGTATCCGGTGCACAGGTGCCTGCTTGTGAAGGATGTCATAGCACTCATACCAGTGCTCGGGCGCCCCTGCAGAGAACAGGTCCACATCCTCGAGACTATGGGGACATTTCATCGGGCTGAGTTCGTGATTCGGAGTCTTTTCCGCCATTGGCAACCACCTGCTTTTTTGTAGTAGAGTTCAAAAATACCCTGAGCGTAAGGCCACGTAAAGCATCTATCGTAGGCGGGCTCTAATTTAAGAGGGCAGGTGTTTGGAGAATTGGAGTCCGTTTAACCCCGAGGTCATGGCCGACCCGGCCGCCGGGCACACCCATCTTTTGGCAGCCTGCCCGGTGCATCACTGTGAAACCTTTGACCCGCCGTTCTACACGCTGTCGCGCTATACTGATGTGAGTATGGCGCTGCGAGACATCGATACGTATTCCAGTCAATACGGCCAGGGCCCAAGGTTTACCGAACCGGCTGGGATGCTGTGTGACCCGCCTCAGCATAGCTACTATCGCAAGCTGCTGCAGTCCTGGTTTACCCCCAAGGCGGTCGCTGAGTTGCGGGCGCCGGTCGAGCAGCTGACCCACGCGTTGGTTGATGCGATAGAAGCTAGCGGACCAAGCTTCGATCTGCACGATGACTTTGCCTTTCCATTGCCCGTGACGATTATCGCGGACCTGTTGGGCGTGCCGAAGACAGACCTCGAGCAGTTCAAATACTGGAGTGACGTTCAGGTCGCCGCTATGGGTGCGGAAGACCCGACGCAGTATCTCTCCGATCAGCAGGCTTTCATGCAATACATGCAGTCCCACCTGGCCAGTCGACGCGAAAAGATTGCGGCCGGCGATGCAGTGCCGCCGGACCTATTGACACTGATTGCAGGTGCCCGCGATGACGACGGCACTTTCATGCCGGAAACCGATACCCTGTCTGTCCTGAACCAATTACTTGTCGGCGGCAATGAGACAACAACTTCGCTGATTACCAATCTGATGTGGCGCCTGCTGGAAGTGCCAGAGCGCTGGCAGCAGATTCTTGATGATGGCTCACTGATCAGTTCCGCCATTGAAGAAAGCCTGCGTTTTGACCCGCCGGTGCTGGGGCTCTATCGCAATACCACCCGCGAGGTTACGCTGCATGATGTCACTATTCCTGCCAACAGCAAGGTACTGATTAACTACGCGGCTGCAAACCGCGACGCCAGCATGTATCCGGACCCGGATCATTTTGATGTCACCCGTAATCCGCAGCGCCACATGGCGTTTGGCCTGGGTGTGCATTTTTGTCTCGGGGCACCGACAGCGCGGCTGGAAGCGGAGGTGGCCCTTGCGGTGCTGCGTGAAAGACTGCCAGACCTAAGCCTGGTGAACGGAGGCGAGCGAATTGCGCCATTCTTTCTCTGGGGAAGAAAAAAACTGCCGGTGCGGTGGCGCTAGCCGCACTCAGGAGGGAAACCATGAAAATGCATGAAAAATTCCGGCTCGATGGCCAGGTGGCTGTGGTAACGGGTGGGGGCCGGGGTATCGGCCGTGGTATTGCACTCGGGCTTGCCGAGTGTGGGGCTGATGTCGTCGCTGTTGCCCGGCGCCAGGAGGATGTTGATGCCGTCGCGCGTGAGGTTGAGGCGCGCGGCCAGCGTGGTCTTGGACTATCGGCGGATGTCATGGATTGGGATTCAATCCCTGCCGCACTTGATCGTGTGGTTGACGAGTTTGGCCGGCTGGACATTATGGTCAACAACGCCGGCGGAAATCTTGACCGTAAGACGTGGTCTCTGCCGGATATTCCTATCGAGAAATTCGATGAGCAGCTGCACTTGAATATGAAAACCAAGTTCTGGGGTTCGCAGCAAGCGGCAAAGCGCATGAACGATGGTGGCAGTATCATCAATATTATTTCAATTGCGGCGCACAAACCGTCGCCGGGCTTTGGCGTCTATTCTGCTGCCAACATGGGTATGATCAGCATGACCCGCACTCTGGCGGTCGAATTGGCACCCAAGGGTATTACCGTTAACTGTCTCGCGCCTGGGATTGTCGTTACTGATATGTTGGTTGAGACAATGAATATCTCTGAAGATGAGGCTCGCGCTTTGTTTGATGCCCAGATACCGCTGGGACGCACCGGTACACCGGAAGACTGTGCGGCGGCAGCCTGCTTCTTTGCCTCGCCGGCAGCGCGCTGGATAACCGGGCAGTTTATTGACGTGGCTGGCGGTCAGCCAAATTAGGAGAGAAGCATGGATTTAGGACTCGAAGGTGCCAAAGCAGTAATCTCGGGCGGCAGCCAGGGCATAGGGCTTGCTGTTGCCAGGGCGCTGCTCGCCGAAGGTGCCAGCGTGAATATCGCTGCTCGCCGAGAGGAAGTATTGAATGCAGCGGTCACTGAGTTGTCAGCGCTGGGCGACGCATCCGGGCAGGTTTGTGATGTCAGCGACCACGCGGCGACCAAAGCCTGGATGCAGGCCGCCGCTGAAACCATGGGCGGCATCGATATTGTCGTGCATAACGCCACTGCCAGCGGGCAGGGAGGGGAGGGACCGGAACCCTGGCGCAATAATTTTGAAATCGATGTGCTCGGTATGGTGGGGATGAGCGAGGGCGCACTGCCATATCTCGAGCAGTCTGAGCGGGCCGTGCTGATCCAGATTGCCTCAATCACGGGATTTGAGCACCACGATGTGCCGATCAGCCCGAGCTATGGCGCCATGAAGGCAGCTTCGATTCGCCACATGGCGCAGCTGGCCCAGCAGTGGGGTGCAAAAGGAATCCGTGCGAACAGCGTCGCGCCCGGCCCGATCATGATTGAGGGCGGTGCCTGGGATCAGATCAAAGAACATGCCACTGCGCTTTATGAACGGGACAGGGACTGGCACCCCAGTCAGCGCATGGGGACTGCTGAGGAAGTAGCGAATGTGGTCGCTTTTCTGGCAAGCCCGGCGGCGAGCTGGGTCAGCGGTGCGACGATCCGGGTGGATGGTGCCTTTACCCGGGGTGTAGATTTCTAGGTATGGCGGACCTCGTCGTCTACGGCTCGAAGATGTCACCCTTCGTCCGCAAGGTTGAGGCGGTTTTGCGTTACAAGCAGCTCGACTTTGACTTCGAAGAGATCAATATCATGGATCAGCCGGACTGGTACCGCGAGATGCACCCGCTGGAAAGGGTGCCGACATTGCGTAACCGCGCGGTGGCAGCGGAGGGCCCGAGTGGCACCATCCCCGATTCGTCGGCGATCTGCGGATATCTTGAAAAGTATTGCCCTGAACCTGCGCTCTACCCGGCGGACCCTTACGCTTATGGCCGGAGTCTGTGGCTGGAAGAGTATGTCGATACGAGTATCGCGGCTATCGGTGGTTTTGGGATTTTTCGCGCTGTCATGATGCCGCTGTTTGCTGGCAGGGAGCCGGATATTGCGACGGCTCGGGAAACCTGGAACGAGAAGCTGCCAAAACATTTTGATTACCTAGAATCTCAACTGGATGGTCAGCAATACTTTGTTGACGAATCTTTTACGATAGCCGATATCGCGGTGGGGGCGCAGATGTTGCAGACCTGCCTGATCGTGGACGGGTTAAATGCTGAGCGCTGGCCTGCACTGGTTTCGCATCTGAACATGATTGAAGCGCATCCGGCGTTCAAGCCGAATCTTGAATTTTGCAACACGGCCATCAGGACTGTGCTGCCGGAAAAGCTCGAGTTGGTATAACAAGGAAACCGTTAACTCGGTGTGAGAACGAGGAGAACCTATGACAACACCCGTGAATGTGCTGGTGGTCAGCAAGGGCCACGATTATGTGCACGATTCATTCATCGCCATGTTTGCTGCCATGGAAAACGTCACGATGACCCTGGTCGAGCAGCCGGCCGCGCAGGTGATACTGCAACCGGAAAATGTCGCGGACTACGACGCTGTCTTCTTTTATGACATGTCTGGCATTCCTGGCGTTGGACTGCTGCATGATGGTGCGAATGATACTGGTATACCACCGGAATCCTACGTGCGCGCAGTGGAGGCGCTGCTTGAGGCGGGCAAAGGGCTGGTGCTCGTCAATCATGCCACGGTGGGCTGGCCGCTCTGGCCCCTCTGGCGTGAAGTCACCGGCAGCTCATTCATGTTGACGGGTG
>Ga0255759_10002404_pt1 | contig 16723 bp, 9 predicted proteins | sample 101ome_20_FD_179959 | JGI IMG/M metagenome (GOLD analysis project Ga0255759, IMG submission 179959) | Coastal salt marsh microbial communities from the Groves Creek Marsh, Skidaway Island, Georgia - 101404AT metaG (version 2) | ecosystem: Environmental > Aquatic > Marine > Intertidal zone > Salt...
GAAATGATTCTCATCGCGCGCGTCGCGTTCTTCGCCCCGCGCGCCCGCGCGTCGCCCGTCGTCGGTTTGACCACGCGCTCCAGCGCCGGCGCCGACCGATCCTCACGCACGGGCACGGAATCCCACACCGCGCTCGACGTCCACACCGCGCATCGCGTCGTCGTCGTCCAACGCTCGAGCGCCGATGAAGAGGACACGACGGTTGCATGAATCGACACCGACGTCCATCGATCGCGCACACCGTCGTCGCGTCACCGACCCTTAACGCGCGCGCGAATCGACCGCCATCGATCGACCATCGCCGTCCATCCTCCTCCGTCGTCGACGTCGCTCGCGTCGCGCGATCGCGCCGTCGATCCCGATGAAGCGCGCCCGCGGGCGAAGGCGGTTGACCCCTATCCGTCCACCGATCATGACTCATCACTATGAGTCACGACCCTTCGAATCGACCCACTCGGCGTCCCGTATCCGATCCGCGTCGATCGACCGCGCGACGTCACACGACGACGACGACGACGACGACGCGATGCTCGCCGGGGCGACGACCATGACGACGACTACGAGGACGACGACGCTTCGTGCGTCCGTGAAAGCGCGCGGTGCGCGCGTGACGACGGCGCAGCGTGGGGTGAAGGGTGTCGTGCGCGCGCGAGCGACCGATCGCCCCGCGATCGATGCGGTGGTGTCGGACGTCGGACGCGCGGTGTGCGGTGCGGCGCTCGCGGTGTCGCTCGCGTTCGGTGGCGTCGTCGAGGACGCGGTCGCCGGGGAGATTGAAATCTTGGGCACGCCGGCGCCGACGGAGGGGTACATCGTCGACGACGCGGGGTTGATGTCCCGGTCCACGGCGACGGCGGTGAATAAAACGTTGAAAGAGCTCGAGGACGCGACTGGATTTCACATGAACGTGATCACGGTGAGGAAACTCGTGTTTGAGACGGATCCGTTCGCGTTCGGTGATAAGGTTCTGGAGACGTGGTACCCGACGGTGGAGGAAGGAAACGACAAGGGTAACCTGTTGTTGGTCAAGTCGACCAAGGACGGCGCGTTGGTGGGTGGGCCCAAGTTTTTAAAGTCGGTCGGTGATGATTTGATCGACAGTGTGTTGACGAGTAACTACGGCGTCAATCTCGAGCAAGAAAAGTATAACGAGGCGTTGTTGTCGTCGGTGAAGCGCGTCACGGCGGTGCTCGAGGGTAAGGAGGATCCGGGTCCTCCGGAAAAGTACGAGGCAGCCAAGGGGAGTAATTTTAAGACTCGCAAGGAGACGAGCGAGAAGCGTGATGTGTTCGCGAATGTCGTCATCGGTTTACTCGTGATTTCCTTCGTCGTACCTATGTTGCAATACGCGGGATACGTCGTCGGCGACCCGGATTTCGACGAGTAAAGAGGCGAGACGCGCGTCATCGCAATCAATTCAATCGATCAATTGAACTAATTCGTCTCGCGGCCGCTGTACAAAAAACAAGACTGGAGAGGAGCCGCATCGCGTCGCGGTGAGAAATTGAACTTCTTTTTAAACACACAAATTTTACAAACACATCGTCCCGTCCCGTCTCGTCTCGTCTCGTCCCGTCCCGTCCCGTCTCGTCTCGTCGTCTCATCACGCCTTCCGAACGAACACGTACGTCACGCACTCCCCCTCGATGTCCTCCATCCTCGGCGTGATCTCCTCCTCCCTCTCATCCTCGCCCGGCGTGTGACAATACTCGTACCCCGGAAACTCGTCGGCGTCGAATTCCACAGACGCCTTAAACGCCAATCCCGCCTTCATCGCCAATCCCTCCACGTTCCACGTCGACCACGGCGCGTCCGCGCGAAGCGTTACCCGTATCTCCCCATTCATCCCGATCAGTCCCTGCGCGTTCGTCAAAAAGCTCGCCAACAACGTCCGCTGCGCCTTGACGCTCAGCGCGCCGACGCGTCCGCACCCGGCGTCGGGAAAATTAAAAACCACCCTATCGAACGCCTTCCCACCCACGCGCGCGCGCAACGCCGCCCGCACGCCGTCATCTCCTAAATCATCGCACGTAATCTCGTGCACCACCGCCCCTCCACACGCCTCGATCGCCTCGCACACGTCTTCGTGTCCCGCGAGCGCGCGTCCCGCGTCTCTTCGCGCGACGTCCGTCGTCGCCACCACCCCCGACCCGTCCCCTCCGAACAGCGTCGTCAGCGCGAGCGCGAACGTCATGTTGCCGTCACCGATGAGCAAGACGCGCGCACCGCCGTGGTATCCGTGCGGCGCGTCGGCGTCGCCGCGCGCCTCGGCTCGAACTTTTGCGCGGTCTTTTCGACGCCGCCACGACGATTTCTTCGGCGCGTCCTCGTCGAGCGCGGACGCGTCGTTCGGACGCGCGAGGGCGCGCTTTTGAAGCGCGAGGGACATCTTCTCCCCTCGAATCTTGGTGATGGTGCGCATGATGCGCGCCTCGCGACCCTTTTTCGCCATTGGCGCGACGACAGTTCGAGGCGCGAAGTGTCGGCATCGACTCATCATGGCGCGGGGACGCGCGTACGACGCGCCGTCGTACGATCGAGGGATGGCGCTCGGGAAACACGAACCTCGCGCGCGATGGCGCGAGTTGCCGACGTGGGGCGAGGACGCGACGCGCGGTGGTGGGGGGATGAGTGGTGTCGAGAAAACGTCGTCAACACCATCGGGCGCGGTGGTAAAGTTTGCCGTGCGCGAGGATTTGAACGCCCTCGTGCGCGTGTTCGAGTGCGGAGAGGCAGACCACGAGTCCCCGTGGTTGTTGGACGTGGAGGTGGTGACGTGCGCGGCGAGCGAATCGATGAAAATGGTGACGGGGGCGCGGGAACCGGCGTGGGCGGGCGCGGCGCTGCGCGCGCGCGCCGGGGACGAACTCGAGCGAGAGATGGCTCGCGCGGAGCGCGCGCGCACGGGGGAGTGTGCGATGACGTCTGGGTGTCGATTACCGGCGAGGCGAATCGCGCACTGCGTCGGACCGAGGTACGCGGAGAAGTACGCGACGGCGGCGGAGAACGCGTTGTGTCACTGTTACGTAAACGCGCTGAGTAAGTGCGTGGACGAGTGTAAGGCGAGAACCATCGCGTGCGTGCCGGTGTGCGCCGAGTCAAAGGGCTACCCGAGCGATCGAGCGGCCATGGTGACGGTGCGAACGATACGGAGGTTTTTAGAGAGGTGGAGCGGGAAGTTTGATTGCGTGGTGGTGTGCGCGCCGAAAGCCGCGACGAACGACTACGCGAGGGCGTTATCGGTGTATTTTCCACGAAACGACGAGGAATCGGCGGCGTCTGAGCGTGCGCTGCGCGATGTTCCCGATTGCAACGAGTACGGGGAGATGATTCTGGACGAACGACGGTTGAGAATCGAGGCGAGACCGGGACGCGCGGCATCGGCGAGCGACTTCTTTAATAAAACCGCCGGGGTGAAATTAGACGACGACGATCGAGGAGGCGACGACGCGTCCGTCGCGCCCGCGGTGTCGAGCGTGTTCATGTCCATGAACATCGACCCGGAGTCTCGGCGTCAGCGGGAGCGTTTACGAAGGGAAGAGGAGGGAGACGGCGCGTGGTGGGCGTTGGACGGCGCCGACGCCAGAGACGACGCGACGACGCTCACCGTCGAGGACACGCGAGAGATTGAAGACGAACACGCGCGTCGCGCCAGTTTACTTCGTCGCGCCGAGTCCATGGACGTCAGCGACGTCGGCGACGCCAGAGCGATTTATCTCGAAAAGCAACGAGATTACATTGGACGCCGCGTAGTCGTCGTCGTCGCCGCGTACGTCGAACGACTTCTCAAGGCTGGAGAGGAACAACGACTCCTCGCGCACGTCGCCAAGGAATTCCGCGGCGTGACGGATAATCCGCGAGGATACGTCATGGTGTACCACCACGCGGGCGGCGCGTACGGCGCACCGCCGAGTGTAGACTTTCTTCGCAAGTTACGCGTCGCCCTCGGACCGAGTCGCACCGACACGCTCAAGTGCGTCTACGTCGTCCATCCGACGTCCGCGTTGCGCGCCGCCATCTGGGCCATGGATACGTTTCGCGTGGAATCGAGTTTCTGTGGCAAGGTGGAGTACGTGGACACGGTGTGCGATCTTCGAGAGTACGTGCGATTGGAGGGGACGAAGGAGACGTTGGAGGTTCCGGGACACGTCGAAGAGTACGAACGAGAGCTCGCGCTTCAACCGCGCTTGATTTGGTGATGTCGCGGGGCATCTCTACTACACGCACCGTTCTAACGGTGAGTAATAATTCTAAAATAATCGTATTGTGTGTCACTCGAGTGTGTGTCCTCTGTCGTGTCGCTCGCTCCCGAACCATCAACGCGACGCGGTGTTGTTCATGACTTGACGAATCTCGATGAATTGCGCCGAGAGGTCGGCGACGCGTTTGCGAATCTTCTCCGCCTCGCTCGGCTTGAGCAATTTCCCATACTTTTGTTCAAATTTATCCGGATGCCACGACAGCGTCGCTCTCATCACTTTCTTCTTCCTATCGCTCGGATAATCTCCCGCGGAGAAGAAGGCGATGTTGTGCTTGGGCGGCCACGGGAAATCTGCCTCGCCGAGAGACGCCTCGGCGCGCGTCTTTAAACTCTCCAACGACGCGAGATGCGATTCCCACATCGCCTTGGTCGCCGTCGGCACGGTGTTCTCGCGAGAACGCTGACGCATGCGCGCCTCTTGTTCCGCTTTGCGTCGATGATGGGTGAACGTTTCCTCTTCGAGACGCTTTTTGCGCTCGCGCTCCGCCTTTTGTTCGAGTTGCGCCGCGCGCGCTCGTTCGCGTTTACGTTCCGCCTCGGCTTGCGTGCGTGCCACCTCTTCCCTCGCCGCCTTTTCCCGACGCTGACGCTCGATTTCGGCTTGTCGCAGACGTGCGATGCGTTCTTTACGTCGCACGTCTTCCGCGGCGTCGTTTTCCTTGTCTTCTTTGTCGCCTTCGGCGGCGTCTTCATCTTCGCCGTCTTCGGAATCGGAATCGTCGTCGTCCATGACAATTTTCGCCTTCTTCCCGTAAAAGCTCCTCGGCGACGTCGGTCTCAACATTTCATCCATTGCATTTTGTTCGGCGCGCCGCGACGCGCGAAGTGCCTCGCGTCGCGCCGTTTCCTCGCGCACGCGGTTCTCCGCCTGTCGAAGGTCCTCATGGGCGTATTGTCGGCGCGCGAGTTCTCGCTCGACTTCCTCGCGCGTCGCCCTCACCTCTTGCCGCATCCGCTCGTACCTGTGCTTGTCCGCGTCCAACTGGATTTGTTCTTTGACGTTTTCCGCCTTCTTCGCGTTGATCTCTCTCGTCTCCTCCTGCACACCCTCTCTCGCGCGCGCCACCGCGTCTCGTCTCTCCGCGATTTCCGCCTCGGCGCGTTCGAGCAATCGCCGCTCGTCCTCGAGCTCGCGTCGTCTCTGCACGATGCTCTCCTTTTCTTTCCGTAAACTCTCGCGCTCGGACTCGATGTCCGCGCGCATGGAGGCGAGTTCCTCCTTGGCGCGCTCTAATCGCGATCGTTTCTCCTCGATTTCGCGAAGCGCGTCATTCGTCTTCGCCTCTCTCGCGGCGTCTTGCGCAGCGACGACGGCGTCTCGCTTTCGCTTCTTTTCCGCGTTCACCACCATTTTTTCCTCCGCCGCGCGCGCCTCTCGCGCGCGCTTCTCCTCCGCCTTTTTCTCCATCGCCTCACACTTCCCCGCGCACTTGGCGCACCGCGTCAACGATCGTAAATACCTCTCCCTCTCGCTCGGCGGTTGTGACTTCATCGTCGTCACCGTCTTCATCACCCGCGCGCACTCCGCGGGACTCCCCTTGATGAACACCTTGACCCCATCCTTACTCTCGATCGTGAGTTTTCCTTCACGAACGAATTTCCCGAACACCGCCTTGATGGCGCCGACGCGGACGACGTGCGGCGCTTTTCCGCCGTCGCCGAAGGAAAACGCGTACGCGCTCCCCGACGCGCTCGACGACGACGACGGCATCTTTGCATTCTCAAAGACACCTCGCGGGGACGCCACGTCCGCGTCGTCGCTCGGCGCGCGAAGCGCGAGGTGTTTCAACGCGCTCGAGGTGACGTTTGAGCCTCGCTCGACGCGCGCGTCGACGTCGAAACACCACATGGTGACGACGAGGCCGACGTGAATTCAAAAAGGTGACGACGCCGATCGAAAATGGGCGCGGGACGCCGTGCGGTGACGCGCGTCGCGAGAGACGACGACGCGGCGAGGCACGACGAGACGAGACGCGAGGGATCGAACGGCGTCGCGAGAGACGACGCGCGCGTCGAGGTCGAGCGACGGCGCGGTCGAGTGTGTCGTCGGGGGACGATTTGAATTTGAAGTGTCTCGTCGTGTATGTATTTATGTTCGGACATGTGGAATTGGATCGGTGATTGGATGTAAACGCGTCGTACTACGAACTAGAGGCGAGACGCGAAGGAAATCGCGATGTCGTCGCGGAGAGGCGCGCGCGCGCGCGTCTCACGTGGGATTGCGACCGACCTCGTGGAGGTACCCGCACTTGTCCCCCCAGTTGCACCCGCGAGGGGTGTTGAAGAAGGCGCAAATGCCGCGGTAGGTTTTGCCGCCGACGTTGAGCGCGTGTTGCGCGGGGACGGGTTGACCGCCCACGAGGGCGGGTTTGCTCGGTTGTTGTGGAGGCTGTGCGGTGCCGGGCACGTACGGTGCCTGCGGTGCGAAGGCTTGGTGCGGTGGTGGCGGTGGTGGGGCGTACGCGGCGGGCGGTGGGGCGTAGCCGTGGGCGGGCGGCGGCGGTTGTAAGCCGCCGTTTTGTTGCACGTTGGCGAGCAACGCGCCGAGGGCGGCGAAATCAATGTTCGCCGGTAATCCGCCGGGCTGCGCCGCGGGCATGGGAGGTTGAGGGGCGACCTCTTCCTCTTGGAACTCCATGAAGAAGGCTGGGGTGTTGTCGAGGTCGAGTTGGTCGTCCTCGTTGGGCGCCTCCGCCGGGCTGTCGGGAATGTCCTTCAAACTCTTATACTTGACGCTCGGCTTCTCTGCCTCGATTCGTAAAATTCTCTGAAACTCTTCCGATTCCGCACCAGGAGCGAGCGCCTCGGGATCGGGCTGATCTCTGACGGACTCGATGCGACGAGGCGTTCGCCAACTGATGGTGGCGCGCATCTCGTCGAGACGACGTTGGTGCTGCTTGGCGGCAGCTTTTCTCTCCGCCTCGACTTCTCTATCTCTTCGCTCCAAAGCTTTCCTACTGGAGGCATCCGTCGCACCGTCGCGAGACGGATCCGGAAACGCAACCTCTTTCGGCTGTTTCGCATCCTTCTCGAAGACGCGCACTTGCTCGAGCTTGTCATCCGACGCCCACGTCACCGTCTTTCGCTTGCGCTTCTTCCCAGATTTATCCAATTTTTCCTCGGCATGTTTCGGCTTTTGCACCGGAGCCACAGAGATTTTCGTCGCCTTGGAACTCTTATTGATTAAATCGTTCACACTCATGCTCGGTTTCTTCGTCGAGACGCTCGGCGGCGCCACCTTCTTCTCCATCGTTATCTTCGTCACTGTCTTCACCACCGTCGTTTTCGGCTCGGGCGCCGCCTTTTTGGCGCGACCGAACAGATCATCGTCACCCAATTCAACAGCCTTGGGGGCGGGCGCGGCGGGCGCGGCGGGCGGTTTTGCCACCGGCTTCGCGGCGGGCGGAGCGACGGCGGCGGCGGGCTTCGCCGCAGACGGCTGGGACACGTGCGGCGCCGTAATCTGCGCCTTCCACGTGTTCTTCACGGATTTCGATAATACGACAACCTTTGTGTTCATCTCTGTGTTGTCGTACTCTTCCTCGTGCTCCGGGACCTCGTACGATTTCATCTTACTCAGTTGAGTACCGATGGACGTACGCGTGAGCGCCTCCAACGTGACTGGAATCATCTTCAAAGTTCTAAGAATACTGACTAAAAGAGTCGATTGATACCGTCGCCTCGCGTCCATCATCCAATCCTGCAACACATCGAGACCTTTTAACTCGGCCGATTGCCCAAACTCTCGCAGGCACGACTTATTCTTCGTGCCGCGAATGATTTGCAACAGGAGCGCGCGCTCCTTGGGCTTGGTCGTCTCTCGCATCATTCGTACAAACTTGGGAATGGTGCGCAGCGCCACGTCACCTTCCGCATCTAATAAGGGGTCTAACTGTATCTCAAACGCTGATTTTTTCGCCCTCGGAGGCGCCGAGGGCGCCGCCTTGGGTTTCTCCTTCTCTTCGCCGCCTACGACTAATCCCGCGGGATGGTACCCGTGCTTGTCGATCCAATCGCCCACCGTCGCCCCCGGTTTACCATCCGAACGCACGATGCGCAGGCTGATTTTCCACTTCTTCGCGGACCCGCGTCCACCGTCTGACTCGAATTTACTCGGGGTCATCGTTTGATCGCCGCATCGCACGCGCTCTTGTAATTTCTTGTATCCTCTCTTGAGCTCGAGCCTGCCTCTGAGGTCGCCGCAGACGACGTCGACGGCGACGTCTCGCGGAATGCCCGGGAAGGGGACGCCCTCCTGTAACGGCGGCACGTCTGCGGACGCGGAGGACGGGAACGCGGGGATGTCTTCCTCCGTGTCCACGTCCACGTCTTCGACGTCGTCGGCGTCACCGGGGGCGTACTCTTCCTCCTCGGGCGCCGCCTCGTCCTGGGCGGCGAGTCGCGCGACTTGGTCTCGAGCCGCGGTGGCTGACGCGCGAGATGATTTCGCAAAGGATGCGAAGATTTGTTCCACCGTGGAGATGTCGAGACGAGTTCTCTCCACCCACTCGTCCAACACGCCGCGATCGACGGGCATCGTCGACGACTTTGCGGCGGCGGTGAGCTGCGCGCGCACGCCGAGCGGCATCTTGGCCAAGACGGCAGCCAACTCGTCGCCGCCGTACGAAGTCGTCGGTTCAGCATCCGTGCGCTCACGGTCGGAGGAAGACGACGACGATTTCTCATCGATGACGCCGTGCACGCCTCGAGGAAAGCCGCCCGTATCGTCGTCCGACGATGACGAGAGCGTCGACGTCGCCAAATTGATGACGGCGTTCGCCGAGTCGTCCATCGACGCCGTCTTCTCCTCTCTACAACAAAAGCCGTCACACTCTGCAAGCTAATTCCAGTGACGACGCGCGCGATCCACCTATTATTTATTTAACAGGACGAACACAGCAGACAGAATCAACAAAGAAGATTTCAACAATCGAGTGAGCGCGCGCGAGCTCCGCCGTCTCCGCGCGGCGGCGTAGGCGTTCTCGTCCCCCGTCCCGCCGCGCGCCGACGACGAATCCCGTCGCGCGTACAAACAACGATCCGATCGACGACGGTCGCGTCCTTCGCGTCCTTCGCGATCGGTCGGCTAATTTCTTTTAGGAGTACAGTAGAGTGGTGTGGGGTGCGTCGAAGAGACCTCTCCTCTCTCGCGCGGTCGGCGAGCCAAACCCTTCTCGATCGAATCGAATCGAATCGTCGACGACCGGCGCGCGTTCGACCGCGAGACGCGCGCGAGACGACGACGAACCGACGAATGAAAATGCGCGCGCGCACAGCGTCGCCTCACCGACGCCTCGCGCGCGCGTTTCGACGCCTCGCGCGCGCGAATTCCACCGATCCGCGACTCGCGTCGCGATCCGACGAATCCGCGCGCGCGCGTTCGATCGACCGGTCGCGCGCGGTGTCGTCGACGCGATCGGGTGCGACGAAAACGGTCGCGCGCGTTCGTCGACGCGGTGCGTCGCGAGTGCGCGCGCGCGCGCGTGTGCGGACGATCGCCGGAATGGTGACGACTTCGTTCGATCCATCGTCGTCCCGAGACGAGGACGAACACACGCGGACGAATCAGGACCCACGCTCGTGTGGGGGGGGACTCATCGGTGGGTCGTGACTCGTCAAAGTCCAACCTCCGGGCCGCGGACGATCCAGCCTCACTCGCGACCTGTGGAATGAATGAATCGTCGACCGCGCGCGCGTCACACCGCGCCCGTCGTCGACGTGCGCTCGATCGATCGACATGGCGTACGCGCACCAGCCGAACGGTCCGGCCCACGGCCCGGGCGTCGTCATGCAGACGGTGGGAATGAATAACTCGCTCTTTGGGTGTTTTGACGATTGCGGGGACTGCGTGTACGGGTACTTTTGTTTCCCGTGTCACCTCGGGTCGATCGCCCAGCGTTCGGGATCGGGTGATTGCTTCTTGACGTGCTGCATCTCGATGTTGTTGCAACCGATCCTCCCGCTCGCGATGTGCTACAACGCGAGCGTGTATAGAAAATCGTTGTACCGCGTGGGCGTCAACGCGCCGCTTCCGTGCCTGTCGTGCGCGTGCTTCTGCTGCTGCTTGCAGTGCCAAGTGAGTCGGGAGGTGAACGATCGACAAGCGGCGGCGGCGTCCATGCCGCACGTCGGCCCCGGCGTTGGTGTCGCGGGACAACCGCAGATTATCGTCGTGCAAGCGCCGCCGGCGCAAGTCGTGCACCGATAAACCGCCGACGAGACGACGAACGCGCGCACGGATGCGCGCACAAGACGCGTCGACCGACATTGGTCGACGTTGGATGTATGATGACGCGCGAGAGAGCTCGACTCGACGCGACGCGGCGATACAATTAGACGAGACGACGGACGCGTGTAAAGAATAATTGTTTCGTATCGACGAAACGCCGACAGTTTCGCAACGCGAGTCCTCGACGCGCGCACCGACCGACGCGCGCACCGACCGACGCGCGCGCACTTTCGCGACGTTTTGGCGCGTCGACATGCGCCGACAGCGCGACGACGTCGGCGCAGCGGACGCGCTCGAGCGACACCGACCGCCCGAATTACTTCTCGTTGACGCGCCGACGACGACGACGACGGCGACGACCGGGGAGGCGCGCGCGACGCGCGAGGCGCCGACGTCTCGCGCGACGTCCACCGGCGCGCGCGCGTCCGCGTCCGCGCGACGAGGAGGAGGACGCGCGTTCGAGACGTCTTCGAGCGCTGACGGTCAACGACCGATGACGACCGATGAGGACGACGCGCGCGCGATGGGTAAGAGCGCGGCGCGCGTGCGCGTCGAGCGCGCGCTCGGAGGCGCGTTTGAGTATCGCGTCGTCGTCGCGCGCGCGGTCGAGGCGGTGGAGAAGGTGTTCGATACGCGGGCCGAGGCGCGCGCGCGGGACGGCGGCGGCGACGCCGGGTGGCGCGCGTTCGACGACGACGAGACGCGGGCGTTCGCGGTGGACGTCCGGCGAGAGATTGAACGATCGATGCGCGCGATCGAAGATGAGATTCAGGGCGAGTTCGCGTCGCGAGAGTGTGCGGTGCGACCGATGGAGCGCGAAACGACAACGGCGACGGCGACGAGAGCGCGCGCGGCGGCGAGAGCGACGACGACGACGCGGAGAAGGACAGGCGTCGCGTTCGGAACGACCGTGCGCGCGCGATGAATGAGTAGACTAGTAGTAGATGAAATACACGCGTGAGACGACGAGGCGAATCTATTTTTTTGTTTTGCGCTTCTTGGAAAACTTTCCGCCGCTCTCCCGAGCGCGCGCCGCCGCGGCTTCGGCTTTGCCCTTTTCGCGATAGGCGCGCTTGAGCGTTTCCCTCTTGAGCTTGCCTCGCCACTCGTCCTCGATGCTCTGCGCCTTGGCGTGCGTGGCGCGTCGTCTGGCTTGTTGTTCCTCGCGCTTGGCCATCTTTTCGTTGCGAATGGTGTTGAGTTGTTGCACCATCGTCGCGAGCTTCTTCTCCTCCTTGTCGCGCACCACGGCGCGTCGCTGTTCGAGCGTCTCGCGCGTCCGCGCCTTCTCCAGTTTCGGCTTGGACTTGAACGGCAACGCCTGTTGAAGCGCCTTGGGAACCTTGAGCTTGTTGAAGACGCGATTCTTGCGCTCGATCGGCTTGTAGATGGAATCCGGATTGACGGGAATCGGCAAAGACTTTTCGTATCGCAATTGTCCGACAGTCTTCATGCCTCGCCATTCCTTTGAATCCTTGAACATGCTGGTCGTGACCGGGTTGTAGAACTTCGGGACGTCCACCTTGGTCCACGTGCGCAGGAAGACGATGTCCGAGAGCAAGAGCTTATCCTCGAACGAGGCGCGGAAACTGCCCTCCTTCATGCCGCCATCCTTGGATCCGTGCGTGCCCTCGCCCGGCTTGACAGCCTTTTTTATCGTACCACGAATGCCAGACACCGTGCGCAGAGCGGCGCCCTCGAAACGACTGACTTCGAGCGCCGAGTTGAACATACCGGAGATGAATGCGGTGTTCTTGAACACCTTGGTCGGCGTGCCGACGAGTTTGAGCTTTTTGACTATTTTGATCGAGTGATCGAATTCGAGCACCGTCGCCGTGGCGGCTATTCTGAAACTCGCCTGCGACGACACCATGCTCTGAAACGCGATGACGCCCGTGTTTTGCGGCGTCAGTGGTCCGTAAAACGTGGCGTAGCAGTGCATGTGATCGGGCGTGTATTTAATCATGCGATGCCTCGAGTTGGCGTCCATCATGGAATACACAGGAATGCTCTGGAAGCGTCTCCACCCGATGGAGAAGATCAACGGATCTTGGTTCTTCAGCGTCTTGCGGTGCCATCTGTGCTTTTTCAGACGAAGTTGTTGAAGACCCATGATCTCTTCCCCCGGAAGAATCCCGCCGATGACGATGGGACGCGTCGGATCAAAATTTTCCACCCACTCGCACGGAGCCTTGGCGAGGACAATGCGGAGGTAAGAGCCGGGACGGAAACCTTCCATCGCTTGACGCGTGTGTTCGGGCAACGTGTCGAGGATGGATCGGGAGCGCGCCGTCTCTTCTTTCATCTGGTTTTTGACGAGCTCAAAGTACGACGATGGACCATCCGGATCGACAAAGTTCGGGCTCTTTTCGTTGGCGGCTTTACGACCTCCGGCGGAGACGAATTCTTCGTGTTTCTGACGCTTCTCTTCCAACCGTTTCTCCTCGTCGTCGCCATCGTCGTCGTCGCCGTCCTCGTCTTCACCCTCGTCCTCGTCCTCGTCCTCGTCGCCGGCGCTCTGCGCCCCCGGACCGAACTTTTCGCCGGTTTCCAAATCTTCAAAATCGCCGTAGACTTCGTCGTCGTCGTCCTCACCATTTTCATCGCGAGGCTGCGCTTCGCTTCGCGCCTTGGCGGCGTCCCAATCGCCGGTGACAAATCTGTTTCTCAACGACGGATCATCGAGGTCTAACGCAGATCGAACCTCGGGCAAAAATTTCGTCCTATCGAACGAATCCGTCGTGTCCATCTTTGAATCGGAATCGTCTTGCTTTTTGAACAAGTCAGATTCTGAGTCGGAGTCAGACTCCGCGCCCGAATCGTCGGCGTTCTCGCCGCGAACGGTGCCTTCGACGTCGTCGTAGATTAGTTCCATGAGCGTCTTCTCGCGCTTTCGACCTTGCATCATCTCTTTCCACTTTGACGCGCCGGCGCCGAGACCTTCGTTATCGTCATCATCGCCGTCGTCTTCCTCATCCTCGTCGTCGCCCTCCTCTTCGCTGTCGGCATCTTCGTATCCTCTCTCGGGTTCTTCGATGAAATCCGCCGCTCGTCTCGTTCTCGTATCGCCAGGTTTCGCCTTTCTTCCAGGGAAATCCGCGTCCTCATCGTCGGACTCGTCGTCTGAATCCGAGTCGTCGTCGGATTCATCCTCCGACCCGTCCTCGTCGGACTCGACGTCGAACGCGCGCGTCTTCGACTTGTCGAATTCATCGCCCTTCAACCTATTTCCACCCTTGAAGAGAGAGATCTCGCTATTACGAAGCTTTTCATCCACCGCGATGCGCGTGTCTTGCAACCCGTGCACCATCTCGACGCCGAAATCGACGGCGTGCTCCTCGGGCAACGGTCGACCCTCCGCCAACAATTTCTCCTCGAGCTGACGCTTGGAAAAGTTCATCTGCTTATCGTCGACCGTGATGTACACGGCGTCTTTGTCGTACAGTAGACCGCCGACGTCGCTCATGGGCGCGTAGATGAGCTTTTGCTTTTCGTCCAATTTCCGTTGTTTGCGCTCCTTGCTCGGAAGCGGGCACGGATCGGGCATTTGCACGATTTCTTTCACCGCCATGTCACCAACGCCCGCGACGTGCACGAGTTGGCCGTGTTTCAGGTTGCACCCGTGCAGGAACCCATACAGCGCCACCTCACGATCGCACACGGGATTGTCGTGCACGAGCTCGGGCTTGGTGATGTCCTCAAACCGGTCGCCGACGACGTACGGGTGTGACGTTCGCCAAATCAACGGTTTCGTCTTTGCCGTGGATATGAAACGCGCCAAATTCATCGTGTCTCGCAGATTATACCTGCCGTTTTGCATTCCCGAGATGTAAAACAGTTTCGCGCCGTCGTAAATTTCCGTCCAGAATCGATGCTTGAGCAACTTTTTCGTCTTTTTCAACTTTTTCACGTCGTGAAACTGATCGAGATGTGTCAACACTCCCATCACTCGCGGAAATCCATGCACTTGAAGCACGTTTAAAAACTCAAACGTCTCCATCTCGAATCCAAACGATCCATCGACGAGCAACAGGACCAAATCCGCCACCTTGGCCGCGTCCACCATGTCGTTCAAGTCATTCTTAACCTCCATGATCTGTATCCGTCGCTTCTTCCCCGTCACCAGCGTCAACGGCCCTTTAATCTCATTCAACGCGTGTCTCGTGTAATGTTTCACCAACGACCGCACGAGCGTCGTCTTCCCCACCCCCGGCGGTCCCTGCACGACGACGACGAACGGCGGCGGCTCCTCGCCCTCCCCCAACTCTCGCACCGGCGCTCGTAACTTCCGCTCCGCCTTTTCGATCGCCACAGTTCGCGCGCGCTTCGCCTTCTTCGCCCCACTGAATATAAACGCGCGCGGATTATTCCCTTGCCGCCCGTCGCCGCCGCCGCTCCCGTCGCCGCCGCCGCCTTTGCCCTTTGCATTCTTCTTCGCGTGTTTCGCCCCCGCGCGCGGCGCGCGGTGCGGCTTATCGCTCGCCGATCCCAACACCGCGTCCATGACGCCCGCGCCGATCGCCTCGTCGTCGACGACGCGATTCGCCGCGCGCGGGCGTCGCGCCGCGTCCACGAATGATGATTAAAGGGACTCGTCTCGACACGGCACTCGTCATTCGACGACCACGAGCCATGGTCCCGTCGCGGTCCTCCACCGACGTCGTCGTCCCGATGACGCGCGCGCGCGCGTCGACGCACCGCGCGTCGCGTCCACCGTCGGTCGGTCTCGCGGTGCGTCGTCATCGACGAGGACCGCGCGCGCGCGCGTCCACGACGGATGACGTTGATGACGACGCGGATAGCGCGTCCGTGTCTCGACGCGACGCCGTCGACGCGTGCGCGTCTCGCGCGGCGTGGCGCGGACACGTCCCGACGCAGAGCACGCTCCCGCTCAATCCCGACGGATCGGTGAACTACGCCTCGATCGACGCGAACCCGATATCCAAGGTGCTGACGCGCACGATTCGGGGACTCCTCGTCGACGAGGTGGGCGGCGACGACGGCGATCCGACGCCGTGGACAGAGTTTCCAGGCATCATGACGGCGGTGCGAGAGGTGAATGACATGAAGGGGGACGCGAGAGACGTGCAGGTGCGGGCGAAGAGGGTGTTTGCGGGGATATTGCCGGCGTTGAAGATTGGATGGATACCGCCGATTTGGAAAAAGGTTGTGGCGCCGCACGCGCCCGAGTGGATGGCAAATTACGCGTTCGTGCTCGTGTTTACGAATTTGTTTCCGTGGTTGATGGGTCCGATGGAGGGCGTCGATCACGTCGAGGTGCCGACGCCCGAGTGGTTGCGAAAAACGTTCGCGAACGCGCCAAAGTTTATAAAAGTTCCGCAGGCGGTCAAGGCAGAGCGGTGTCGATTTTTGGAGACGTCGCAGTGCGCGAGCGTGTGCGTGAACACGTGTAAAGCCCCCTCGCAGGAATGGCTCAAAGAAGATTTCGGCATGGATTTACACATTCAACCAAACTACGACGATTTTTCCTGTCAATGGAAGTTCAACACGCCGCCGCCGCCCCTCTACGAGGACGCCGCCGTCATGGTTCCCTGTTTCGCCAAGTGCGACTCCGAGTACAAGGGCGAAAAGGATGCGTTTCGCCAGCGCGTCCGCGTCCAAACCGGTGTCGGCATCGTCGACGGCGTGGACACGTACACCGGCGAAACGCTCGAACAGATCGCCGCCCGCGCGAGCGAAGAAGCCAAACGAGACGCCTCTCGCGGCGCGTACGCCGACGGCACCGCCGCCGACGCCTCCGCCTTCGCCGCGCGCGCCGACGACGTCAAATCCGGCGGTAAGTGTTGGTCCGTCGACGAGCGTCGCGACGCCATGAGCGACGTTCGCGCGTCCTAGTCCGCATCGCCGTGTAATCACACCTAAAGTCGCGTAATAATAAATATCTTTTCGATAGGGGAACCACCCACCCTTCACGCGCCCTAGATAGAATGACACATTCGTCGACACTGCGCGACGCCTGCCAGCCGTCGTCGACGGTGACGATGACGACGCGATTACTCGCCCCCGTGGGCGCGTTCGCGCTCGGCGCGTACGCGGAGAATCGCGGGTACGTCGACGCGGCGCTTCGAAAAGCGCGCGATGTCGATCCGAACGTGCGCGCCGGCGTCGACGCGCTCTTCGCGGCGGTGCGAGACGGTGAGCGCGCGGTGGCGGGCGCGGTGGAGGGCGCCGGGGCGGAGAATGCGATCGAGGCGGCGATGCGGGCGATGCGA
>Ga0255759_10002406_pt1 | contig 16718 bp, 12 predicted proteins | sample 101ome_20_FD_179959 | JGI IMG/M metagenome (GOLD analysis project Ga0255759, IMG submission 179959) | Coastal salt marsh microbial communities from the Groves Creek Marsh, Skidaway Island, Georgia - 101404AT metaG (version 2) | ecosystem: Environmental > Aquatic > Marine > Intertidal zone >...
CTTTCCAGCGTAAGGTCTTGGTTGGTTCAAACCGAGTCCCGCCTGCGCCGAGAATGTGTTGATAAAAACTGATTTGATCGTCCCGAGCGGGATGGATGCGTTGATAGCTGATGGCGCCAGTTGGCGAAGGAATACGAATGGCCACGGACTCTGTCTCGAGAAGCCAATTGAACCGAATGATGCCCTCGAACGTTTGATCGGACCCGCTAGAAATATAGGTGATTTTCGCCTCGAACTCGCCTCGTTCTGCGGCGACGAGAGAGGTTTGGCTGAGCGTAAGGTCTGCCTCGTTGACACCGTTGGTCACGGTGTAACCAATGCCACCTAGCCGAGTAAACACTTCAACCTTGCCTTCAGGAATCAGGTATCCCTTCAGACTCTCGTTTCGAGAGCGGTCAATGGCTTCTTCGGTGTTGACTCTCTGTCCAAAGAACTGAGCCACGCGCTGGTCGAGAATTTCAATTTCTCCCCCTGGACGAGGCCGGCCCGTCCAGGTTTCGAGTTTCAGCGCGTTGCGGGTATCAAGCTTGGCGAGAATGCCATCTTGACCGAGCTGCTGGATGTTGGGAACGGCTTGGTCCCTCAAGACATTCCAGGTTTGAGTGTCCCGAAAAGTCAAGTAAGGGTCGGATTGGCGCTGACCCGTATACATCTGTTGTAGCAGTTGTTGCCAAACCTCTGGTCCGGCTAGTTGAAGCGCGCTGTACGAGGGATTAAACAGCGGCTCGTGGAGCGGCGCATAAACGGCTAGTCCATGACTGTTTTCCCGGCGGGGCGAGGTACGGTTTTCTATTACTAGGGCCTTGAGCTTGTGCTTGAGGGCCTCGAGCGATTGGTTTAACTCGCGCGATGTTTCCTCCTGGGACAGATAGTCGAGCAAATCATACAAATCAATGCTTTGCAGCGCTTCATGGCCGGACGCTTCGTCATCGAGTAGCGCATAGGACTCTGCAGTAAATATGCCTTGGGTCCAGGTCCTCCAGAGTGTTGGCAGTTCAACCGCATGTTTATTGAGAAGCCCAGCGAGCGCGCGCTCGAATTCTTCCATTTTGGTTAGATCGATCGCGGCGAGTGTTGTGTCGGGTTCACTCCTTGATTGGTAGTAGTCGTGAAAAGCGTCAACGATTGCGATTGCGCTGTCTGTCCCACCAGCAAATGCAAGTGTCGGGATCACTTCAGCATAGGGCCAACCATCTCCGGGCTCGAGCGCTTGTGATGCGACCATGACATCAGCGTGTTCCTTGAGCGACGCAGCGGTTGCAAACTGCGCCATAAGGCACATATCGAACCCAATTAGATCAAATGAAGAGTTGGTACCATTGCTACTGGCTTCCTCAAGTGCTGTCACCAGATCTTGAAGCCGAAGGTAGTCAAACTCCGCCCCTGGTGTAGCCTCGTCATGGGCAAGGTTTGACCAGCCGCCCCCATGATTCCAGAGGATAAGCGCTGAATGCTCACTATCATCCAAATGCGTCACGGCGGCGATGAAGGCTTTGAGCGTCTCTGGATCTCCCATATTGAACTCAAGATTTTGCGCCAGCGTTTGTGAAGCAAATGCCGGGCTGTTATCGGGTTTGATTCGGATGAGTCGGGTATCTGTCCAATCCCCCCATGCTCGGGAGTAACCCTCGGCACGGTCGACCAACACCAATATGTCAACGAGCGCTGGGTCGAGCGTGTTCTGCTCGATTAGCCATAACCCTCGTTCGAGCTCATTAATGTCCTGGATGGCGAACGGTTCGAGATTATTGTCGGCCGCCATGTATATCAGCAGCGTCCACTTTGGTGTCGTAGGGGGCGCAGGAACAGTGGGTAATAGTCGGACTGGAGCGCTAAGTGCTGGGTTCGATGTAAGTTCAACATTGAGTCCGCGAGACGGTTCCCCCAATGCAAACCATGAAAAAAGCGAGGCCGTGATGGCAAGAAGAAGCCGAATTCGAAACCGTTGCAAGAGGCACATGACCGAGAGTGGACGAAGTTTCTGAGGCGATTAAAATTACCAGCATTAATCATCAGAATGAAGATTCGGTTAGCTGCATGAATGTATTTTCTGGGCCCCTGTCGCGGGTCGTTTTGGTATTCCGCTTCTTGATTAGGTTTCTTATCGCCAGTGCGGCGCTGGTATCTCAAGCTGAGACAGTGACCACGCCTGGCGCGATTACTTCGATTGAGGCGCCGTCTGGCCTTACCTTCAATTACCAAGCTGAGATGGATGCACTCCAGTTCTTTGATGAGGGAGTCAGTCAAATCACGGTTTCGGTACTCCCCTCGGGTGAGCCCAGAGCGCTTTTATCAATCTTGCTGAAGTCTCTAGGCGCGGGTTCGTTCTCCAATCAGATTCAAGATGAGGAGATCGCTGGTTACTCCGCAGCGAGCCTACGGGTCGAAGGGCAATCGAGTGACCGAATCACCTTGTTAACTGGCCGTGACCTAAACGTGGTCTTTCGAATACAGGATGCAACGAGTTCCGCTCGGTTTGATGCTTGGCTCGAGCAGGCAGCGGAAAGTATTCAGTTGGCGCAGGCACAGTTCCCTAGTGAGATGGTGGGCAACTTCCGAACGGGGAGCCAGTACTCTGGGCCTGACTATGGCGGCGTCTCGGGCTACTCGGAATCATCTGTTTTCCTGAGTCAGCAGGGGGAGGTCGTCTACGGCGGATACACTAGTTTCAGCGGGCCAGGCGCGAGCGTGTTGGGCAGTGGCGGAGCACCCAATGGTGCATGGCAGGTTAGGGGTAATCGGTTGATTGTTTTCTCACCGCCAAGTGATTTTTTGAACGCCCGCTTTCAGGTGTTTCGCAACGGGATCGAAGTTTACCCGGCAGGAGGCGAAACCTTGTTATGGGTCCGCCAGTAAATCGGTGTTCGCTGGTTATCTGCTGTGAGGTGTGGTCTGATCTGAAGGTCAGTTGAAGTCTTTAGGGGACGTGCAATGGGGCGATTAGAAGGGAAAGTAGCGGTCATTACTGGTGGTGCGGGAGGCATTGGCATTGCTGCCGCGAAGCGGTTCGCCGAGGAAGGCGCCAAAATCTTGCTGGTTGATTTGAATGAGCAAGCGCTCCAGAGCGCAGCGGCAGAGGTAGGTAATAACGTCTGTCATTACTGCGCTGCTGATGTCACCCAGCGTGACGATAATGAGCGCATGGCCCAACAAGTCGTCGATATTTTTGGTGGCGTTGATATCTTTCTCGCCAATGCGGGCATTGAGGGGGAGATTAAGCCGTTTCTTGAGTTCTCAGATGAGATGTTCGACAAGGTCATGGCCGTCAACGTTCGCGGGGTTTGGCTTGGCGTACAGGTGATGTTCCCCCTTATGCAAAAGCGGGGCGGCGGTAGCATCATTATCACGTCGTCCGTCGCTGGTGTTCGAGGTTCTGAAATGCTTGCGCCTTATGTGACGAGCAAGCACGCGGTGGTTGGGCTAATGCGTTCAGCGGCCGCTGCCGGCGCGCAGCACCAAATACGAGTGAATTCTGTTCACCCCTCGCCCACCGAAACCCGAATGATGAGAAGTCTAGAGGAGGGAATCATGCCCGGCCAAGCTGAGCTTGCTCATGAAAGCTTCACTGCCAGTATTCCGCTCGGCCGCTATGGCGACCCACTGGATATCGCCAATATGATGCTCTACCTAGGTTCGGATGAGGCCTCGTTTATCACGGGCGGTACGTTTATGGCCGATGGTGGTATGACGCTCCGATAACGGAGCGTTGGAACCACTCATGGCCGATGCTGCGCCAGTCCTCGAGGAGTATCTCGCTCTGAATCCCCTTGAGCGGCTGCTTTACCTGCTTGATCTTGAGGCTATCGATCGAGATTTATACCGAGGGTTCCATCCACCAGACAGGAACAAGCGCCTATTCGGCGGTCAAATTATTGCCCAAGCACTGATCGCGGCGATTAGAACTGTCGAGGACGATAGACTGCCTCATTCCCTCCATGCGTACTTCTTACGACCAGGAGATCCAACGACGCCAGCACTCTTTGAGGTGGATCGCATCCGCGACGGTAAAAGCTTCACCACGCGCAGAATAAAAGTGATTCAAAACGGTAAAGCCATCTTCAACATGGATTGCTCGTTTCAAGTGAGTGAAGAAGGGCTGTCTCATCAGATGGACGGGCCGAGCTTTTCAGCGCCTGATGAGGCAAAGATGGTACCTGGCTTGAAAACCCGGCCCTTCTTGAGCTTCCGGGAAGACCATAAAAAGCTGCTGATTGAGGAGCCCCAGGAGCCAGAGCAAAACGTGTGGATCAAAGCGAATGGGACGGCCCCCGATGATCCACGCCTTCATATGGCACTGCTGGCTTATCAGTCCGATGAGGCGCTGCTTGGCACCGCAAGGATGCCGCATCGCGGGCAATACGACCGCGAGCGCATGCAAGTCGCTAGTCTCGACCACAGCATCTGGTTTCACGCTGAAGTGAATGTCAACGATTGGCTGCTGTACTCGCTAGACAGTCCCGCTGCAGAGGGCGCGCGGGGCTACACGCGCGGTTCGGTATATAGTGAAAACGGCCAATTGGTCGCGAGTTGCATGCAAGAGGGGCTGATTCGACTGCATTCGTGATAGACTCGCGCTCGTGCCCAGGTGGTGAAATTGGTAGACACGCAAGACTTAAAATCTTGTCGCCATTAGGCGGTGCCGGTTCGATTCCGGCTCTGGGCACCACGACCCTCCCCGCATATTCCCCCTAAACCCCATAAAAGCCCATAAAACAAGGGTTTGCGGGGCTTCTATTCTCCGCCGTTTGCGCTTATAACCACATTTCCCCATATTTCTACGGCATTAATTACGCCAAATTACGCCAAGAATTACGCCAGGAGCGAGCGTGAGGGAACTTATAAAAAGCGACTCTCTTTTGCCTGGGAAGTTCAAAGTGTATTTAAAGATTTCTTTATAAATACAGAGACTTTTTCATATTCATTTACCAAACTTTTTAACCATCTTTACTGGTCCTCAAATGTCAATCGGCAAAATGCGCGGAGTCAAATCCCGACAACCATAGACATAGGACCATGTCATGAAACTAAAGCGACTCGTTTTACCATTGGTGTTAGCAGCACTTTCTGCTTGTGATAGCGGAGACATCAATATCAACCCGTCTACCGCAGATAACTCAACCGATAACTCTGTGACCAATTCAAACAATACCACTGCTGCACCGTTAGCAGAGGAAAACCCCTGCGCGTCTTACGTAAATTCGGGCGGTCAGACGATTGAGGGTGACTTTGACGGCGTAAATTGCACTTATTCGCCAGCTTTTGCTGATGCAGGAAACAACCTGACAACCGATATCACTATCCCTGAATTAGCCGAAGGCGGCATTCATATTTTTCAGGGCAGTTTATTTGTCGGTGAAGCTCACGCGAACAATGAAGAGCTCGCAGCTGCTGGGATCGCTGAGGGCGGTGATGGCCCCACGCTGACCATCGAAGCAGGCGCAACTCTCGCCTGGCCGGACAATACTAAATTCGTGATTATCAATCGAGGGTCACAAATTTTTGCGGTCGGGACAGCTGAGAAGCCAATCACTTTTACCGCAACAGCAGATGCAGTCGAGGGCTCGGCTGGAGCAGAGGATGTCCAGCTTTGGGGCGGGATGGTGATCAATGGGTTTGGTGTATCAAATAAGTGCGATTACACAGGTACAAGAGGTACAGATTTGGCCCTTGTTGGTGAGTGCAACATAGCAGCCGAGGGCGCTGAGGGATTGGATGAATCCTACTATGGGGGTGCGAATGACGACGACAGCTCGGGTCGCATGGAGTATGTAATCGTCAAACATACAGGTGCACAGGTTGCCAACGGCGATGAGCTAAACGGTATCTCTTTCGGAGGCGTCGGTCGAAATACGCTCGTTAAGAATCTTCAGGTTTACTCAACCTATGACGACGGCATAGAGATGTTTGGCGGAGCTGTTAACTTCGAGAACTTTATCGCAGTTTTCGTAAGGGATGATTCGATCGACATTGATGAAGGTTACATTGGATCGATTACTAACGCGCTCGTTATCCAGCAAGAGACTGATGGGAATAGGTGCGTTGAGGCAGATGGGATTGGTTCTTACAGCTCCAAGACCCCAGAGTTCATTCAGGATATGTTTGACCGGGGGTTGAATTCCAGACCAACCATTCACGGCTTGACCTGTATTTTTTCTCCCAGTGAGGGTACGCATGATCCAGGTGCTGGTCTTCGTTTGAGAGAAGGTCTGTGGCCAACCATCCACCACGCGGTAGTTTTCGGAGGTTATACCGAAGAATTTTCACCTGGTGATCATTGGGGTGTCCGTATCGACGATACGGTTGCCTCAGAAGGATTTGTTGGCGGGAATGCTTCTATCACGGATTCGGTATTTGCATCGGTGACAAAGTCGAGCAAGAGCATCGCGGGTCAGGATGCATCTGAATGGCTCGAGACAAACAGCAACACAGTATTCGCCGACCTCGATACGGCGACTGATCCGACTCAGTTGGCCGACACTCAATTAATCATTTTGAGTAGCGCAAACGGTTTCTATTCAATTCCTGTGGGTGAAGTGGTGGTGAATGACGCGGCTTTGCCCGAGCAAGGAATTGAGATGCCGTTTTTGGGTGCGGTCGACGCAACAAGTGATTGGACCGCGGGTTGGGCATTCGGCCTGGACCAAGACTTCTGGTTCCAGCAGTAACGCACCAAAAGTTATAGCAAGCTGATGATGGCTCTCGCGGTTAGCGAGGGCCCACCCATCTAACTTCCAAATCGTTGAGAAAAAATATGTTCTTTGAGAATGAAAAGCCTCCAATTCTAAAGTGGATAGTATCCGTCGCCATTATCGGTATCGGGTTGTCAACAGCGCAGGTGTTTGCTGAAGAACAGGCCTCCGACGGTGAGAGTATTGAAGAAGTTGTAGTCGTCGGTCGATTTCTAAACGCTGCACAGCAGTTGCTTAATGAGCGCCGGGAAGATGATTCGGTGATTGATGTGCTCGATAGCGAATCGATCAGTCGGCTTGGAGATTCAACGGTAGCCAACGCTATGCGACGGATGACTGGGGTGTCGCTCGTTTCAGATAAATTTGTGTATGTAAGAGGTTTGGGGGAGCGCTACTCTTCGACCACGTTAAATGGAGCGTCGATTCCCTCACCTGATCTGACGCGTAACGTGATTCCGCTCGATATTTTCCCAGCGTCGATCGTGTCGGGCTTATCTGTCCAAAAGACTTTTTCTCCCGATATTAGGGCGAACTTCGCTGGTGGCCTAATCGACGTTAGGACCACTGCGTTTCCGGATCAGGGTACGAACTTCAGCATTGAGGTGGGCTCTGGAGATAATTCCGAATCCAGCGGTAACCTGCTCAGCTATCGTGGAGGTTCAGACGACGACTACGGCAAAGATGATGGTACGAGGGCGATACCTCAGCAGCTCTTGCAGGCGATCGACCAATACAGGGGAAACTTGAGTCCAGCCACGATTCTCACCAGCTTTAGAGAAGGTGGTAATGCGGATGCGACTTTTGCAGACGCTCAGGCCGTGAATCGGTCTTTAGCCGTTTTTTTGAACCGAGAGGGCGAAGTGCGTCCGGCAAGGAATAAATTAGACCAAAATATTCGCACCTCGGGCGGTACAGCTTTCGAGTTAGGCGATTCGCTCGAGATAGGCATTCAGGTCTCAGGAGGATACGAATCGAGCTGGCGTCATAGGGAGCGACGAGCCTTCAATTTTGCCCAGCCAGAAGAACGATTCTCCGTCGAATCTAGGACCACCCAGTCCATCAATTTGAATGGACTGGCCAACGTTGGACTTGCCTACGGTAGCGATCACGAGGTGTCAGCTGGGTACATATTCATCCGCAATACGGATAACGAAGCTGTAATCGACGACTTTTTTAATGAAAACAGAATTAAGTCGGATGGTATCGGCTTCCGAAGAGTGGGAACCGAGTTTGAGCAGCGAGAATTAGCGGTCCACCAGTTCCGAGGTGATCACGAGTTAGGCAGTGAAACGCTGGATACTCTTCCACTGTTGGGTTTCCTTCCGGAGGGCAGCACCGTTGAGTGGCACTATACGGATTCCGAGGCAACGACCAACATTCCAAACGCCACAGTGATTAACTTCGACACAACGACAGATGGCAATGGTCGTGCGACTGCAGCGACGATTCAGAGAGATACATCGGCAGCAGACTTTCGGTTCACCGATTTAGACGATGACGTTCTTAGCTATGGTTACGAGGCAGTACTACCCGTTGAATTCGAAAGTTCAAGAATAGAGGTCACGTTTGGCTATCAATATGACAGGAAAGCTCGACTGTACGCACAACGAGAGTTCGGGCTCGGCTCAGCAAACACCCAGATCGAGGGGTCCTCTGCATCTGTCTTTTCCGATTCAAACATTCTGGACCCGGACAATGGATTCGAACTGCGAATACAAGGCGCGGGGTCGCGTAGTTACATCGCCGCTACTACGACAGCCAGCTTTTTTGTGATGGCGGACCTGCGGCTAAATGATGCCTACAGAATTACAGCCGGCTTTAGGAGAGAGGACTATAAACAAGTGGCTTTGCCTTGGAATTTGTATGGCTATTCAGTGCAATTACCACAGGTAACTACCGACCCTGCAGCGCTTGATAGGGCTTCGTTTGATGACTCAAAACTTTTTCCCTCACTCACGTTTGGCTATACGGGAGAGTTTTGGGCTGATGAATTCCAAGCTCGCGCGAGTTGGAGTCGAACAGCCATCCGACCGGATTTAAGAGAGGTTTCTGACACAAGTTATGTCGATCCACTTACAGATGAATTGACGTTTGGTAACCCGGACGCGATTCCTAGTGAGATCGATAACTTTGACATCCGATTTGACTTCATCTGGATCGATGGCAACAGTTTTACCGTAGGTGCGTTTTATAAAGACATACAAGACCCCATCGAATTTTACGAAACCCCCGCCTCCGATACTAATCGTGCTCGCGGAATCATCAATGCCGAATCCAGTGAGTTAACGGGTATAGAGGTGGAAGGGCTGCTTAGGTTGTCGAGGCTGGGAGACTTGGGTGAACGCTTCTTCGTGCAAGGGAATGCGACCCTCCAAGATACAGAAACCGTTGCTGGTGTGCGCGCTGATGCTCCTACGAACGAGGTCAGAGAAGCTGCAGGCGCGTCAGACTATCTCGTCAATTTGATGCTCGGATTTGACTCCAACGATGGGTCACATACAGCTTCGATCATCTATAACGTATTTGGCGACAGGCTTTATCGCGCAGGAAGGCTGGGAGCACCTGATGAATTCGAAAAGCCGTTTCACTCCTTAGACGTCACTTACTCCTGGTTTCCTAGTGAGAACTTTACAATTAAAGCAAAGGTTCAAAACCTTCTAGACGAGAAAGTTATTATAGAGGCGGCTGGAATCACGGTCTTTGAACGAATACCTGGGTTGGGCTATTCGGTAAGTCTCAAGTACGACTTATAGAGACAATGTAGGGTCTGTGATCTGCTTAAAACTTTAGGCCTAGGTTTCGCTCTTGCTCACCAAAATTTAGTCAGAATCATGACTACTACCAAGATGGCAATTTGCTGAATAGACTGTCTTAGCCCTTTATTCATACGCTTTCTTTATAATTCTTAACAAAAAAATCGTTTACTCTTAATTTATCGTTGCATAACTTTATAAAAACAAGGGTTCATTCTCTTTTTTGCCTCCTAGAGTCCGGGGTAGTAAAAATTGATCAGCGATAGGGGAATAGGTATGAAATACAAGACATTGAGTGAACTGATTTCTGCTCCGAACGGTTTCGTGATTGGGGTGATATTATTGGTCTGGTCAAGTTTAGGCTTTAGCCAGCCTGTCGATACTGCTGAAGCAGGGAGGCAGCCAGACACCTTAGCAACGAGCTTATGCGAGAGCGCCCTGATCTCGAAAGAGGAGTTGTTCAAGAAAGCTCGAGAGCAGGGGGTATCCAAGCGACAGCTTAAGAACCTTGAGTGCAACGATATGCCCGTGCTGATGTTCGCGGAACATAATCAGCAGGAAGATTTCGTATTTGGGAATAGAAACTTGGTAAATATTGAGTAAATGTTTCAGCTGATGGTAAGGATGAGAGCCGCATTCGATGCGGCTTTTTTTTGTTCCCCTGTTGCGGCCGGCGGAGCTTGATCGGCCTAGGAATCAAGCACTTGGCATCACTCGCTTTTGTTAAGAAATTGTTAAGAACTAAAGTATAACATTCTGTTTTTGTTAATTCTTTGTTAAAAACATCGGCGAATGCGCTCAGCAGCTTGCCTACACCAATCGCCTTTCTAAACTTGTGCTGATTCCAAAACTAGTTGGTTCTTAAAGCGCATGAAAAACGTCCTTTCCACCATTCCACTATTGCTAGCTGTTGTTTTGACAGGACTCGCAATGGAACTTTTGCCAAACTCTTCTGCGTCAGTGAATTCTGAAATAGTACTGCTATCTACCGACCGAGAGAGAGCTGACCTGAACTTCTTTCGGGTTGACGAAATCCAGGACCACTTTGGTGACCCTCAATTCTTCAAAAAATATATCGTTAGCCACCCTAAGCGGTATTCCTAGAAAGTATCCTTCAATGCTTTCGACAGGCGCCGCTACGAGCCCCGGCAGATGGTTCGAACAAGTAACAAGTTGTCAGCAACTTTTCGGTGAGTCATAGCTATGGCCGCTCCTCTAATACTTGTTGTCGAGGATGAGCAGGACATTCGAGACTTAGTCCTGTACAACCTTAAGAGAGAAGGCTACAGCACACTAGGCTGTGAGACGGGAACAGAGGCCATATCTCTGATCAGGAGTAAGCACCCGGATCTCGTGATCCTAGATCTCATGATCCCAGAGGTTGACGGCCTGACGGTGTGCCAACAGGTTCGCGCCGATAACGAAATCAGTTCAACGCCCATCGTAATGCTGTCCGCGAAAGAAGAGGAGAGCGATGTAGTTATCGGACTGGGGCTTGGTGCGGATGACTATGTAACCAAGCCTTTCAGCATCCGAGAATTAATGGCGCGGCTCAAGGCGGTTTTGAGACGCTCTCAAAGACTTGGTATGCACGAGCAGTCAAAACAGATTGTCATTGGTGAGTTAACGATTGATGTTGAAAAGCACCAAGTCTTGCTCAAGAACGAGTTGGTTCACTTTACGGCATCGGAGTTTCGACTGCTTAATCAGCTAGTATCTAACTTGGGCAGAGTTCAAAACCGCGACAATCTTTTGAGAGCATTAACTGGTGACCGCACCGTAGTCATTGATCGAAATATTGATGTTCATATACGGTCAGTAAGAAAGAAGATTGGTCCTTATGCCGATCGGCTTCAGACGATTAGAGGCGTCGGGTATAGATTTGCCGACTATTAGATCTGAATCGCCAATATCTGGTTCAAAACAAGCCAATGACTTAGCTAGCAACCTCTGGGTGAGCTGAATTTCTAAGGGAGAAAAAGCGAGAGTAAACTGGATTACGATTTTGCGCCTTACTGATTGCCCTCGAACGCCATGCGTCGCTTCCCCCCATTCTTCTATGGTCAGTGTGCTGCAGTGGTTGTCCTGCACGTTGATTAACTACGCCAAAATTACGCCAAACAATCGATGAGCCCAGTAAAAATAGGTTCTTTCGATTCCGGCCCTGGGCACCAACCACCGATATTACTAGTGTTTTAGCCCTGCATATACAGCTTTTCCCACCTCGTTAGACCCAATTCCTGACAAGATTCCTGACAAACATTATGGTCCGGGTCAAAAACTTAGACACGGGGGCGGGTAATCGTGTGTCTGAGTTTGAGCTGTAGCTGAGCAGATACTTAAAACATGATTTTAAAAAAGTGGTGCTGCAGACATACAAAGGGCCACTTTGGCTGCCGTTTTACTCTGCTTGGGTTGTTTCTTGCGGTCGCTCCCTCAATGCACCTCACAACATTTACCAATCCATTTCCTGTTTACAATCAACCAGACAGCATTAATTGGTGGCTAGTATCTTGTGTCCACCGCTATGTAGTCCCAGAGAGCAAAAATGAGGACTAAACTCGAACTAATTTTGAAATCCCTTGCAGCAGCCTCTTAACATGTTGGCCTAATCAAAGATTCAGGAGATCGATCATGCGATCAACAGCACTCATTTTGATGTTAACTCTGCCCCTACTGGCTTGGGGTGATGACCACGAGGCACCCAACCCAGCTGTTATGGAGCTTTGGGCTTGCGAGCTAAACACTGGCTACACGATCGGCGATATGGCAGCGTTTGCGCGAAATGAGGTCGCCCCATTTGCAGACAAAGGTGAGCTCCAGCAACGATCATTTTTGTGGGAGCCGACTGCGATCGCACCACCCTACCATGAAGCGGATTTTCGCTGGGTGAATTACACACCTTCATGGGATGCTTGGGACCAAGCGCGAAATCACTTTAGCGGCAAAGAGGCCGATAAGTTGCTTGAGAAATTTTCGAAAATTGCTGATTGCGAGACCGCAGTCTACGCTAGCGTTCGCGGCGTGGCTCCAATCCCCCAATCTTCAGAAAAACCCCTTATTTTAGGCGTTTGCAAGCTCAAGTCGGGGAAGTCGATGAACGATGTTATGAAATACCGGACCAGAGACCGCGTCAATGCAATCAACGAAAGTCTAGATACTCAGACCGGTCAAGCGCTCATACTGCCAGGCTTTGGAATGGCGGGTGACTTCGATTTTCTGACAATGATTGCGGGAACAACACCTGACATGATCAGCCTCATGGACGGAGTAAGAACCGGAAGCGTTGGTAAAGCGCACCAAAACCATAGCGAAATGGAAAACCCCGCGGATTGTTACTGGGACCTTCACAAGTCGCATACGATCAGAAATTAATTCCACAGAGTCTTAAGACTAAAGTCCCAAGTTGGACATAGATTTTGACTGAAACCTAATAGAACTTTAGAGAGATCTTGCCATGAAACATTTGTTAACTTTTATCTTGTTGCTCCCTTTCATTGCTGTAGCTGATGACCATAGTGCTTCGGCTCCGGTGGAGACTTGGAACTGCTCACTAAATGAGGGACAGTCGATGGAGACCGTGCTAACAATCTCCAAAGCTGTGGGTGCCTGGAGTAAATCTAAAGGTTTAAACGACGCTCAATGGATTTTCACCCCGTCATCTGGAGACATGTCAGATCAGGGTAGATTTATTCTCATGACCGGATGGGCCAACTGGGAAGAAATGGGCAAAGCACTTCAGGGATTTTTCGGCGATGGTGAAGGAGCTCAGTTATTCGCAGATTTCAATGAGGCAGCGACCTGCGATACACGAAATTTCTGGACTGTTATCAACACTTACAACCATGGGTCATAATAAAAGAGTAAAGGTGCTCGGCCTCAAAAGAGGTCAAGCACCTTGCCGCCCTTTGCTACCTAATTAACCACCTTTTCCATTAACCAACAGCGGATATTCAGCCAACTTTTCATACTGGTTGCCATTTATCGCTTAAAGACCCGGCGATGAAGCTTTCGCACTTTGGATAAACGCCGAGATAACTAAGGTGTTATCTGGGTCATAGTAAGAGTCATAGTTTCATGTTCCTCGTCCCCGGACAAAGGTAAGCCATAATGGGTCCCACTAGTATTGCAAATTGATTGCGCTTCCCAAAAGATCGATGATCTTGAAACTCGAAACCTACTTCCAAGCATCCAAATAGAAATTTGAGCTACTTTTTGCATTGGCGCTAACCAAAAGAGTGAGTTGGTAAGCGCTCCACCACAAAGCAGCTGTGCTAACTGAGCAGGCTTTAATTGCGGAATAAGGGCAGCCCAAATGGCTGTCTTTGGGTTACCTAACACTCCAAAGTCTCAAACAATCTCTGTGACCCTATATATTAACAAAGGGGGATATGGCCTCCTGCGTACCCCCTTAGTAGATAAAACCGTAGATATTTTGATGCCCTTAGCAGTGAACCAGGGTTTCCTAAGTGCCTGATTTAGGGTGAGTGCATTAGCTAACTGGTGCCGTAGAGGAACTCTGAAGTTGGCCCTGGGCACCATCCAGACTTTAGAACCTGTCCTGAGCTATTGAGATCTCAAGCAACTCCGCTACATGCGTGGGAGATTTGATTAAAACCTAGGCCATCCATTCGTTTCCTTAAGCTCATACGGCGCAAAGCAACTTAACACCGCAAGGAGAGCAGCGCGAATCTTCGGTCCAACCGATAAAAAATTGGCGTACAGTGATGAGAAGAGTGCAGCGAGCGTGATTAGGATCTGCCTTGAATCAGCTATTGATCTCCTTTAGCTTCTGCTAGACGACTGCGGGATCCCCAACCAAGTGAAAAGAGAGCTCATAGCAATCCTTGCTGCCGATGTGGTCGGATACTCCAAGCTTATGGGTGATGACGAAGCACGAACGCTAGAGGCGCTTCGGGGTGTTCGTCGAGAAATCTTCAACCCAGCCATCCACGAACACAATGGAATTCTCGACAAGAGTATGGGGGATGGGTGGATTGTTTCCTTTAGCAGCGCGAGAGATGCGCTGCAATCTGCGATTCAGATCCAAGAAGGATTAATCGGCAATCAGACCATCGCGCTGCGGATTGGGATTCATATCGGGGACGTCGTTTACGAGGATGAGGATATCTACGGAGACGGCATCAACATAGCGGCCCGTCTGGAGGCTCTAGCGGAACCTGGAGAGGTGCTAATCTCGGACTCAGCATATTACAGCTTGGATGCAAGGCAAGCTTCAATTTTTGATTCAGGCACCGCGACGGTCCTCAAGAATATCAAACGAGAGGTAACCATTTTCAGGTGGGGAATCACTTCCCCAGTGCCAGCAGCGAACGCCAATGAAGCCTCCATGGTTTCAGGGCAACCTGAGTTAGACCTTCCATCGATCGCCGTTCTTCCGCTTGCCAATCAGTCTAACGACGAGGACCAGGAATACCTCGTTGATGGCTTGACAGAAGACATCATTACCAGCTTGTCGGCGCTCAAGTGGTTGAGGGTGTGTCCCCGTAATTCTTCTTTTTCTTTCAAGGGTAAACAAGCCGGTCATGACGAGATTAGAAGCGTACTTGGTGTGCGTTACATCTTGGAAGGCAGTGCACGCAGGGCAGGGAGTCGCATAAGGGTTACGGCCCAGGTGAGCGACGTCTCTACTAATACTCAAATCTGGGCAGAGCGGTTTGATCGCTCACTGTCTGACTTGTTCGAATTGCAGGATGATTTGACCGAATCGATCTCACGCTGCATTCCTCACGAAATTATGAAAAACGAACAATCCAGGGCGAAGACTAGAAGCTATGGAAGCCTTGATTCCTGGCATTTGTACCAGCGTGGCATGTGGCATTTTCATCAATTTTGGAGTCCCGACGACACGCGGCTTGCTACGGAAGCATTCCAGCGTTCGATAGAGAAAAACCCCGGTTTTCCTTATTCCTATGCCGCCTTGGCGGAAATAGCATTCTACGACGTCATATTTGGCAGAGTTGCGGATCAAGAGGGAACGTTGAGACAAGCTCTGGGTAACGCTACAAAGGCGTTTCAATTAGACTCAGACGACTCTCACACAAATTTTGTTCTTGGTACTGTTCAGATGGTTCTGGGCCAGCTGGAGACCTCTATTTTCGCTTTTGAGCGAGCGATCAGGATTAACCCTAGTTCAGCAGATGCCTACCACGGTCTCGGCTGGGCGACCCTGTATTCGGGCGATGCCTCATCAGCCCTTGAGCCCTTGCGCAAAGCGATCAAATTGAGCCCGAGAGATCCCAGAATATTTGGATATTATCTGCAGCTCAGTATAGCGCTGTTGGTCTTGGGCGAAGTTGAGGAGAGCCAAAGGCAAATCCAGCAAGCCTTACTCCACGGAAACGATGATCCATATGGGCATTTAGTGCTAGCGGTTACTTGTCATCTGATGGGCGATTCTGATTCGAGTAAAGCAGCATTTCGCACCTCTCAATCGCTCGATTCATCTCTCTCTGTCGAACGAATTCAGTCCATTTACCATGCGATGGAACCAGGGTATCGAGCTCAATTACTTGAGTACTTTGAATTGGTGGGTTTACCTAGCTAGAGACATATCAAGATTGGATGAAAGCATTTCGTGTTCAATGTGGTCAGCTCTCCAGTACGGGGCACTAGGTCGGGAACAAAGTTGAGATCACCCTCAGTCTGTTAAGAGATTTGCTCATAGGGTAACAACTGACTACTAAATTTCTGCAACCTGTATGAAATCAGCTCCTGAGCGAAAAATTGCGCTTGGCTCAGCGTTGCATCCAGAATTCTGGAACTTACGTACTAGCTCCAATGTAAAAAGTGTTGATTAATTGACTGCAGAATGGTCGCGTACTGCTCAAAAGTGGAGGTGATGCATGACAAGTACCGTCGGAGATGTACTTAGAAGTAAAGGCCGAGCGATATATTCCATAGACGCCAGGAGAACTGTCCATGACGCTATAGAGCAAATGGTCACTTACGACGTAGCAGCACTGGTGGTGACCGACGAGAAGTCGGAGCTAGCTGGCATCGTCACCGAGCGTGACGTCGCTAAGAAAGTAGTCCTGTGCGATCGGTCCCCCAAATTGGTCTCAGTGAAAGAGGTAATGACAAGAGAGGTTCTTTCAGTTCGAGAGGAGACTTCCACCTCCACCTGCATGGACATAATGAGTCAAAAAGACTTCCACCATCTGCCCGTCATCGAAAACAACAGACCCGTTGCAATTATCACGGCGGGAGATCTTTTCAAGTTCGTCGTCAGTGAGCAATCAATGGCGATTGGCAA
>Ga0255759_10002416_pt1 | contig 16684 bp, 11 predicted proteins | sample 101ome_20_FD_179959 | JGI IMG/M metagenome (GOLD analysis project Ga0255759, IMG submission 179959) | Coastal salt marsh microbial communities from the Groves Creek Marsh, Skidaway Island, Georgia - 101404AT metaG (version 2) | ecosystem: Environmental > Aquatic > Marine > Intertidal zone >...
TTAAGACAAAGTCCTCAAACTTACCTAAATATTTTTCTATATTTTGATTTGTATCTCTTCTTTGTTCTCCATTAAGTGAAGTTATTACTCCACCACTTTCACTCCAAAAGTTTACATCTACTTTTACTGCGGTTTTCTTTCTAACATACTTAGCAGTTCTTTCTATGAAGTAATCTACTCCATCTATCTCAAAGTTAAATTTACAATAAAACTTATCCTTACGATTATTCAGAATGTTCTTTGCTACATTAGTACGAGAAGTTTTATCATAGATACAAAAAGATAGAGCATCCCACATAGAGGATTTACCCGATGCGTTTGGAGCGAAGATACCCATAATACCTTGTGCTTTATCAAATCTGATTTTATTATCCTCACCATAAGAGAACATATTAGAAAAGTGAAACTCTTTTGGTGTCCATAGAATGTTACCAGCTACATCTGATGTATCTATTTGCGTATTGAGTTCTTTGTTTATTTCTGCTATTTTATCTAATTCATCTGATTCTAATAGATACTGTCTTTCTAAATAATCTCTGATTAGAGAGTTTTGGAAGGTTTCATCTTTAACATCACCTACAATGTTTTTATTTACCTTTTGGTTTGTCTTTAATTGTCCTATTGTATCGGTTCTTGTTACAGTAACTTCAGCAACCTTAAATAATTTTTTAAGTTCGGTGATACGAAGTTTCATATCACTTGCTTCAGTATTAGTAAATCTTAATCTTAATCTTGGATACTTTGGAAGTTTTGTACCAACTTCATCATATACCCATTGAGGTATCTTACCATCTACTACATCAACTGTCAAAAATCCATAATCATTATGGATGTGGTGTTCGGTGAAGGTTCGAGTGGGAACATCCCACAATAAGTAACCATGATTTTCGAGTAGTTCACCATGATTCTGTTGAATCATTGAACCTGCGTAGGCAACCCACTCATATCCTTCTCCAAATGTTTGTCTTTTGTGTATATCTCCTAAAAGGGCCATATCGAATCCATCAAACATATCTACTTGAAATGAGTTGGATGATACGGTATAACCGATATCGGTTTGTGCTTTGTTTACTGGTCCGTGAAATAAAACGATTTTATTCTCTCCATCAACGGCATCTCCTTTAGGCCAATTTTCCTTGTTATCCAATATAGAATAGACAACAAAAGTAAGATTATGGATGTTGTAAATGCCAGTATCACGAAGATAATGAATTCGAGAGTTTTCCAAATTTTTGATAATTGGTGTGAGTACATCTAATCTGTGTGAGTTATTTAAATTACAATCGTGATTACCTGTGATTACCACAGTTTCTCTTAACTTTGAACATTCAGTTAAAAACCAAGAAATTTCTTGTACAAGTTCAGGTGACATCTCTGTTTTAGCATGAGCAATATCCCCTGCTATATAAATGATAGAATCTTCTATCTTATCATCTTTTACTTGTTTTAAGAATTTTTTAAATACTAATTTGTATTCTTTGTGTCTTTGGAGATTACGAATATGTAAATCTGCCAAATGATATATTTTATTTATAACCATTTATTAATTATATAATCTGCCCACATTTTGTGAGATTCTTTTGTTGGATGTTTTCTTTCATGAAATGTACCACCATTTTCTTTTAAATAATCGTACATATTATCCATTTTTAATTTAACATATTTTAAACCTAACTGTTCTGTTTCTCTTCCCCATAAATCAATTTTTGATTTAGGTTCTTTTAAATCTTCATATTGATAAAATGTATTAAAAAAATAATAATCAATCCCATGTAATTCGAGTAATGATATAATTGATTGAATATGATTAAAGGTTCTAATATAAGAAGGAATTAATTCATTTTGATGTAAAATAAACTTATCTTGTAAGTCGGTTGTTTGATAATCATCCACCTTGCCCCATTTATCATAATCTACCCACAATCTATCTTGTACGAATTTTTTACCATCCCACCATTCAAATCTTGTTGGTGATGTCCATCCAATCAATACTTTTAATTCATCTGATTTTATCCAACCATTTGTTTCATCCCATATACGTTGAGTATGAATCCATTGATTAATATCTCTCATGGTGTTTCTAAAAAGATAATCATTAGATACACCAGAAGAAGCATTATTACAATCAATTCCACCCAAGTGATTTGCAACTAATTTAGAATATCGTTCTTCTTCTTTATTTTCTAATTCTGCTCCCCAAGTTACAGAATCACCAATTGAATATAAAATCATAAACCTTTTAATTTTTGTGATATAATATCACCAAATCCTGTTTCTTCTGTTTCCTTTAGAATTTTATTTACTTGAGAGAATCCCATATCACCAGCATCTTTATCTGATGGTTTAATATTTTTTGTAGTTATTCCTTGATTTTGGAATTGCATAGTGTAATATAATGCCTGTTCTTGGGCATCTTCATCCAATAGAATGTTGATACTTTTTACTTCTTTTTTATATATAGTATCATTTAAAGTTTTTGGTACAAACTTACCAAGTAGAGGGATTGCATTTCTCTTCACAGCCATTGCATCAAATACTCCCTCCACTAAAGTAATAGGTTCATTCCAATTTATTTGGTTTTCAAACATGATAACGTTTTTCGAAACCGGTGGATTCTTATACTTAAACTTTTCCTCATCGAATACAGAACGTGCGATGAAGTAATTGAGTCTATTATCTCTATCATAACTTGGAATAATAATACGATTGGCATAATGACCAGAATCGCAATAACCGATATTATAACGTTTAATATCCCTCTCGCTAATACCTCGTTTTCTTGCATACTCTTTCACCTTTCTGAACAAGGGATTGATACCCTTTGGTTCTTCTAATAGTGAACGAAACTCATTAGGTAACCTTAACTCTACCTTTTCATCTTCAGTATTGTTACTATATACAACATAATCATCACCATAGATTTCGTATATTTTCTTTAATTTACGAGAATCTACGTGCAATCTTTTTAGTAAACTTTGAATTCGTTTACCTTTGGAATCACAAACCCAACAATGCCACTTTTGACTTTGTAAGTTTATTTGTAACTTTTTCTTATGATGATGGCAAAAGGGACAGTAGTGTGCTTGTTCATCCCCCTTTAGGGATGTACCTGGTCCTAGGACATCATCTATAATGTTTATAACTTGTTGTTTTTCGTGGTGTGAAAGCATGGTTACTACTTAAAACTCTATAAAGATACGAAAAATAATTTAAATGACCAAATTATTTGTAACTTTTTTTTTATATACAATATGTTTTATACAAATATACGAAAAATTTTTTAATTTTCCAAATCTTTTCGAAAGAATTTTCCTAATAAATTATCATTTAAACAAGATTCATCTGCCAATACATCATGTGCAAATTGTTCTTGTAATTCATAATAAGTTAGTGATTTTTTATTTGAACAGAATCGAAGTATTCTTAACTCTAATCTATCGTTAATTTCATCTCTTTTATCTTGTTCAAGAAGTTTTTCGTTTTCCATAAACCACAACTTTACTGTTGGGTTCGAAGAACGATAAGTTTTCCAATCTGATTCTTTTTCAACCATCTCGTACTTTTTCATTCTTTTATCTTCGAGTGATGCTATTTCTCGTTTTCCAAACCTTCGTTTTCTAACTGATACTACTTGTTTCTTTCCAATGTAATATTCATCAGTTTGGCCATTCGTTATTTTATAGATAAAACCAAAAGTTCCTTCTGGCATATCTTTTAATTCTGTTATTGGTTGTCCTTTATATGTCCATCCCATAGTTAAAAATTTTGAAATCATTTAAGTACCTCTCTCGTACCCAATCTTTCATCCATTCCTCTTGATACATATGTTTATAAAAATTTTCTTGATTTAAATTTGGATGTTTATCATAGATTGGATTACGGTTTAAGTGTGGTAGTGATTCGTTTAAACCTATATTTTGAAAAATATGTTTGATATCGTTTTCATAATTTTCATATCTACCGATGAAACTCACCTTTTTATCAGATGAACTTCCGTTAGTAATAAAGTAGCTTTGGGGAAAAAATAGATAATCGTGTTCGTAGATTGAATCTATGAATTTTCTAACACTCATAAAACCATCCTTTCTTATTTGATGGTAATAGGCAGATGCAAAACGAGTGAAAGGATTTCTTACCATACAAAAAATGTAATAATCCTTTATATTCTCAAACTTACCTATGTGATTGTGAGATGTAGAAACATATTCAGTACCCTCTTGTTTATCAAGAGTTGCGGTGATAGAAGTACCGCCAGTTTTGGGTATATGAATAAATCCCCATTTTCTGGAACGATTGATTAATAAACTCAAATGAGATATTTTATTGTTTTACAGTAGATGAGTAAGGAGTTTGGTTTAATTGCCCACCTCTTGCTTGTTTTAAAGCTTTCTCATCTTTTGATAACTCTTTTAAATCATAATCATCTTTTGAAATTGGTGTCTTATCCAAATTCTTTCCTTGTGGAAATTTTGAAAATTCTGATTTATCGTATAAGTCTTTTATTGAAGCCATAGTATTGTTCCTCTTTTATATAAGTATAAATATCTTATAAATCCATTCTAACTATGAAATTTACAGCCATATCTGGATATTTTTTTATTGGTTTAGGTAATTTTGCTACTGCTACCAAGTTATTGTTATCATCATATAAACCAATTGTTGATACAAATGTTGTTAAATAAGAACCGGTTGGGTCTGTTAAAGAATATGTATAATAATCATCCCATGAACCTGTTGCATATTCATTTGTTACCGAACTTGTTACCGAACCATAAAATTCATTTAATCTATCTATTGTTGTTATTTCTTTTATTGGTCTTGTTCTAGCATTTCTAACTAATCTACTACCTTCTCGTATTTCACTTTCTGTAAAATTATATGAACCACTTAAAGTTGTGGTTATTGCTGATGGATTTTGTGAGTAATTAAATTCACAATCACCGGCTTGACAAAGAACTTCTAATTCATGAACTGTTTTAGTTGAACGATATTCTAAATCATATTCAGTAACATCTTGTTCTTGTTCTGCAAGTGTAGTAAATACAATTAATCCATCTGCATAGAATACATTACCTACTTGTACATTTTCTAAACCAGAACCCAAAAAGTTTAATCCTTCTGCTATTGTAATCTGTCCTTGACTACCTGTTTGGAACGTATCAGTATATGCATCCATTCTTTGAATAGTTCTATCATCTGTATCACCTTCCCAAGTTAGTTTTACCAATGGATTATTAAAATCAATACCATATGGTTGTTGTGCTCTAACGGTAATCGGTTGAGTATTATTATCTACAAATACAATATCAACTCCTTTTGTAAAATCATTTTGGAATTGATTCATATCCATTCTAGTCCATTGATATTCAGTAGTTTTTGCTCTCAAAGAACCTTTTCCATCATCAGTAACTTCTGAACCAGATGCAATTGTTGGTGAAGTTAACTTTACTGAAGTTGGTTTAATTCCTTCACCATATTTTATTTGGTCAATATCAATTACATATATCGTTTCCTCTAATCTTCTTTCATTTGAAAAATCATATAAATTAGAAATAGGACCAAACATTTTAACCAAATCATTTTCAATAAAATATTTTTGTCTTATTGATTTGTACATTGGATGCTTATGATACGAATCTATAATAGAACCACTTATAGTTCTTTCAAATGTATCTGCATCAAAGGCACCACTCCCACTATGAAGAGCTGATGTTTTATCATATATCTTCATTACAGGATAATCAGCTTCGGATGCATAAAATTTCTTATATACAGGAAAGCTTCTCTGTTGAACGTTTGATTTGGCTATATTTTTTAACATACTATAATTCCTCTATATAAATATATTGAAATAAAAAACCCCACTCGTGGTGGGGTTTGTTAGAGGTTAAGTTTTTTTAGAAATCAAGTTTAACTTTTATAAGTACTTCTTTATCAAATGATTTTTCAATTGGCTGTGAAGTTTTAGCCACTGCTAATATTTCATTAGCATCATTCATTAATCCAATAGCCGTTATATAAGTTTTAGGGTTTGTTTCGAAATCTGATTCTTTAAATGTTCCATCTGAACCTGTTATGAATGTTGGATTGTTAGAAAAGTTAAATTCTCTGTTCTGTGCTCTTACAAAGTAGTGAGATGTAGAAATGTTTTCTACTCTTCTAGCTTGAAAATCAGAACCACTTTCAATCATATGATGAAGTAAGTAAGCATTTTGTCCTTCGTAATCGAATCCCTTGTATAACCATGTTCCACCAACAGAACCACTATCAGTTGATGTACCAACTGTTGCTCTCAAAGCAGCTGGGTTAAGTACGATTAATCCTTGGTCTGGATAAAATAATCCAAATCCTTGTCCATTTGCAGTACCACTTGAATAGTTTTCTGCAACTGTTGGGTCATTTTCAGTTCCCAAGTTAAGTGAACCACTTACGATATTAAATACTCTACCAGCTTTTCCAACTGAATCCGAAAACTTCTTACCACTATCATCAATAAATGTTTGTGTTCCATTTGGTCCAGCGAGTTTTAACTCTACATTACCAGGGTCCATTGTTTCTTTATAGCGGGCACGAGCTACGTTGATAACAAAGATATCTTCTGAATCATGTGTTCCACCTGATGCTGATGCAAATGAGAAGAAGTTATCTTCTTCTTCAAGAAGGATAGAACGATATTGTGCATATGTTGCTTTTGATGCAAGAGTTGCTGAATCATCGTTTGCTAATGATACTGAACCGCTTCCATATTTGTTACCGAATGCAATAGCATATTGTACTGTTGCAGTTTCATCAGTTGCAGGGTCTGCATCATATACATTTAGATAATAATTTTTAGTTGCATTTGTTTGGTTAGATGAAGTAAAAAAGGAAGTCATTGAGCCAGTATCTCCACTCCATAATCCTGCAGTTACTGTATCTACCTTTCCTTGTATAGTATCAAACTCACCAAATCTTTTGTACACACCAGTAGAAAGGTTACCACCTTGAGGTTGTACTTTATCACCACCAGTTAAATAGTTGTTGATGATTGAAGTTAATTGTTCAGAAGTTAAGTTACCATTACCTTGTTGTAGATATGATGCTAAATCAGCTGATAAATTTACTCCTGCTTGTCCTGATATCTGTGCCATTTTTATTTTCCTCGTTTATTATGTTGGTTGTACATAGGTTACTGTAACAGGAATAGTTTGTGAACCACCAGTTTCGTTACCATATACAGTAATTGTTGTTTTAATTGTTTGTGTTATACTTGGATTAGGAATAAATGTAAATGTTAAGCCTGTTTCAATAGCCGCAGTAGTTGTAATTTCTTCACCTAATGTTAAAGGAACAGTTCCACTACCTGCTGCAACACCACTACCTACTACTGAACCTGCATTCTTATTAGAAAGAATTACAGTATATCCTCCTTGTACATTTCCTGCCGGTGAAGTTGTTGGTGTTAGAGAAACTTGACCTGAAGTTTGAGTTACTGAAATAGATGGAATACCAAATTCCACTTGTGGAATCTTTTTTGTTCCTTTTGGTAAAGTTACCAATTTGTATTTCAATACTTGAGTTTCATCTGGTGAAGCCTCTGTGATTGGAATTGCTTTAATCGCTGCATCATAATAAGCACTACCCTTTGGATGTGCTGGTTCATATAATGAGTAATCAATCTCATCATCTCCTAATGCAAATTTTGTTATGTTGATGCCTTGGCCATTAGCCATAAGTTCTCTACCCTTTCTTGTAAGGATAGCATCAACTGTAATTTCTGAATTATCTAAATATGCCATAATTTATTCCTCTGTGTTTTCAATATATAAATATAACTATTTTTTAAAATTAATTATTTATTTAACATCTACTTCTAAAATTGGTTCTCCTGCTCCTCTTGAAGTATCAGCAACTTTTAATATATTTGGATTAGTACAGAAGGTTTCTATTGGTGATTTACCATCTAAAGTTGTTCTTGATGTTTGTCTTGCAGGAAATTTAAAACCTCTTCCACTATATTTATCTCCTAAATTAGCATAACCTGCTTGACCTACCAATCTTCCTCCATTTGAATTTGCTCTTTCTACCGAAGTAATAGTTCCGAATTTTCCTTTTTGACCTACTTGAGGGCCGTTATCACCTATATCTGCAAAAACAATATATTTTTTTGTTTTAGTTACATCAACATCTTCATATCCTAACGATGGGTCTGATGAGTTAATCAACTGTGGTTCTTTTATTGTGAACGTATCTGTTACCACAAATACTTGTTTGTGTTCTTTTATAAGATTACCTCTTCCATCTAACTTGGTAATATAAGCAAATCCATTCTTTGCAGTTATTCCTGCCATACCATTTGTTAAATTATCTACATCTATTCCTACTTGGTCTTGTGCACCAAATGCCTCGAATTGTTTTAATAGTTTATCAACAATTTTTGAATCAGTAATTGTACCATCAATTAAATCATAAGTTGAAACAAAAGTTGGTGATATATCTCTTAATCTTCCAACTAAATCATCAAAGTTTCCTTTAAAAGTTGGTTTACCCAATCTAATTAAGGAATTATATTCTTTCTGTAAACCAGATAATCTTACTTGTTCTTGTAATCTTAAATCAGCTGGCCATTGGGTAATTGGTATCATTGCCAATTGATATGCTTCTCTTGCATCAAGTACACCATCTTGGAATTTAGACCCATAATCTACTGCTTGCGGTTTTGTTCTCTTAACTTTATTTCTTTCAAGTATATGTGGTTCTATTAATAATCCACTTGATACAATTGCTCTTGCAGGTACCAATGATTCTAATACTTCAAATAGTGATTGGTCAATATATCTTACTAATTGAATATATTCGTATAAGTTTAAACTATATCTTTCAAAATAATAATTTCTTAATACTCTTAAATCTCTATATTCATATCGATACTCATCTGATGGGTCACCAATATAATTATCCAACTCAAACTGGCCGATTGATTTAAGAATATCCATGTTAATCTCTTTTATTGGTGAGAAGAATAATCCTAATCTATTTGAATCAACAGGTGAAGTATCAAATGATTTTTTGGTTGAACGTTCTCTATATGAAAGAGTTAATCCATTATCTATTTCTTCGTTTAATCCTTGTTGTTCTTCAAATCTGAATTTTTGAGAAACATTAAATCCACTAGAAGGAACATTTGCGGTTACAGTTCTTTCGTATGTTGTATAATGATATGGATAATCTGTAATAGAATCAAATTCACTTGCCGTAGCAAATGGTTCACCATATCCTTCATTTATAGATACGTTCTTAATTGCCGTATCAGCGTTTCTATCTTTTGGATACTCGAAATCTAATCTAAATATTAAATCTTCAGTAGATGATGAGTGATGGTTTCCATCAATCGCATCTGGCATCAATGTGTGATTATCCATTCTTGATTCGGATAACGGAGTTGTCCAATATCTAAACTCATCTACCGAACCTGTAAATGTAGAACCACCAATTTTTAAAGTGGTATCAGTTTGCCAAATATGATTTTCAACTTCTATTGATGCTGAAACTTCACTTCGTATTCTACCTTGAAACGCTTCTTTACCATATACATTAAATGTATTACTATCTTTTGTTACAATAATTTGTGTATATTCATCATTGTAGAATGGAAAAGCTGAAGATGTTACTGAATTAACAGAAGTGTTATCTTTAACTGATAGTTTTAGTTTAGCTTGATTACCACTACCCTTTACTACACCAACACTCCATAACGAACTTGAGATAAATGTTTGGTCTTGTCTTTTATCAGAATTTACTCGTATTTCAACACAATTTGGATAATCAGATGTATCAGTATATTCTTTCCATGGTACTAAAATTGATTGAGAACCACTAATGTTAATTGCAGCTGTTCTATCTTCAAATGAGAATTTAGTTGTTCCACCATCTGCGCTTCTCGGTCCTCCAAATTCCATTATTGTTAACATAGAAGAAGGTACACCATAACAAGCCAGAGCGGCTTTTAATGCTCTACTCGAACCTTTATGTTTTAAAAGATATGGTAAGTTATTAAGTAATCTTCTCCATATCTGATTCTGCATTTGTTTACCACTCATAGATGATACCGAAGTTCCATCAGAGGTTTCTCCAAATGCATATTCCCAAAGTGATTGTGCTTTTGATGGTATTTTTGCATCCCAGCTCAAAGATTTTAACATCTCTGATAATAGTGAATCTTTAATACCAATATCATATTTATGTTCAAGGTTTTTCTTTTGTGCAATAGCTTTTGTATATGAATAAAGAACATCAAAATGATGACCCATCATATTAAAAAACATTTTAAACTGTTCAGAATCTTGTGAATTTTGAACATGAAGTGGTAAATTATTTACTAAATAATCTTTATTATAGAAATCATAGTTTTGTGCATTGGAAATAACTCCATTATACCAGGATGTTGCTTCGGATGAATCAGAAGCAGATATAGATGTACCTCCAGCACCAGGATATGTTAGTCCATCTATTGAAGAAGATGTAAATAAAAATGTTTCAAAAGCATCAAATTCATCTTTAATGGTTTGTATAGATTGACTACTTCTATTAATTTCATTTTGTAAAGTTACTGAACCGGTATGAAATGAACCTGATTGTAATTTATTAATTTTTTCTTCATGGAACTCAATTAATTTAATTTTGTAAATAAAGTTATCAATTCTTTCTTCAGCTGAAGAATATTTTACAAAGTTATTCCATGCGTAAGTGTATTCACCATCTACATAAACAGAACCGCTTATTTCTCGTGATGAACTTACAAAACTTAAATCTAATTTCTTTAAATCAAATCCACTACCACTAACATATTCTGTTAAAAGTTTGGTAGATGATGCGGAACCACTCGCAACTAAATCATCATATAATTGGAATCCAATGTTTTCACCACATACATCTTGTCCAAAGTTTGGTATTAATTCAATACAATCTTCTAAAGATTCATTAACTAAAGTAACTTGTTCAACATATGGTATTGATTGGATTTTAGATACCCATATCTGTTCATTTGGTTGTACTTCTCTTGGTAGTGGTTCGTATAATTTAAATACAAGAGTTTTTTCTTCGTTTATTTTTACTCTCTCACCCGTATCATCTCTAAACTCATATTCAGAAAAAGTTTCATAATCAGTATCCCAAGAAGCAATTACTTTGTTATTTGCTTCACCAAAGTGCATTAAGTGAGTTAAATATTTAGATGAATCCCCACCTAAAACACTTGTATCAAATACATCACATATTGCCTCTTTAATATCTCTTAAAACTTCATCTCTTCTTAATTTGATATTACCTTTATCAAATCTTACTTGAATAACTTCAGTTTTACCTGCAGTTTTCTCATCTCCCTCTTCATTATAAGGAATAAATAATAAATCAAATACAACCGCATCTACATCTTCATCTAAAGTGTTACCAGCTTTTCTTAAAATTTTTCCAATGTTAAAAGCTTGATTGCCATTTGGTGGCCTTTTAGATGCTAATTTTTTTGAATCTAATACTTCATTAATATAGATATCAATATAGTTTGTGTTTATAGAATCCCAATTAACATTGAAATCTACATTATATCCTTGATAATCCTTACCAATTATTTCTCTTGGAGCTTCTATTTCTATAATATCTGGTCCAGGTAATAAATTTTTTCTTACTGCAGTAAACGATACTCCAACTACATTACCACTACCATCAGTATCAGAAACAGCTTGGAAGTTTACTGTATATTTTCCTTCTCCATTAAATAAATCGGATTCGGTAATAGAAACAGTACCCGATGTATCTAGTTTTACTTTCTGTTTTCCTATTGTATAGATTACATAATCAGCATTTACTGAACTAAAATCAATATCAATGGTTTGTTCACCAGATGAACCCTGTCCAAAGTTAATTATGTTATCACCAGTTAGCTCTGCTGTTGTCTGTACCGATTGTGGTCCTCTGGCTACAGTACCTCTATCTACAACCTTTTCAGTATAATATGCTTCTTGTCTGTATCTATAAGTTGCTGTATTGGGTGGTGGTAATGGAGTTGCGGTTTTACTTACCGCTACTTTCAACTTATAAGAACCTACCCCAAGTGTATTACTTGAAAATCCAGAAGATGTTGCTGATTGTACTAATCCTCCACTTCCGTTATATAATTCATATGAATAGCTACAATCTGCATCAGCACCATTAAGTGTTACATCTACCTTACCATTAACTGCATCATCATCTCTAATAATACCTGAAGTTATTGTACCAGGTATACTTTCACTTTGGTTATTTAGTTTTAAATTTGCAGTTACACCATCTGGCATATTTACATCAACACTAATGTTAATACCAGTTGATACCTGAATTACTTCTTGTTTTTCGAAGAAAAAAGATAGAGTTGCACTTTTTACAGTATTAGATAATTCCTTTATAGTTCTTCCATTTTTTTTAATTTGAGTAATCCATTTTGGTATATCAATACCAGTAGATGTATCGTTTGTTTCTATGGTTTGTACTGTATATAAATCTTTAGATTCACCATATCCACCAGCTTTTGCTCTAAAAGTTGCAGGAGTTAAAAAGTCTTTAGAAGTAAATTGTTTTTGACCAGTTGTTATTTCACCAATAGAACTTCCACCACTTACTTTAAAATTTACACCATTTGGATTTGAAACAAATGTTAAAGTAAAATTGAAATGTGAAGGAATCAAAGGTCTAAAAGAAATATCAGTATCTTCATTTTCAAACCTATCACCACTTCCTCTTGAACCTCTACCACCACTTTCAATGCGCAGAAATTCTTCTTCAGCCGAGACACTAAAGTTTCTTCCATCGTTTAGTTCCGAATCAGTACGGTTTGGGTCTCCAAATCTGTCAAATTCATCTATTACCATTTTTCTCCTATTATCTTTCTATATAAATATTTTTCTCCTAAAATCCCGCCCTACCTTCTGCAGCTGGGTTCCTTGGAAGTCCAAAAGGATTACTACCACCTGGACTTGCATATTGGAAAATCTCATGTCTCATCGTTAAATCTCCAAGTCTAATTGTAAAAACTGCAGTTACATCATTGGTACTGCTATTAGGACTTATACTCCCTATTACTATTGTGCCTGGTCCTGTTCCACTTGTTGGAGATATATCAACTCCATATGCGATTGCTGGACCTGATAAATCTTGAACACTCCACCTATCTCCAGGTAGGCAATTTACGGTAACTTTCTGTATTTTACCACCTTCCCCTTGACCATTTGAGTCAAATCGCAATTTCGTAGGAGAAGTTCTTAAGAAACTTGTTGGTTTTGTTGATTTTGGACTATCTACCACGACATTATCATTTCTTACAACTGTTGTTCCTGCTTGTGTTATAGTCAACGATGCTTGTCCATAATTTAGAATATTTACAACTTTGTGTTTAACTACAATAGTACCAGTTCTGGCTTGTCCTGTATTCTTGTTAACTTTATATTTAAGTTGTCTATCACTACCATAAAATGTACCACTTCCTTTGGTTATTTCTACCCAACTAGGAGAAGAAATAACTTCCCATTTAGCTCCTTTTGTACTATAATTTGGAGATAATTTTACAGATACAAATTCAGATGTATCTCCTCTTGTTTTATATTGGCCTTTACTACTAGGGTCTAACACCAATTGTCTTTGAGTTGATGTTCTAGTACCACCACCTGATGATGTTTTTACTACTACTTGTTTTTTAGGTGGTGCAGGATAACTACATGGTGCATATGCACCTGTGTTATTTGCCTTTATATCATTACACCTTCCACTATAATCACATTCACCATCCTTACCAAAGTTTTTAGCACCTTTATCATTACAAACTTTTATATTTCTAGTATTTCGTACAGAAATCTTATATCTACATTGAGAAGGTATCGTAGCATTTTTATTGTAATTTTCTGCTGAACTATCCATACAACCACGAATTTGTGCTGCTTTTGCAGGTGGTCTTGTTGATTGAAATTCTTCGTTACTTGTTACTGTTAAAAGAATTTGTTCTATTTTATCAATAGTTTTTGTTTGTTGTAAATTCTTTGCGGTGTTTAATCTTATATCTTGTTTTGGTAAAGAAAATTCTGCAGCGTTAGATGCCATTTCACATACTTCATCAAATACTCTTGCTATATCAAACTCAACACCAAATGTATCACCAGTTGGTTGACCATAGTTTGATTCAAATGGATTGTAGTATCTATTCATACGATAGTTATCTATAATCTCTTGAAATAATTTTTTTACTTGAGTTAAGTAAACTTCAAAGTTTACCATTTTAAACTCTTGTTCTATAAGTTTAATATAATCTTGTCCTTCTGATATATTACCCTTTTTCATTAACATATTTCTAACAACCTTTGCAACATCCATTTGAGTTACAAATTCATCAAAAAATATTAGAACATCTGCGGTAAATGTACCACAATTTACAAACGTATCATATCTTGCTTGTAAATCTGAATTAGGTATTGAAGTACCATCTTCTACAACAGGTAAAACTCTTACCTCTGTTCTTGATGGTGATATTTCATGAATCCAAACTTTATCAAACAATCTTGGTTCAGAACCCAATCTTCTGTTTAATAAAGTAAGTTGAGTTTTAAATACACCATTAGAATATCCTGCTTCTTTAATAAGTTTTTCGGTATCAATAAAATACTCTTGAGCATTATTTGATTTTTTATTAAACTTATTTTCAGGAACTTTATCAAAGTATTTTTGTATATTCTCATCAGTATAAGAAATATATCTTACTTTTTTACCTTGAACGATTTCTTGTGGTAATTGATTATCAGAGGCATCATAGATTACAAACTCGATGATATCACCAACATCAAATCCGAAATAACCACGCTTGATTTCTTTTTCAAAGATTTTTCTATCTTTGTCATCAAGTCGGTATCCCTTCTTTTCTATTACTTGTTTGAATCCTTTTATTGCCATAATTTTTAATCCTATTTTCTATCCGCATGTGTTTGGTATGCTGACCAAGGTACTTGTACAGTTGAGCCATTTGATTTTAATCTAAAAGTATAATATCCTACACCACCAGCTTCACTACCACCATCCCTTTTACTATTTATATCAGAAGCGATACCAAAGTTTATATTTGGCCCTTGAACTGCAGTTTTCACTACACCATCGACCTCTTGAGCGGCGTTTATTGACCATGACCTTTTTTGTCCTTGAATTACAAAAGGACCGTATGGTTTTTGTGTATCTAAATTTTTAACACCTTTGTTTCCAGATTTTGCAGTATAACCAGTATTTACAATTGTAGACCCTATTAACTCGACCACCTCTGGTTCTGTACTTATAGATTTTATTTTTAGAGTTGCAGAATCTCCTGAACCTCCATTTTGGTGGTCTCTATATGATTTACCCGCTCTCCATCTTATCATACCACTATCTACCTTCCAATTAGTTGATGCACTCACTCTACTTGGGTCTTTTGCGCTCTCAATGTAAAGAGCAACTTTTCCGCCATCAAATATTCTATATCCATCAGTTATCGCATTAACCGCTTCTACTAAATTTGTAGCTTCAGCTTGAGTTTTTTGTTCTATTAATCTTTCTTCTGTTTCTTTTGCACTTTCTATTTGTGCATCTAAAATATCCAACTGAGCTGCTACTTGTCCTTGTAGTGATGCTACAATCTGTCTCAATTGAAGTATTTGTTCTCTTAATGTATCTTTTTGTGCAGTCAAACCTTCTACTTGTGCTTGTAGTGAAACTCTTGCTGAAGCTTCTTTTGTTCCTTTGATAATTGCTTGTGAGAATTTTGAACTCAACTCACCAAATGAACTTGCTTGTTGTTGTAGTTGATTTTCTGCAATCGCTCTTGCTACTTGTGCGGCATCTAATTGTTGTCTTAATGAACGTATTTCTCCTTGTAATTGAGAAACTTGTGCTTGTAAGTTTCTTATTGTATCATTTGCAGCTGCTAAATCTGAAATCGCCTGATTGTATCTTTCTAATAAATCATCGTAGACTGGTTTAGGGACTACTGGTGGTGATGGTGGAGGTGGAGGAACAATTAACTCATCTATTACAGTATCAACTGCTTTTTTTAGTTGACCTTCATCGTATTTAGGTTTCTCGATGTAGTTTGTTAACTCACCATCTCTTTCACCTTCAATGTGTTCGTATGGTTCAACTGATGATTTTGAGACAATAGTAGTACCCCCATCTATAAAAGTATGGGTTTTAGAAATAGGGTCCTCCGAGATGATTGCTCGAGAACCACTCTGTACTAATTCTGATACTCTTAATTTATTGTCTAAAGCCATTTATTATTTCTCTATTGTGAAAGTTAAATCCTTATCTTCAAAGTATTCTATTACACCATCTCTATCTACTTTAACTTGAATATAATAATCTCTATTGTATTCCCAATTTGTTAAATCTAATTTAAAGTAGTTACCACTTGAATCACACGAAACTTTTGTATAATCTCCAAACGGTACAATTATATCTTCTGTTACTATATCCTTTACTTGATAATAAGTAGATGATGGTAAATATTTTACATCTGTGTAAGAGTATTGATTGGTGTATGTTTTAAGAGGGTATTTTTCTCTACCGAAAACTCTGATTTCAGGTTTACTTCCACGCTTGTATCTGGTCTTTAATCTTTTGAATGTTACATGAATATCATCAGCGGTAAGTTCTGTTAAAGAAC